>Ga0224508_10002151_pt1 | contig 17064 bp, 19 predicted proteins | sample SF_Jan12_sed_USG_4_FD_170157 | JGI IMG/M metagenome (GOLD analysis project Ga0224508, IMG submission 170157) | Sediment microbial communities from San Francisco Bay, California, United States - SF_Jan12_sed_USGS_21 | ecosystem: Environmental > Aquatic > Marine > Sediment | place: USA... | reverse complement strand
GACACCGAGATTGTTATCGAGCAGACGGCCCATGTCGGTTTCGGTGGTCGACGAGATCGCGCCCATATGGAAGATCGCTGCCACCGCCTCGCCGTCGCTGTCGAGCCACTCGAACAACCGGTCCGGCGGAATTATCTCGTCGACCGGGTGTTTGGCGAGGTTGGCAATCTTGGCGGGATCGTCGAGCACATCGCACACGACGATATCGGCGTGTCCGCGCTCGGCAAGGGCGGCGACGAGGTTAGAGCCGATAAATCCGGCGCCGCCGGTAACCAGGATCATGGGCATTGGAATCCGCCGTGGGAAAGCCGCCCCCTTATAGGCGAGGCTACGGGGAACGGGCAAGCCGAACGCGTCGCTTGTTTCCGGCGGTGCCGCTGCTTATATCCATAGGCGCACGCCAATCGGCGCCGACGATGCGAGGATTCAATGCAAACCGACAACCGGATACTCGATGATTTGGCCCGTGTGGCCGGCGGTGCCTTCGGCACGCTGAACGATGTGCGGGTCGAAATCGAAAATCTCTTCAAGCAACGGCTCGAACGCGTGCTGTCCGATCTGGACGTGGTGCCGCGCGATGAATTCGATACGGTCAAGGCGATGGCCGAAAAGGCGCGGATGGCGCAGGAAGCCCTCGAAAAGCGGGTGGTTGCGCTTGAAGTCGCCCTGGCCGCCGCGGAAAAGAAAAATACCGCGGACAAGAAGCCCGCCGCGTCGAAGCCCCGGCGCCCGCGTGGATCGGCGGCCAAGCCAAAGTAGTCGGATTATCGGATTAGGCGGCCGGAAAGTCGTGTCCAGCCGCCTCCAGGGCCTTCCCCGAAGCGCACGAATACCATCTCGGCAAAATAATTTCCGTGGCCGGCAAACTCTGCTTGCGTCGGCGGACTCTCTTCTGGCACTCTAGGTGTTGTGGTTCAGACCCCAGCAACACCACTATATGTCGATTTATTCATGCAATCGGCGCTTGAACAGGACGGCATCGTGCCCCGCAAGATCGGCGTCGACATTTTCACACCATTGCCAGTGTTTGGGAGATCGCGCCTATGAGGTTTTTGCCTGCGGACATTGGTGGGAAAGCGCTCAATCCGATCGACCTGCTCGAGGAAGTGGTGCTCGCCAACGAATGGGCGTTCGACCGATCGAGTGATCATGAATTGATTGTGGAAACAACCGGCCGGTGGTGCGACTACCGGATGTTCTTCATCTGGCGCGAAGATCTCAACGCGCTCTATTTCACCTGCGTGTTCGATACACGGATTCCGGAAGAAAAGCGATCTCCGGTGACCGAGCTGGTTTGCCTCGTCAACGAAAAGCTGTGGTTGGGGCATTTCGATGTCAATTCGGAAGATCGGTTGCCGATGTACCGCTACACGATCCTGACTCGCGGCGGGAATATTCCCGCGGTAGAGCTGCTCGAGGATATGGTGGATATCGCCCTGGCCGAATGCGAACGCTTTTACCCGGCATTGCAGTTCGTCGTTTGGGCTGGACACACTCCCTCCGATGCGGTGGCTTCTGCTATGATGGAGACGGTTGGCGAAGCCTGATCGGAGTACATCACATGACGACAAGACTGGAACGGCCGCTTCTGCTCGCAGGATGCGGCAAGATGGGGTCTGCCATGCTGTCGGGCTGGCTCGACAGCGGTGTCGCCGCGGCGGGTGTCTGGGTGGTCGAGCCGCAGGGCGCGGCGCAGTTCAGCCGGCATTCGGCGGTTCATGTCGTCGGGGATACCGAGTCGCTGCCGTCCGATCTCGATCCCGAAGTCGTCGTTTTCGCCGTGAAACCGCAGCTCATGGACGTGGTCGCGCCGGCATATGCGCGGTTTTGCCAATCCTCGACCCTGTTTCTGTCGATCGCGGCGGGCACACCGATCCGGTTTTTCGAGGAACGTCTCGGCGCGACGGCGGCGCTGGTGCGGGCGATGCCGAACACGCCGGCGGCGATCGGGCGGGGGATAACGGTGGTGTGCCCCAACGCCAATGCGAGCACGGCGCAGCTTGCCCTTGCCGAAGCATTGCTATCGGCGGTCGGCGAAGCGGTCAGCATCGATGACGAGGCTTTGGTGGATGCGGTCACCGCCCTCTCGGGCAGCGGCCCTGCCTATGTCTTCTTGCTGATCGAGACGATGGCCAAGGCGGGCGAGGCGGCCGGGCTGCCGCGGGCGCTGGCGGAACGGCTTGCCCTGGTCACGGTCGCAGGCTCCGGTCAGCTCGCCCTGGAGAGCGATGAGGCGCCCGCGCAATTGCGCGAAAACGTCACCAGCCCGGGTGGCACCACCTTCGCGGCCCTGCAAGTGCTGATGGCGGAACCGGGGATGCAGGATCTGATGACGCGGGCGATCGATGCGGCGGCGCGGCGCGGCCGCGAGCTGGCAGGATAGGCCTGGCCACCCGGCTGCCATAGGCGCTGGCGGACCGATGCCTTCGGCCGCTAATATCCCTGCATGACCGACACATCCGAAGATATGGACGAATCCGTCGTCGCCACTGCCTTGCGGCTTGCCGCCGAGCGGGGCTGGCATGGGCTCAGCTTGGGCGATATAGCCGATGGTTCCGAGATAGGCGGCGCCGAACTGCGCCGGCGGTATGCGTGCAAGATGGCCATCCTGCTTGCCCATGCGCGGGCGATCGAGCGGCAGGCGGTTTCGTTGGAACCGCCCTTCGACGCGGAGGATTCGCCGCGCGACCGGCTCTTCGAACTGCTGATGCAACGCATCGATTTGCTCAAGCCGCATCAGGCGGCGATTGCCGCGGTCCTGCGCGACCTGCCGCGCGATCCGGTCGGATTGATTGCCGTAGCGCCGGAGGTCCTGCGCCTGATGGCGGGTATTCTGACGGCGGCGGGACTGCCGGCGCGCGGTCCGTTCGGCTTGCTGCGCGGCAAGGGACTGGCGTTGATCTGGCTGGCCACGCTGCGTGTCTGGGCCACCGATGACAGCCCCGATCACGCGCGCACCATGGCGGCGCTGGACGGCTATTTGCGGCGGGTCGAGCCATGGGCCGCGCGTTTCCCCGACGCCGCGCCTGCCGGTCGCCGGGCGCCGGAGACGGAGGCGCCGTAGCCGTGTTGACGTGCGGCTGGCGGGCCAAACGCGCGCGACCGCGGCTTGTTTGCGGGATCAAGTCTCGAAAGGAACGACATGACCATCAGTTTCGATGATTTCCTGAAGGTCGATATTCGGGTGGGAACCGTGTTGCGCGCGGAGATCTTTCCCGAGGCGCGGCGGCCCGCGATCAAGTTATGGGTCGATTTCGGACCGGAGATCGGCGAGCGGAAAACCTCGGCGCAGCTTACCAAATACTACGACCCCGATGCATTGCCCGGCCGTCAGGTGGCCGCCGTGATCAATTTTCCGCCCAAGCAAATCGGTAAATTCATGTCGGAAATCCTGGTGCTTGGATTTCCCGATGCCGATGGCGATGTCGTCTTGCTGCGGCCGGACCGGGCAGTCCCGAACGGGGGAAAGTTGTTTTAGCGCAAAACCGGAGCGAACCGAAACGGTTAGCGACGACGTATTTGCGCAAAAACAAAGAGATAGATCATTTCACTCGCGTCAATGTACGCAAAAAATGGTCTCGCGCCGGGCGGCCGTGCGCTGCGCCGCTAAATCGGCAGCCGCACGCGAGCGCGCAGACCGCCATGCGGGGAGTCTTCAAGGCTGATATCGCCGCCATGGCTGCGCGCAATATCGCGTGCGATGGCCAGGCCGAGACCGGTGCCGCCGGTTTCCGGGTTGCGTGATTCGTCCAGCCGATGAAACGGCCGGAAGACGTCCTGGCGATTGTCCTCCGGAATGCCCGGACCGTCGTCATCGACGGTAAGCTCGATCGCCTCGTCACGGATGCCCGCGCGAACCCAGATATGATTGCCGTAGCGATTGGCGTTGGAAATGAGGTTGTCGATACAGCGTCGCAGGCCGTCCTTTTGAACCGGTAGCTTAAGCATTCCCTCGACGTGGCAGTCGATCTCCGAACCATTGCGCCGCCAGCCGGCAACCGCGGATTCGACCAGCTCGGACAGGTCGGATTCGACCGCCGGTTCGTCGCCTTCGCCCCGCGCAAATGTCAGATAGCCTTCGATCATCGTTTCCATTTCGACCACATCGGCGTTGAGCTCACTGATCGCCTCGTCGTCGCCGAGCATCGCCAATTGCAGCTTCATGCGCGTAAGCGGCGTGCGCAGGTCGTGGCTGACGCCGGATAGCATATCGGTGCGTTGCCGGATTTGCCGGCTGATCCGCGCCCGCATGAGGTTGAAGGCCGAGCCCGCTTGACGCACTTCCCGGGCGCCCGAAATGTGGAATTCCTGATCCAGGCCGCGGCCCTTGCCGAAACGGTCCGCGGCCGCGGCGAGCCGGCGAATTGGCCGAATCTGGTTGCGCAAAAAAACCACCGCAACGGCAATCAGGATCAGCGACGTCCCAACCATCCAGAACAGCAGGATATAGGTCGTCGAGCTGAACAGCCGCTCGCCGGGCGCGATAATCGTGAGCACGCCATCGGGCAGCTGTACGTCGATGATGACCTTTTCCTTAAAGACCGTGGTATCGATCACGAAGGGACGTTGAATGCGCTGCTTCAGATCTCTGGCGAGAAAACGGTCGAGAATGCCACTGTATTCCTGCTTTTCGTCGGGCAGAACGGCGCCCTTCGTAAAGGCCATCCGCAGTTGCAGTTTATGTTGGGCTTCTCGGAACAGGCGGGCGCGGGTTTCCGGCGCTTGGTCGTGCAGCGACTCGTTGATGATGACGGCGATCTCGCCGGCAATCGCGCCGGTAAGCCGCCGGGTTATCGTTTCCCAATGCCGGTCGATAAAGATGTGCGTCGCGACCAGTTGCAGCAGAATCAGCGGCGTCACCAAGATCATCAAGGCGCGCCCGAACAGCGTCTTGGGCAAAATGCGTTTGAAGAGGTCGAACGGGTGCATCGCGCGGCTCTATTCGTCCGGCCGCAACACGTAGCCGCGGCCGCGCACAGTTTGAAGGTATCGCGGCAGTTTCGGGTTGGGCTCGATCTTGCGCCGCAGGCGTGTAACCTGCACGTCGATCGTACGCTCGCTGCCTTTGATGCTGCAGCGCCGCGCCAGATCGGAGCGGCTCAACACCCGGCCCGCATTCTCCGCCAATGCGCGCAGCAGGCTGGCCTCGGTGGTCGTCAGGCGAATCGGCCCGTCGTCGTTTACCAGCAATTCGCGTTCGGTCAGGAACCGGCAATGACCGAGCGTGATTTCGCCCGCCACCACGGTTATCTCGTCGGCGGCCGGAGTGCGGCGCAAAACCATGCGAATGCGCAACAGCAACTCGCGGGGCTCGAACGGTTTGGCCAGATAGTCGTCGACCCCGGCTTCCAGGCCGTCAATGCGGGCTTCCACCTCGCCCATGGCCGTCAGCATGAGGATGGGAACATCGTTTCCGGCACGAAGGAAGCGGGCGAGCGAGAGACCGTCCTCGCCCGGCATCATCCGATCGAGCACGATCAGATCGAATTCGAGGGACCCGAGCTGATGACGCGCCTGGCTGGAATCGGCGGCAACGGTGACCCGGAACCCGTTGTCCATGAGATATTTGCGAAGAAGGTCGCGCAGCCTAGTGTCGTCATCGACGACGAGGATGTGCGGCAGCTCGTTATCCATGGGGCGACTATACCACCGCTATCGGTGTCGCCGACAGGTTGTGATCGATTTCCGGCGGCCGGGTCAGCGGCGCGGTATCCAGTCCCGCTCGAAACGGGCGCGATCTTCCGGTTGAGACATGATGCCGAGCATCACCTTGCGGAACCCTTCAACCGCCTCTGCGCCTGCGTCGCGATACGCCCGGGCGATCCGGGCGCGCTGGTTTTCGGTCAGCAGCCGTTCGAGTTCAAGCCCCTTTTCGGTGAGCTTCAACAGGCGCTGGCGGCGATCCTGCGTGCCTTTGCTCTGGACGATGAATTCCTCCCGCACCAGTTGGCTAAGCACCCGGCTGAGGCTTTGCTTGGTTATCCTCAGGATGTCCAGGAGGTCCGAAACCGCCATGCCCGGGTAGCGGCCGACAAAATAGATGACCCGGTGATGCGCCCGCCCGAATCCGTATTCGGCGAGAATAGCGTCGGGCTCGGTTGTAAAATCCCGATACGCGTAAAACAGCAACTCGATCCCCTGGCGCAACTCCTCATCCCGGAGAAACAAGGGGTTCACACCGGGTCGGCCGGTGGAGGCTGGGGAAGATATGTCAGTCATGTTGACATAAATGCTCCTGAATGATACAAACAGCAACCGGTTTTCGACATAATGTGACAAATTTTGCCGGATGTGGGTAAGATTAATAGTCTGCCGGAACGATTAAATTTTTGGGTCATCGGAGTTCGACGCCATGGAAGAAGCCCCCTATCATGATCGCCCGGGACAAATCTGGTATGACGGTAAGCTAGTCCCGTGGGGTGATGCAAATCTCCATGTTCTGAGCCATGGGCTGCATTACGCGTCCTGCGTGTTCGAGGGCGAGCGCGCGTACAATGGCCGGATCTTCAAATTGACCGAGCACACGCAGCGGCTGGTCGATGGCGCCCGGACGATGGACTTCGAAATTCCCTATTCGGTCGAGCAAATCGACGCTGCCTGTAAAGAAGTCCTCGCGTCGCAAGGCCTGAGCGAGGCCTATATTCGACCGATCGCATGGCGCGGGTCCGAAATGATGGGCGTCTCGGCGCAGGATGCGCAGATTCACCTGGCGATCGCGGCATGGCATTGGGGTGCCTATTTCACGCCGGAGGCCCGGATGGAGGGCATTCGCATGATGTGGTCGAAATGGCGCCGGCCCGATCCGGCGACGATCCCATGCAAGACCAAGGCGGCCGGGCTTTACATGATCTGCACGCTGTCAAAACACGCGGCGGAAAAGGACGGGTATAACGACGCGTTGATGCTCGACTATCGCGGCTATATCGCCGAGGCCACGGGTGCCAACATATTCCTGGTCATCGACGGTAAAATCCACACGCCGCTGCCCGACTGTTTCCTCGACGGAATTACCCGGCGCACCGTGATACAGCTCGCCAAGGCGCGCGGCATCGAAATCGTGGAACGCCACGTCCAGCCCGATGAGCTCGACAAAGCCAGCGAAGTATTCCTCTGCGGCACCGCCGTCGAAGTGACGCCGGTGAGCGAGATCGGCGATCGCCGGTTCACGCCGGGGGATATCACGCGCAACCTGCTTCAGGATTACGACGAGGAGGTTCGCCGCGAGGTGCCGACGACGATGAATGCGCCAAAGGCAAACGCCGCCTGACGCGACGCCGGTCAGTCGGGTTTTGGCGCGGTCGGTCCGGCCGGCGCGCGCCAGGCGTCGATCCCACCCTCGAGATACCGGGCGTCGTACCCCTGCGACTGCAGGTATCCCGCAACACCCTGGCTTACTTCATGGCCATGCACGCAGTAGGCGATAACCGGCGCGGTCTTGGGTATCGCGCCGGCGCTGTTGGCGATGTCGTCGGGATCGTGCCACGTGGCACCCGGGATCACGACCGTGTCCGCTTGGTAGGCCGGGCGGCGCCGCACATCGAGCAGCACGATTTCGTCGTCGCCGTCGAATAGTTTTCTGAAGTCGGCTTGGGTGATGCCTGCGGTCGAATCGCTCATGGGTTTCTCCTTTCGATCAAAATCAAACGAATGAGATGTAGGCGAGCCCGAACGCCGCCCCGGCGGCGATCAGCGGCGGCACGGTGAATTTGAACTTCACCAGCGCCAATAGGGCGATCAGGGCCAGCGCGATCGAAAGCGGATCGACGCCGGCGAAGCCGCCGGCCGCATCGGTCTTAACGAAAACCGCCTCGCCGAAAAACACCGCCAGATTTAGAACCACACCGGCCACGGCGGCGGTGATCGCCGACAACGCCGCGTGCGCTTTCGGTTGTTCCTGGATGCGGTCGACGAATGGGGCGGCTGCCAGAATGAACCAGAAGCACGGGAGGAAGGTGACGTAGGCGGTGAGCAGCCCGCCGATCAGGCCGGCCAGGAGCGGCGACAGGACGCCGCTGCCGACGAGTCCGGCAAAGAAACCGACATAGACGGTGACCAGAATCAATGGACCCGGCGTCGATTCGGCGAGGGCCAGACCGTCGATCATCTGGGCGGGGCTCAGCCAGCCATGCGTTTCGACAGCGGCATTGGCTATGTAGGGCAGCACCGCATAGGCGCCGCCGAAAGTGACGAAGGCCGCGGTGGTAAAGAGTTGCACGATGCCGGCCCAGGGTTTGAGGCCCAGCGCCATGAGAATTGCGGCGACGGGAATGATCCACAGTGCCAGAAAAATTGCCGTGATCTTTATGAAGCGTCGCATCGACCCACCCGCCGGTGCTTGCGGCTTGGCCGGAGTATCCGCATCCGCGGGCGACCCATGCGCCGAATGCGGCGGCATCAGCGGCGGAAAGAGCGCGCCGAATATCCCCGCCGATAGAACGACGAGCGGAAACGGCACGCCGAAAAAATACAGCGCGATGAAGGCGGCGGCGGCAAGACCGAAGGTTGTCGGACTGCGCAGGGTTCTCGAGCCGAGGCGCCAGAGAGCGTGCAAGACGATTGCAACGACGATCGGCTTTATGCCGAAAAACATCGCCGCGATATATTTATTCTCGCCATGGGTGGCGGCGACCCAGGCAAGCGCGAGGATCAGGATCATCCCCGGCACGATGAAGGACAGCCCGGCGTATATCGCACCGCGCAGCCCGTGCATGCGCCAGCCGAGATAGGCGGCGAGCTGTTGCGCCTCGGGTCCGGGCAGTAGCATGGCGAAATTCAAGCCGCGAAGAAATTCGGCCTGGCCGATCCATCGCAACCGGTCGACCAATTCCGTCTGCATGATGCCGATCTGGCCGGCGGGACCGCCGAAGCTGATGAAGCCCAGCTTGGTCCAGAAACGAATTGCCTCGGAAAAGGAAACGGTCGGTATTTGGGGGGCGTCGGTCTTCGCGGCGTCAGAAGTAGGGTCCATTTGCAATCCTCCGTTCGATCGTCCGGCGCTCGGATCGTCGAGTAGAGGCAGTGCTTGGACGGAGAGCCGCCTTCAATCCCCGGGCGTCTGCCGTGCCCGATGGTGAACCGGGTTCATAGCACGGCATGCCGTACCAGGCAAATTCATCGCTGGTGTTCCCGGTGCAGAACATAGAGCCCGCTGGCGACGACGATGGCGCCCCCGGTGAGAATCCAACCGTCCGGAATGTCTTTCCAGAACAGATAACCGATGGCGATCGCCCACAGGATCGTCGCATATTTGAACGGTGCGACGACTTTTGCCTCGGACAGCCGGAAAGTTTCGATCATCAGGAAGTGCGCCGTGCCCTGAAAGACGGCGACCAGCGCAAACAACCACAAATCGGATATCCTAAGCGGCGCCCAGCCCGAAAATAGCGAGAGGCCGAGGCCGCTCATCATGATGACGGCGGTCGTCACCGCCAGAGTGACCGTGGTGGAATCCTTGACGGCAATACGGCGGGTGATGACGTCGCGGATCGCGCTTAAAAACGCGACCGCCAGCGGCAGCAATGCAGCGATCTGAAAGGCCGCGGGCGTTGGGCGCAGCATGACCAGCGTGCCGATGAACCCGGCGGTAACGGCGCTCCAGCGCCGCCAGCCGACGCGCTCGCGCAGGATCATCGCCGCCATTGCGGTGAGAATAAGGGGCGAGGCATGGTTGATCGCAAAGACGTCTCCCAACGGCAGGCGCTCGACGCTGAGGATCATCAGCAATGTGGTCGCCGCCAGGCTGAGCGCCCGGGCAAACTGTCCGATCGGGTGGTTGATTTTCAGTGTCGCCACGCCGCCGTCGCGCACCACCAGCACGCCGACGAACAGGCAGACGAACAATCCCCGCAACACCATGATTTGGCCGGGGGGATAGTCGACGACAAGGAATTTTACGACGGTCGAATTCAGCGCCAGGAAGGCGCCGGAACCGACCATGCATGCGATTCCTTTGAGACGGGAAGCCGACGCGGGAGAGCTCATGAAGCCGGCATATTATCGCCCGACGCTTCGTCTCTACCAGGCCATCTCGAGAATTTCGACGATGTCGTCCGGCCCCTTCAGCGGGCGCGGATTTGCGGGAATATAGCGGTCATGCATGGCGTTTGCCGCGATTTCGGCAAACTGCTCGCGCTTCACGCCGACGTCGCGGAGCCGCCGCGGCAGTCCCAAATCGGAAATCAGCGCGCCGACGACCTCGGCCGCCGCGTCGCCGGGCCGATCGAATGCGGCGCTGACTTTCACCTGCTGCGCCTCATTGGCCGGCAGGTTGTAGCGCAAGACGTTGGGCAGCATGACGCAGGAGGTGTAGCCGTGCGGGACGCCCGCCGTGCCGCCCAGCATGTGGCCGATGCCGTGGCTGGCACCCCGAATCACGCCGGCCATGGATCCGATCATCGAGAGCCAGGTGCCCATCAGGCAGTCCATGCGGGCGTCGAGATCGCCGGGATTTTCCTTCGTGCGCGCCAGACCGTGGCTCAGAAGCCGCAAGGCATGCGCGGCTGTGCCGTCCACGTAAGGGTGCGGCCGGCTCGAACAGATATCCTCCACCGCATGGTCGACGGCGCGGATGCCGGTGGAGAGCCACAGCCATTCCGGCGTGTGCACGGTGATTGCCGGATCGAGAATGATGACCCGGGGGACCAGCAGAGCATGGCGGTAGCTTTGCTTGACGTGACGGACCGGGTCGGTGCCGCCGGCGGTGATGTTGAATTCCCCGCCCGACAGGGTGGTGGGGACGGCGACCTGCCGGATGACCGGCGCCTTGGTCTCGCGATCGCCCGGCGTCTTGTACGCGCGCAAGGTCTCCATATCGGTGACGCCGTTGGCGAGGCACAGCACCACGAGCTTGCCGCCGTCGGTCACGCTGCCGCCGCCGATGGTCAGGATGAGATCCGCGTCGGCTGCGCGCGCCGCATTGGCCGCGGCGACGACTTCGTCGAGCCGTGAATGGGCCGCCATTTGGTTACAGATGCCGGCCAGCCGGGAACCCAACGCCTGTTCGATACGGGCGACCACATCGGTCTCGCGGCTCAACGTGCCGCCCACGATGAGATAAATCCGTTTCGCCACCAATCGCTCGGTTTCCTCGGCGACCGCCTCGTCGAACGGTTTGCCGCTGATGACCCGGTCGATATCGAAATAGGTGAAGGCGCTGCTATGGGACATTCGTTCGATCCTTATTCCGCGGCGTGTTTTTTGGAAGTGGGACCGGCATTCCAGCGCTGCGCCGCGGCATCATCGGCGTCGCGCGCATCGACCCATCGGCCGCCACCGCCCGATTCTTCCAGTTTCCAGAACGGTGCCTTGGTTTTCAGCCAGTCGATCAGAAAATGACAGGATTCAAGCGCCGCAAGTCGGTGCGGGCTTGCCGTCGCCACCAGGACAATTTGCTCGCCCGGTTCCATCCGGCCATAGCGGTGAATGATCAGGCTGGCCTCGAGCGGCCAACGGCGGTTCGCCTCGGCCTCGATTTCCGTCAGCATTTTCTCCGTCATGCCAGGGTAGTGCTCGAGCGTCATGGCACCGATATTCTCGTTGTCCGCCATGTCGCGCACCAGGCCGACGAAACTGGCGACGCCGCCGATCGCGTGATTGTCCCCGGTGAGTCGCCGCAGTTCTTCACCCATGTCGAAATCGTCGCGTTGCACACGTATGGCCATGTCACCCTCCCGTCATTGGCGGAAACAGGGCGACTTCGTCGCCGGGTGCGACAGGGGAATCCAGTTCCGCGAATTCCTGATTGATGGCCACGCGGATCGCCGACACATCCTGCAGCGCGTCGGCGTGGCCCGGCCCCCGGGCCCTTAGCCAGTCGATCAGTCCGGCGACGTCGATGACGGTCGCGGGCGGGTTGATGTCCTCCTCGCCGACGCCGGTGCGCTGTCGAAGCCACGCAAAATACAGGACCTTCATCGGCTCACCTCGTTAAAGGGCAGGAAATCCACCAGGCTGCCCCTTTCAAGATGGGTCAGGTCTTCCGGCAATTCCACCAGCCCGTCGGCGCCGACCAGCGACGACAGGACGCCCGCGCCGCTCGCGCCATGTTTGTCGGCGACCGCGAACCCATCCGTCCCTGGCCGCAGCCGGGCCCGGACATATTCGCGCCGGTCCTTCTTCTTGCGATAGTCGAAGTCGGCCCGCACCCGATAGTGGTGCGGCGCGAAATCCTCCGCCCCGGCCAGCCGCAGCAGCAGCGGCCGGGCGATGACCAGAAATGTGACCATCACGGCGACCGGATTGCCCGGCAGACCGATAATCGGCGTCGGTCCGGACTTGGCATCGATCTGGCCGAGTGCGACCGGGCGTCCCGGTTTGATCGCAAGCATCCAGAAATGCAGGCGGCCGAGCCGCTCGACCACCGCGCGGACGTGATCCTCTTCGCCCACCGACATGCCGCCGGTGGTCAACAGCACGTCATGCGTCTGGGCGGCTCGCGACAATGCATCGGCAATTTCCGCATCCCGGTCGGGCAGGATGCCGAGATCGGTGATGTCGCATCCCAGTTGCCGCAACGCGGCCGTCACGGTATAGCGGTTCGAATCGTAGATCGCGCCCTCGGGCAGCGGCGTGCCGGGATCGCAAACCTCGTCGCCGGTGGAAAAGATCGCGGCATGCAATCGGCAATGCACTTCCAATGTGGTGCGCCCGACCGATGCGGCGAGGCCGACCGCCTGCGGTTGCAGGCGGGTGCCCCGGTGCAGCACGGTCTTGCCGGCGCGGATATCCTCGCCCGCCAGGCGGCGGTTGGAACCGCGTTTTATGCCGGGTGCGATGGTAACGGTTTCGCCGGACTGCTGGCAGTCTTCCTGCATCATGACCGTATCGGGACCGGCCGGCATCGGCGCGCCGGTAAAGATGCGAATGGCCTCGCCGGGATTCGCCGGACGGTCCAGGGGATGACCCGCGGCCGCGCGGCCACCGATGGGCAGGTGGGTCGGCGCGTCCGGGTCGAGGTCATCGAAATATACCGCGTAACCGTCGACCGCGGCGTTGTCATGGCGCGGGACGTCGATCGCCGATGTGACATCTTCGGCGAGAATGCGTCCCAGGGCGGCGTCGAGGGAAACCGTTTCCACGCCCACCACCGGCACGATATTCCGGTCGAGCGCCGCCAAGGCTTCCGCGGCCGTCATGCGGGGACTCCCCGATGCGAAACAGTCGTCGCTAAGCTGCGCCATCGCTAACTCTATTCGGCAGGTCGCAGAAAATTGCAATAAACGCTGCGATCGCCGGAATGTCGTTCAGATCGAGGACCGGAACCGCGACGTCTAGGGATTCGGGCTGGTCGGTCGCGATTGCGACGATATGCGGATCGCCGGGCGCCAGCAGCGGTTTGCCCACCGATGGGCGGTGAATCTCCAGTTTGTCGTGGGCATGCGCCTTGAAGCCTTCCACGAGCAGCAAATCGACCGGCGTCATACGTTGTACCAGCTGCTCGAGAGACGGTTCCGGCGTTCCGCGGTTTTCATGCAGCAATGCCCAGCGATTCGTCGACGTTACCAGAACCTCGGTCGCGCCGGCGGTCCGGTGGCGATAGGAATCTTTGCCCGGTTTGTCGATATCGAAATTGTGGTGGGCATGCTTCATGGTCGATACCGTATGTCCCTGGCCGGTCAGCGCCGGCAGGAGCCGTGTCACAAGCGTTGTCTTGCCGCTGCCGCTCCAGCCTGCGAGCCCGAAAATCCTCATATCCGTAGTGTGTTTCGCCGCCGCCGCGCCGTCTAGCCTAAATTCCGGCGGTGCCGGTTGGGTTTTCCTTGTCAGGCTTTGCCGGCGTGGCCGAATTCTCGGCCGTTGGTTCGTCGTCGGTCAGATGATGGATCCCCGCTTGGATATAATCGTAGCCGGTTATGAGGGTCAGGACCGCCGCAATCCAAACGCCCGCCTCGCCGATCGAAACGCTCGGGATCCAGTCGGGGCTCGCGTCGTGGACGATCAGAAAGCCCAACGCGAACATCTGGATCGTTGTCTTCCATTTTGCCAGTTTGCTGACCGGAACGCCCACAGCGATCGTGGCCAGGTGTTCGCGCAGTCCAGAGACAAGGATTTCGCGGATCAGGATGATCAGCGCAGGTAAGACTATGAGGCCGCCAATGCGTCCCGTCGCGACCAGCATCAGGATGACCGCGGATACCAGCAGCTTGTCGGCAACCGGATCGAGGAAGCGCCCGAGGCGGGAAATCTGTCCCATCGAGCGGGCGACATAGCCGTCGAAAAAATCGGTGATGCACGCGGCGGCATACAAGCCCAACGCGATCCAGCGCGGCATTTCGCCGTCGACGAAAAACAACGCGACAATCGGCGGAATCACGAGTATCCGCGAGAGCGTCAGTAGATTTGGGAGACTTGTCAGCATCGATCGTTCATCCGGTCGTCGGGCCGATCGCCAGCGGCCGACGGGCTCAATGTGAGTCTAGCGATCTTCTTTGAAATAACCATAAATATTCTTGGCGACGGCCGTACTGATGCCATCCACCGTCTCTAAATCCGTAAGGCCGGCGGCGGCTACGGCTTGGGCCGAGCCGAAATGAAGCAGCAACGCCTTTTTGCGCTTGCCGCCAATACCGGGGATATCGTCGAGCGGCGACCTCGCGATGGATTTTGTGCGCCGGGCGCGATGCGTGCCGATGGCGAAACGGTGAGCTTCGTCGCGCAGCCGTTGCAGGAAATACAGGACCGGATGGCGGTCCGGCAGCATAAATTCCGGCCGCCCGATCTGGTGGAAATGTTCCCGGCCGGCATTGCGGTCGGGTCCTTTCGAAACCGCGAGAAGAGCCACATCCTCGATGCCCAGGTCCGCGAAAACCTCGCGCACCGTGGAGAGCTGTCCCTTGCCGCCATCGATCACCACGAGGTCGGGCCAATTGCCGCTTTCGCGGTCCGGGTCCTCGCGCAGCGCACGGGAAAACCGCCGCGTCAGCACCTCGCGCATCATGGCGTAGTCGTCGCCGCCCGGTCCCGCGGACGCTGGCTCTTTGTCGAGGCCTCGAATATTGAATTTCCTATAGGCGTTTTTCATCAGCCCGTCCGGGCCGGCAACGATCATGCAGCCGACCGCGTTGGCGCCCTGAATGTGGCTGTTGTCATACACCTCGATGCGGTGCGGCGCGTTGTCCAATCGCAGCGTCTCGGCCAGACTTTCCAGCAATTTCCGGTGCGACGCGCTCTCCGCCATGCGCCGGCCGAGCGCTTCGCGGGCATTCGATTTTGCATGATCGACCAAATTGCGCCGTGCGCCGCGTTGCGGCGTGATGACCTGCACCCGCCGCTCGGCGCGTACCGACAGGGCCTCGGCGATCAACGCCGCCTCCGCCGGCTTGTGGCTCAGCAGGATCAGCTTGGGTGGGGTTATCCGGTCATAGAACTGTCCGGTGAACGCCGCCATGACTTCGGCCGGTTCGACCGCGCGGGCATGAACGGGAAAGAACGCCCGATTGCCGTAATTCCGCCCGTCGCGAAAGAAGAAGACCTGCACGCAGGCCTGGCCACCTTCCTGGTGCAATGCAATCACGTCGGCGTCGTCGATCCCCGGCACGTTGATATCCTGATGCGAGCGCACATGGCTGAGCGCACGAATCCGGTCGCGCAATTCGGCCGCCCGTTCGAAGTCGAGCGCCGTGCTGGCGGATTCCATCTCCGCGGCGAGCCGTTCCTGTATTTGATGGCTGCGGCCAGCCAGGAAATCATAGGCTTCGGAGACCAGGGCGCCATAGTCCGTGCCGTCGATCCGCCCGACGCAGGGCGCGCTGCACCGCTTGATTTGAAATTGCAGGCAGGGCCGCGTCCGGCTGGCGAAGATATTGTCGGAGCAATTGCGCAGCAGAAAGGCGCGCTGCAGCGTGACGATCGTCTGGTTGACGGCGCCGGCGGACGCAAAGGGCCCGAAATAGCGTCCCTTCCGGTCGCGCGCGCCGCGGTGTTTGATGACCTGCGGGTAGGCGTGATCCATGGTGATCAAAACGTAGGGAAAGGATTTGTCGTCACGCAGCAGCACGTTGTAGCGCGGCTTCAGCTTCTTGATCATGTTCGACTCGAGAAGCAGCGCCTCCACCTCGGTATGGGTGGTCACAAACTCCATCGCGCGAGTCGCGGCGATCATCCGCTGCAGGCGCACGGGCAGCTTGCCCGGCGTGGCATAGTTGGTCACCCGCTTGCGCAGGTTGCGGGCTTTCCCGACATAGAGCGCGTCCCCCTTCGGACCCAGCATCCGGTATACGCCGGGACTGCCGGGCAGCGTGGCGAGGTGCGCGCGAATGACGGCGATGCCGGTGGCCAAACCGCCTTGGGCGGTGGCGTCTTCCGGCACGGCTGCCAGCGGTCGGGTTTTGTGCGCCTCCATGGCTTCTAATCTCGTTCCGGGGGTCGGTGACGTCAATGATGCGTGCCCGTGAGTGTATAGCGTGAATCGAGGCGAAACCCACGGGTTTCAACGAGTCGCGTGAGGCGTGCCCGGAATGGTTTCGGCATGCGACTCGGGGCGCGGATTATCCCGAAAGGACCTGTGGATAATTCTGTTGAAAACCGGGCCAGTCCGATACGGCAATTAAGAAATCCGGATTTCCCGGTGGATTTGCGCAAAAAATGAACTCTTTATCTAACAGCATGAAAAAAAACGTTTAAATTTCCTATTGCCGAAATGTATAGGGCGGCAACGAGACAAAATGCCGCGTAGTGCAGCTATGGCGCGTACAAATTAGCCGCTGTGCACAACTGTGCCTGATTCTCAAGCCCGGATTTCAAGTTTTTTGCGGTCTTGAGCGAGAATATAGAATGGTTGAAGGCGCGCGGCGGCTACCCTTCGTGGACGCCGCCGTCCGGCGGCTGCGCCCAGCCCAAGTGCTGTCCGCCATCCAAGGCAAGCATTTGGCCGGTCATCGAGTGGGCACCGAGGATGAAGCGCACCGCGTCGCAGATTTCCTCCGGTGTCGTCGCACGCTTAAGCGGCATCGATTGCCATTGCTGGCGAAACTGTGCGTCCGTTTGTCGCACGCTCGGCAGGGTGGGGCCGGGCCCAATTCCATTGACCCGTATGCGGGGCGCCAGCGCGAGGGCCAGCGTCCGGGT
>Ga0224508_10002150_pt1 | contig 17069 bp, 18 predicted proteins | sample SF_Jan12_sed_USG_4_FD_170157 | JGI IMG/M metagenome (GOLD analysis project Ga0224508, IMG submission 170157) | Sediment microbial communities from San Francisco Bay, California, United States - SF_Jan12_sed_USGS_21 | ecosystem: Environmental > Aquatic > Marine > Sediment | place: USA... | reverse complement strand
TCAGGCCGTCTCCGACATCGGCATTCAGGGTATTACGGTCACCGAGGTCAAGGGCTTCGGGCGTCAGCGAGGGCATACCGAGCTCTATCGCGGCGCCGAGTACATCGTTGACTTCCTGCCCAAGGCGAAGATCGAACTGGCTGTTGACGATGCTGTCGCAGACCAGGTTGTCGAGGCGATCGCCAATACGGCACGCACGGGAAAAATTGGCGACGGAAAAATATTCGTCTCCGAGATTTCTGAAGCCATTCGCATTCGCACCGGTGAGACCGGTAGCGAAGCCGTCTGATTACACGAATAAGCGGAGGAAATCTCGTGGAAGATCTAGCAACAATATCCGGACAGGTCTCTGAACTGGCCTATGCTCTGGACACCTTCTATTTCCTGGTCATGGGCGCGTTGGTCATGTGGATGGCTGCCGGCTTCACGATGCTGGAATCTGGCCTCGTTCGTGCGAAAAACACGGCCGAGATATTAACCAAGAACGTCGGTCTCTATTCGATCGCCTGCATCATGTTCATGTTGTGTGGTTACACAATCATGTACCCGCTTGCCTACGAAGGCGGTGTGTTCCAGAGCCTGACAACACTGGGCAGCGGACTTCTCGGTAAAGCTGACAACGACGTAGCCAGCGTTGTCGCGGGTGACGCTTACTACTCCAATCTGTCGGACTTCTTCTTCCAGGTTGTGTTCGTCGCCACTGCGATGTCGATTGTGTCAGGCGCCGTCGCTGAGCGTATGAAGCTCTGGTCTTTCTTTCTGTTCGCGGTGATCCTCACCAGCCTGATCTACCCGGTGCAGGGCTTTTGGAACTGGGGTGGCGGTTTTCTAAAAGCGAACGGTTTTCTCGACTTCGCCGGATCGGGCACCGTGCATATGTGTGGCGCGGCGGCGGCCTTCGCGGGCGTACTGTTGTTGGGTGCACGCAAAGGCAAGTACGGGCCAGGAGGTCAGGTCAACGCGATCCCGGGCTGCAACCTGCCACTCGCCACGCTCGGCACTTTGATCCTCTGGCTGGGCTGGTTTGGATTCAACGGTGGCTCGGAACTCAAGGTATCCGACGTCGGTGAGGCGAACTCGGTAGCACTGGTGTTCGTGAACACCAATATGGCGGCAGCTGGTGGCCTTGTCTTTGCCTTGCTGCTGTCGCGACTCTGGTTCGGCAAAGCCGACCTGACGATGGCATTGAATGGCGCACTGGCCGGACTCGTCGCGATCACTGCCGAGCCGCTCACACCAGTCCCGATCCAGGCAACCATGATTGGCGCCGTTGGCGGCGTGATCGTCGTCGGCTCCATCGTGCTACTCGACAAACTCAAGATCGACGATCCGGTCGGTGCCATATCGGTCCATGGCGTCGTGGGAATCTGGGGCCTAATTGCCGTCTGTTTCACCAATCCCGATGCGTCGTTTCTTTGGCAGTTGATCGGCATCGCTTCGATCTTCGCCTGGGTGTTCATTAGCAGCTTCGTCGTCTGGTACGTCATCAAGCTGGTCATGGGAATCCGCGTATCGGAAGAGGAAGAATACGAGGGTGTGGATATCTCGGAATGCGGTCTCGAGGCCTATCCCGAGTTCACTTCGGCCGAGTAATCACGTTGCTGCCGGCCCGCGGATTTGCCATAAGTGCAGAATCCGCGGGCTCGACTGGCGGCCGAATCAGCAAGAAATTCCCCAAAAAGCAATACCTTAGCGGGCCTCAGGGCCCGCATTTTTTTGCCTGCCTGATGGCGCCCTGTGGCACAATATCGGCTGTGACTACGATCACGGCAATCTACCACCGCGCGTGGTTTAATGCCTTATTGTTCAATACCTTCGGGAAGATTTCGATGAAACGCTACTCGCTATTAATCACTGTTGCTGCGATCCTCGCGACGAGTGGAACTGCCGTTGCGAGCGAAATCTACAAGTGGACGGACGCCGACGGCAACGTGCATTACGAGGATCGCCCTGGCTCTGGTGCCGCGGTTGAGCGGCTTGCCATCGTATCAAGAAACACGGACAACTCGGCTGTGCAGGCTCGTGTATCGGCGGACCGTAAAGCCCGTGCTGCAGCAGCACAGGTTGCCTCGGAGGCTCCGCCCGAAATGAGCAAGGCGGATCTTCAGGCCGAGCAACAAAAACGTCAGGAACAATGTCAGATGTACCGCGATCGGCTGGAGTCCTTCCTGCGTTCGCAGCGCCTCTATCGTGAAGACGAGGCCGGTGAGCGCCAGTACCTCGACGAGGACGAAATCATGGCCGCTCGTACGCGGGTCGAAGGACAAATCAAGGAATATTGCGGCGCTTAGAACCCCGCCCGCTCAAGCACGGTACAATTTGCCCTCCAGCCCCTTGGAGCGCCACGCTTGACCGCAGCAGCAGAGTCCGGGAACACCGCATCACAGGCTTATCTGCCTGATTTCTGTGCTGCCGGCACGGTATTCATTCTTGTGTTGATCGCCCAACTCGTGGCGTTTTTGTTGACGATCGCGGCATATGACACGCCCGGAATGTTCCTGATCGAACTGGCCAAGAATTCGCTGTTCATTTTGTGGCTGGCGCTACTGAGCGGTGTGGTTATGTGTCTTTTCAGAGACAAGCTCGAGAGTGCCGGTAAAACGCGTGCCTTCGTCATTAGCTTCGCAGTGCTGCTCTTGCTGTGTGTCGTACTTGCGGAGATTGCCTACCAGGTGACTCGTGTTTTCGCCGAATCACTGATCATCGAGGACTCGCATTCACAATTCCTGCTGCGCACGTTCGCCATCAGTTCAATCGTCATCGCGCTGGCCATGCGCTATCTCTATGTCTCCAGCGAATGGCGCCGCAGCATCGTACTCGAGGCCCAGGCCCGCATCAGCGCCTTGCAGGCGCTGATCCGACCCCACTTTCTCTTCAACAGTATGAATACGATCGCATCGCTGACGCGGACCGACCCGCGGCAGGCTGAAGAGGCAGTGGAGGATTTGTCCGATTTGTTGCGCGCCAACCTCGGTGGCTCCGGCGCCCGCACGACGCTGAAAGCGGAACTCGAGGTCGCCGCTATCTATCAGCGCATCGAGAAATTGCGCCTCGGTGACCGCCTCAACGTGCGCTGGAACGTTGCTGACTTGCCGATGCGCGCGCTAATTCCAAGCCTGACCATACAGCCGTTGCTGGAAAACGCGATTTATCACGGCATCGAACTGCTGCCAGACGGCGGCGACGTCACCGTTATCGGCAAACGCGATGACAAATTCCTGGAAATCTCGATTTCGAACCCGGTGGCCGAAGGGGAAACGCGCGCCACGGGCGGCAACCAGATGGCACTTGCCAATATTCGACAGCGCTTCGAGCTCGCGTACGGCAGTCGCGCGACAGTCAGTATCGAGGCCGGTAGCTCTGCCCACGCGGTCAGGCTGCGATTCCCGCATGACGAGAACGACGCGTGAAGGTTCTGATCGTCGACGATGAGAAGCCCGCCCGCGATCGCTTGCGACAGCTTGTTGACGACTTCGGCACCCATTCGGTGATCGGTGAAGCCGGCAACGGTGAAGAGGCGCTCGCCATCGCAGCAAGGCTGGGTCCCGATATTGTGTTGCTCGATATTCGCATGCCGGGATTGGATGGAATCGAAACCGCACATCATCTGAATGCCATGCAAAACCCGCCTGCCGTGATATTCACGACGGCATACGATGAATACGCGATCGACGCCTTTGATGCTCGCGCGATCGGCTATGTCCTGAAACCGGTGCGCCGGGAGCGCCTGGAGCGAGCACTGCAGCATGCGGCGCAACTGACCCGCAACACGCTCAATGACCTGGCCACGGAAGCCGGCATCGAGAGCCGCCGCAATCATGTTTGTGCACTCGTGCACGGCGAACTGCATCTGATACCGATAAAAAACGTGCGCTTCTTCAGCGCAGACCAGAAATATGTCTGTGTGCACCACGCTGACGGCCAGGATTTGATCGACGACTCACTGAAATCTCTGGAGGAGGAGTTCTCGCAGCAATTCGTACGCATCCACCGCGGCGCGCTCGTCGCGATTGACAGCGTACTGAAGCTCGAGAAGATGGCGGACGGCAAGACGCGGGTCGTATTGCGTGGTAGCCCGCAACAGGACGACAATGACCCGAGAGATGATCTGGTAGTGAGCCGCCGGCATCTGGCTACCGTTCGTCGTCGCCTGAAAGGAGGGTAATTCGTCTTGGACATTCGTATTGCGACGCGCAAGAGCGCGCTCGCGCTTTGGCAGGCCGAACACGTTGCGGGCGCACTCAGAGCCCTGGATGACGTCGACTCGGTCGAACTCGTACCGATGTCGACGCGCGGCGACGAAATTCTCGACAAGAGCTTGCAGAAGATCGGCGGCAAAGGCCTGTTCATCAAGGAGCTCGAAGTCGCGATGCAGGCGGGCTCGGCCGATATCGCCGTGCACTCGATGAAGGACGTCCCCGCGGACATGCCCGCAGGATTCTGTATTGCCGCGGTCCTGCAACGCGCTAATCACGCCGACGCACTCGTCGGCCGCAACGGATGCGACTTCGAAACATTGCCAAAGGGAGCACGCGTTGGTAGTTCCAGCCTGCGCCGACAGGCACAGCTCAAGCTGATGCGGCCGGATCTCAAGATCGAGCCATTGCGTGGCAACGTCAATACTCGCCTGGCGAAACTCGACAGCGGCGATTTCGACGCGATCATTCTTGCCGCTGCCGGACTCGAGCGCCTCGGGTTGCAGCACTACATCAGCCAGCAATTCACGCCCGAAGAAATGCTCCCCGCAGCGGCACAGGGCGTCATCGGCATCGAGTGCATGGCGTCGAACGAGCCTTTGCGATCAGTTCTGGCCAAGCTCAACCACGAGCCTACTGCGCAGACGACTGCCGCGGAGCGGGCCATCGCGAAGACGCTGCAGGCCAATTGCCAGTCACCGGTCGCAACACACGCTGTTATCGAGAGTACGTCGATGACCGTAACAGCGCTCGTTGCCATGCCCGATGGCAGCCGGTCGATCCGCGATGCTGTACAAGGCGTGGCCGACGACGCAGAGCATCTGGGTGAAGAACTCGCGAAGCGCCTGCTGCAGAGTGGCGCGGGCGAATTACTTGCCGCCGTCAGTGCCAGCAATGACTGACAACGAACTCGCCGGCGTCGGCGTGCTCGTTACCCGTCCCGAACACCAGGCCAGCAAGCTCGCCAATGCCATCACGAATCACGGTGGCAGTGTTATTCGGTTTCCGGTGCTGCAAATCGTAGCGCGAGACAAGCAGGCGATCGTCAGCGATGCGCGTGAATTGCACGAACCCGATATCGCGATATTTATCAGCCCCAATGCCGTTGCCCATGGACTTGCATACGCCGGATCGGCGCGAGTAGCCGTTGTAGGACCGGCCACGGCGCGGGCCATCGAGTCTGCTGGTCGTCGCGTCGACATTTGCCCCTCGGCCGGTTACGACAGCGAGCACCTGCTCGCCGAGGCCGCATTGCAGAACGTCAGCGGGAGATGCGTGCGAATCATCCGCGGCGACAGTGGTCGCGAACTGATCGCCGACACGCTGCGAGATCGAGGCGCTACCGTCGAGTACTTACCGGTATACCGCCGACAGGTACCCGATTATTCACAATCCGAACAACACGATCTCGAGCGAAAATGGCGGGCGGGTGAAGTGAATGTCGTGACAGTCATGAGCGTCGAGTCACTAACAAACCTCATCGCCATATTGCCTGGGTGGTGCCAAAGCGCTTTGCGAGAAACCCCACTGGTGACGCCGGCCTCTCGTGTGATAAAAGAGGCGCATAATCGACTCCCCGGCATCCCGACGACGCTCGCGCGGGGACCGCAGGCCGGCGACATGGTCGACGCGATTATCGCTTGCGGCAAGCCCCTACCCGGATAACCCAGATGAGCAAGAAAGACGAGACTGACGAGACTAAAGAAACGGAGCTACCCGCTGAAGAGCAGCACGTTGCCGACGAACCTGCTCAGGACGAGGAGCCTGATGTCGGGGATCCCATCGTGGAATCGACGCCGGAGCCCGCTGCCGCAACGGTGCCTGAAGTGGTGTCTCCCGCAGCGCCGAGGAAAGGTACCGGAGGCATAGCCTGGCTGGCCCTGTTCCTGTCACTCATTACTCTGGCGGCGATCGGCTACATGCTGGTGCAGGACTGGCGCGCGCAACGAGAGGCGAATCAAAGCGGTACTTCGCTCGCCGATCTCGCCGATCGCATGGCGTCATCCGGTGACTCACTCGCGAAGCTCGATCGCGACCTGGCGAATCTCGCCGCAGCCGATGCACAGGCTGCTGCGGATCTCGAGCGTCTGCAAAGCGATGTCGACAACCGCATTCAGTTGCTCGACTCACTGCCATCACGAACCTCGAGCCTCGAAAATTCTCTGGCGACCCTGCAGGGCGTTTCCGTCGGCGCGCGCAATACCTGGCTGATTGCCGAAGCCGAGTACTACATGCAGATTGCAAATGCGCAGTTGCAGTTGGCCGGTAACCCGCAGCTGGCCGCCCTCGCACTCGGCATGGCCGATGAACGCATCGTGCAGCTCGCCGATCCCGCGCTGACTGAGGTACGCCGGGCGCTGTCAGACGAACTCGCCGCTCTCGAGCTCATGGAAAAGCCCGACATCGAAGGCGTCACATTGACGCTTGCCAGTCTGGCCAGGGTCATTGATTCACTCCCGCTGAAGCAGGCCGCCGACTCTGATTCTGGCGACGACGCCGGCATCGATCCGGAGCTTAGCGGCTTCGATCGGGCCTGGGCATCGATCAAAGGAGCAGCATCAGGGCTTGTGCGGATAAGCGGCCCGGACGAATCAGCGATGCCGTTGCTGACACCCGATGCGATCTATTTCCTGCGCACCAATCTGACATTGCAACTGCAGGCTGCGCGCCTGGCGCTGTTGCGCGGCGAGCAGGCCGTCTTCCGGCAGAGCCTCGACGACGCCGTAGCGTGGCTGGAATTGTACTTCGACGTCGATAGCACCCAGGTCGGCAGCGCGCTTCAGACCATCGCCGAAATCCGCGATGGCATGTTCGATGTGGCAACGCCCGATATCTCGGGCTCACTGCGGCTACTCCGGCAATTCAAGACGATCAGCGAGGCCGCGCAATGAGATTCGGCGCCATTGTTATTGCCGCGCTGATTCTGAGTGGTGTCGCAGCGCATTTTCTGCTTGGCGATCCGGGCTATGTCGCAATCAACTTTCGCGGCTATCTCGTCGAAATGTCGGTGCCGGTTCTTGTTGGGCTGACGGCTCTGCTCGTCATCACCATCTGGTTGCTGCGTCGTCTTGTCCAGGCTCCGCGGCGACTTGGCGAGGCAGCGGGACGCTATCGCGCCGGGCGGGCCGGCCTGAAATTGACACGCGGCATGATCGAGGTCGCGGAGGGCAATTTTGCGCGGGGCGAAAAGCTGCTTGCGCGTGCCGCTGGCAGCAGCGATGCACCGCTATTCAACTATCTACAGGCGGCGAGGGCGGCGCACTTGCAGGGCAAGGACGTGCGTCGCGACGAATGGCTCAAGCTGGCGTACGAGCATACGCCGGAGGCAGCGAACGCGGTGCTGCTGACCCAGGCAGAACTGCAACTCGACCGCGAACAGTATGAGCAGGCCCTGGCGACGCTGCGTCGTCTCGAGGAGAACTCGCGAGATCACAGTCACGCGCTGGCGCTGTTAGGTCGCCTTTATTTTCGCCTGCAGGACTGGGCACAGCTTGCCGAAGTACTGCCGCGCCTGCAAAAACAGGGCCGTGTTAAGCAGGAAACCCTCGACGAGTGGGCGATGCGGGTGCACAGCGAGAATTTCGAGCGTGCGGCGGATGGCGAGGCCGTGCTCGCCGAGTGGAAAAGAACGGAGAAACGACTGCGGGGCAACACGACGTTGCTCAACGCGTATTACATGAACCTGATGCGTAACGGCATGCATGAGAAAGCCGAGAAGGACCTTGCCGCTGCATTGAAGGCCGAATGGCGAGCAACGCTGGTGCGCCTGTATGGCCTCGTTGAAGGGCCGGACCCGAGCAAGCAGCTAAAACGCGCCGAAGGCTGGCTTGCAAAACACGGAAACGACCCCGATCTGTTGCTGGCGGCGGCCCGACTCTGCCTGCGCAATGAGCTTTGGGGCAAGGCGCGCAGCTATCTTGAAACTGTGATTAGCCTGCGACCGACGCCCGAGGCGTACCAGGAATTTGGCCGATTATTGACGCAGCTCGGTGAGGCGGATGCTGCAGCCGATGCCTACCGCGAAGGGCTGGGCCTGGTGGCTGAAAATCCACCGCGGGCAATTCCACATCTCGAGCCGGATACGGAGTGACTCGTACAAAGATCGCCGATGACACGGTGCTGGTTGTTGGCGCGGGTTACGTCGGCCAACGACTTCTTGCTGAGCAACCTGCCGGTTCTTGTGTCGGTCTCAGCCGCTCGCCGATTTCATCGCCACAGCAAACCGTAACCTTCGATCTCGACAGTAACGGCGAGTTGCCTCTGATACTGCCGAATCGGTACACCGTCCTGTACACCGTTCCACCCACCCGCGCCTCGATGTCCGACGTGCGACTCGAACGTTTGCTCTCGGCACTTCGGCCGACCCCTGGCCGTTTCGTCTACATCAGCACGACCGGCGTTTACGGAAATCGGCAAGGCGCAACCGTCGATGAAGCCGCGCCCGTCAATCCCGAGACTGACCGGGCGAAAAGACGTATTGCCGCGGAGGAATTACTTCAGTCCTGGGGCATCCGCAACGCTTGCGAGGTCGTGATTCTTCGCGTGCCTGGAATATACGGGCCAGGACGGCTCGCTATCGAGCGCCTGCGACAGCAGGTACAGCTCATTGCGGAGCACGACGCGAGTCCGGGTAATCGCATTCACGTAGATGATCTGGTGGGTTGTTGCGTGGCAGCATCCGGCAACGATGTGCCTGCCGGAATCTACAACGTCGGGGATGGCGACAACAGAACTGCGACATGGTTCGCGACCGAAGTCGCACGTCTGTGTGGCCTGCAAGTACCGCCGACCATCACGATGCAGCAGGCAGAACGCGAATTCACGCCAATGCGGCTATCGTTCTTGAGAGAATCGCGCCGGATCGATACGACCAGGATGCGTGACGTTCTCGGCGTAACGCCACGCTACGCGAATGCCGAGGACGGCATCCGAGCAAGCTTGCAGGAGTCCCCGCCCTAGCATCGGCGGCCGCTGGTGGGAGGTTACTCACCTTCACGGCTCGCTGCGCTGCGCTTTACTTCTGGTGAGCAACCTCCCACCAGCGCCCGCAAAGTTACGGCTGGCTGCGAACGCTACGCAGCCATGCTGTCACCGGTTCCCACTCATCCCAGTCCGGCCACGCGAGATACTCCGGCAACTCGAAGATTCCGAGCCCGCGCGTATAAGCACGCACGTAGTTTTGTGCCTCGCGTAGCGCCGCAATGTACGGCACTCTCGCTTTCGTCAGATATTCGTCAAGATCGTCGAATATCAACGTATTGTCTCTGACACGATTCGCCAGCGCACCGATCTTGACTTGCTTGCGCTGCACCTTGCCTAAATCCTGCAACTCCTTGAGGAACGTCGAAGTCGCCTGCATATCGATCGTCGACGGCAGAACCGGCACGACGACGGTCTCAGCGTGTTTCACGAGGTCCGTCAACTCCTTGCCGTGTGAGCGCGCCGGCGCATCGCTCACGACAATGTCACTACCGCGCGGCACGCGCCTCAAGCCCCCGTCGAAGGCTGCCACAGCTGCTATTTTCGGCCGATTGTCGGGGCGCCGGTCGATCCAATCCAGGCTCGAACGCTGCGGGTCGTAGTCAGCAAGCGCGACGCTTGCGCCTTCGTTCGCGAAATAGGATGCAATGTTCGTTGCGAGCGTGCTTTTACCGCAGCCGCCCTTGGCGTTCAGTACCATTATGTGCCGCATGATCTCTCCTCAAGGGCAATGTTTTTCGAGTTTTATGTAAACTACAGCCGCAGAGATCAAATGTCCATTGAGTTGTTTTACACGGCTGCAATGACTTTTTTTTCGGCCGACCAGCTGCCCATTGGATATAAAATTCACTCATGCAATTTGCGTTTTTGAAAATGCACGGCGCCGGTAATCGCATTGTAGTCGTTGATCAACGCGAGCAGAATCTGCCACCACCATCGTCGCACGAGCTGCGAAAACTGAGTGATGAGCGTTTCGGCCCGGGCTTCGATCAGTTGATGTGGGTCGGCCGCGCGCGCGATGCTGCAGCCGCCGCGAGTTACCGTGTCTTCAATGCCGACGGATCGGAAGTCGAACAATGTGGCAATGGCGTCCGCTGTGTCGCATGGATGCTTGCGCAGGAGTGCGACTCGGGACGGGTATTTACGCTCGAAAGCCCGACCGGGTTGGTCGAGGCGACCGTACTCGATGCCGAGCGCGTCGCGGTGAACATGGGGCCACCCGAGTTCGAGCCGGCGCGGATTCCGTTTGTCGCCGAATCGGCGGCAGATTATTACAAGCTCGAGGTTCTCGATCAGTTGCTGGACGTCCGGGTGCTGTCCATGGGCAATCCGCATTGCGTGCTCGAGGTCGACGATGTCGCCACGGCAGATATTGCCGCTCTCGGTCCCGCGATCGAGCACCATGAGCGTTTTCCCGCCGCGGCCAACGTCGGCTTCCTGCGTATTCGTGACCGGACGAACGTTGACCTCCGCGTGCACGAGCGCGGCGTTGGCGAGACGCTTGCCTGCGGCACAGGCGCCTGCGCCGCAGTCGTTGCCGGCCAGCGGAGTGGTCATCTCGACGAGGAAGTTGCCGTGCATCTGCCCGGAGGGCAACTCGTGGTAAGCTGGCGCGGCGGCACGGATCCTGTATGGCTCACCGGTAATGCCGAATTGGTTAGTGAAGGAACGATTGATCTATGAGCACTCAACGCAAACCGGAATACATTGAAGACGACGTTTCCGAACAAGCAGTACAGGACTATCTCGAGGCTCATCCGGATTTTTTTGAACGCCACAGTGCGTTACTCAGCCAGCTGGAATTGCCACACGGCGCCGGTGGCGCAGTGTCGCTGGTGGAGCGCCAGATCTCGATGTTGCGGCAGAAAGAGCTCAAGCTGGGCCGCCAGCTCAAGGATCTGATCGAGGTCGCTCGCGCGAATGACCTGCTCGCAGCAAAGATTCATGAACTCACATTACAGCTGCTCGAAGCGCGTGATTTGCAAAGCTGCGTCGCGTGCGTCGAAGAAGCGATGCGCAGTGGTTTCGGCGCAGACCACTCGGTCCTCGTGTTATTTGGTGATGCGGTCATGTTCGATGACATCGACGCCGGCCGATTCTTTCGTGTCGTCGATCGCACCGACACCGCTCTCGGCCCATTCGAAACATTTCTGAAAAGCAAAGGTCCGCGCTGCGGCCAGGTGCGTGACTCGCAGCGAGACTTCCTGTTTCGCGATGACGCTGCCGAGATTGGCTCGGTCGCACTGGTTACGCTTGGTAACAAGGCGGAAATCGGCTTTCTTGCGATTGGTAGCGCCGATGCCGATCGCTTCCACCCTGGCATGAGCATCGATTTTCTGGCGCGCGTCGGAGACCTGATCGCAAGAGCTCTGCAGCGTTACTGAGGCGCGCTCGAAATAGGGGGAGTCGATCCGGTGGACGACACTGAAAAGAGCTGGATCGACAAATTCATACGCCACCTCGAATACGAGCGCCGGCTTGCTGATCTGACGTGCAAACACTATCGCCGTGACCTCGCGGCACTGCTCACTTTTTGCGGCGACAACGACCTCGGACGCTGGAGGGATCTCGATAGCGAACACATCCGCGCATTCTCCGCGACCAGCTACCGCCGCGGGCTATCCTCGAGAAGTATTCAACGACGCCTGTCGGCTGCGCGCACGTTCTTTCGTTACCTGCTACGCGAAAAGCATGTCAAAACCAACCCTGTGGTGTCGGTCTCCGCACCCAGGTCCGGAAAACGTTTGCCTGGCAATCTCGACGCGGACCGCATGGCCCGCTTGCTCGATATTCCCGGTGACGGGCCGATCATCAACCGCGATCGTGCCATCCTCGAACTGCTGTACTCGTCGGGCTTGCGGCTATCAGAACTTACGGATCTGGATTGCGATGATGTCGATGCGCAGGACGCGACGGTACGGGTGACCGGCAAGGGCAACAAGGACCGCATCGTGCCTGTCGGCGGACACGCTTTGCGGGCATTGGCGAAATGGCACCAATCCCGCGCCCAGCTGGCGCGCGCTGATGAGCAGGCGCTGTTTGTCAGCAATCGCGGCACACGCATCAGCCGCCGCTCCGTGCAGGCCCGCGTCTCCCATTGGGCCAGGCGCCAGGGCATCGATACGAACGTCTATCCGCACCTGTTTCGGCATTCGTTTGCGACCCACCTGCTGGAATCGAGTCACGACCTGCGCGGCGTGCAGGAGTTGCTCGGGCATGCCAACATTTCGACAACCCAGGTTTACACTCACCTTGACTTCCAGCATCTCGCCCAGATATACGACAAAACTCATCCTCGCGCCCGGGCCAAACCTAAAGACAAAGCCTGACCGCGCCTAACTCAGGTAAAGGATCATGGAACAATTTCGAGGGACAACCATTGTCTCGGCACGTCGTAATGGCAAAGTCGCGATAGCCGGCGATGGCCAGGTCAGCATGGGCAATACCGTCATGAAAGGTAACGCGCGCAAGGTTCGACAGCTCGCCGACGGCCGGGTCATTGCGGGTTTTGCCGGCGGCACCGCAGACGCGTTTACGCTGTTTGAACTATTCGAAAGCAAGCTCGAGCAATACGGCAACCTGACACGCGCTGCGATTGAGCTTGCGAAAGACTGGCGCACCGATCGCCGCCTCAGACGCCTCGAGGCCTTGCTCTGCGTCGCTGACGAACAAAGTTCGTTCATTATTTCCGGCAATGGCGATGTGATCGAGCCCGAACACGACCTGATGGCGATCGGCTCCGGTGGGCCATTTGCACAAGCAGCAGCGCTTGCCTTGTTGCAGAACACGGATCTCGAAGCAAGAGAAATTGTCGAAAGAGCATTGAGCATCGCAGGCGATATCTGCGTCTTTACCAACCAGAACATCGTTGTCGAAGAACTGTCCGCCGAATAATCGTTGCAGCGCGCAGAGCAGCGCTACAACAATGGAAATACCTCTATGTCGCAAATGACCCCCAGAGAAATTGTCCAGGAACTGGACAAACACATCGTCGGCCAGGACGAGGCCAAGCGAGCTGTGGCCATCGCACTGCGCAACCGCTGGCGTCGCGTACAGGTCGATGAGCCGCTGCGCAGCGAGATCACGCCGAAGAATATTCTGATGATCGGCCCGACCGGCGTTGGCAAGACCGAGATTTCCCGACGCCTGGCGCGGCTGGCCAAAGCTCCATTCATCAAGGTCGAAGCCACCAAGTTTACCGAAGTCGGCTATGTCGGCCGTGAGGTCGACAGCATCATTCGCGACCTGATGGATATCTCGGTGAAGATGGTTCGGGAAGACGAGAAGTCGAAAGTCCGTCATCGCGCCGAGGATGCCGCGGAGGAACGTGTGCTCGACGCATTGTTGCCGCCACCCAAGCAGGGCATCGGCTTCACGACCGATGCCGAATCTGCGACCGCAGGCAGTGATACCCGGCAGAAGTTTCGCAAGATGCTGCGTGAGGGCAAGCTCGACGACAAGGAAATCGAAGTCGAGACCCAGATGATGCCCGTTGGCGTTGAAATCATGGCGCCTCCCGGCATGGAGGAAATGACCAGCCAATTGCAGGGCATGTTCCAGAACCTCGGCGGCAACCGCCGCTCTACGCGCAAGCTCAAGGTCAAAGATGCATTGAAGCAGCTGACCGACGAGGAGGCTGGAAAAATGCTCGATCAGGAGGAGCTCAAGTCACGGGCTCTCGAGGCTGTCGAACAGCACGGCATCGTGTTTCTCGACGAACTCGACAAGGTTGCGCGGCGAACGGAGACACAGGGCGCCGATGTGTCGCGTGAGGGTGTGCAGCGAGACCTGCTGCCGCTGGTTGAGGGGTCCACCATCAACACCAAGTACGGTATGGTGAAGACCGATCACATTTTGTTTATTGCGTCTGGCGCATTCCATGTCTCCAAACCATCGGACCTGATCCCTGAGCTGCAGGGCCGGTTCCCGATCCGCGTCGAACTCAAATCGCTGACCACCGATGATTTCGTCAGAATTCTGACCGAGCCGGATGCGTCGCTGACATCGCAGTACAGCGCCTTGCTCGCGACTGAGGATGTCACGATCGAATTCGTCGAGAGCGGCGTGCGACGGCTCGCCGAGGTGGCCTTTCAGGTTAACGAGAACACTGAAAACATCGGCGCACGCCGTTTACATACGGTGATGGAGCGCCTGCTCGAAACCGTCTCCTTCGAAGCTTCGGACAAAGGTGGGACTCACGTACAAATCAACGCCGGCTACGTCGACGAACATCTCGCCGAGCTGTCCAAAGATGAAGATCTCAGCAGGTACATCCTTTAGAGGGCCTGCGACCGGCGAGGTATGCATCTTCATGGCTCGCTTCGCTGCGCTTTACTTCCGATGCACACCTCCCCGCCCGCAGGCCACTCCCTATGACGCCCACACCGACAGAAATCCGTCTTCAGAAGCAATCGAAGCTCCTCGTCGTAACCTTTGATGACGGATCGGAATTCAGTTTTTCGTTCGAATACCTGCGCGTCCATTCGCCGAGCGCCGAGGTTGTTGGACACGGGCCGGGGCAGGAGACACTGCAAACCGGCAAGGAAAACGTGGCGATCACGGGTGTCGACCCGGTCGGTCGCTACGCCGTCCGCCTGGTGTTCGACGACGGTCACGATACCGGGCTTTACTCGTGGACCTATCTGCACGAATTAGGGTGCAACATGGAGGCGAACTGGCGCCGCTACCTCGACCGTCTCGCAGCGGCAGGGTATGCTCGCGCAAAGCCCGAATAACAATTCATTATGAGCAAATCCGAACCATCGGTTGAATCGACGCATTTCGGCTACAAGAGCGTGCCGGTAGCCGAAAAGGCCGATCACGTGAAGGATGTGTTCGACTCCGTCGCAAGACGCTACGACATCATGAACGACCTGATGTCGGCCGGGCTGCACCGTCTTTGGAAACGACATACAGTCGACCAGGCCGGCGTACGCCCCGGTCACCATGTGCTCGACCTCGCCGGCGGAACCGGAGATCTTGCGCTCAGGTTCGCCCGTCAGGTCGGACCGCAGGGTCATGTCGTGCTGGCCGACATCAATGCGGCAATGCTCGAACAGGGCCGGCAGCGGCTCATCAACGCGGGTATTGCCGGCAACTTTACGATCGCGCAGGTCGATGCCGAAAACCTGCCCTTTGCCGGGAACTCGTTCGATCGCATCACGATCGCATTCGGGCTGAGGAACGTCACCGACAAAGATGCCGCGCTTCGTTCGATGTACCGTGTTCTCAAGCCCGGCGGCAAGGCGCTTATTCTCGAGTTCTCCGAGCCGGTCAGCGCGCTCAAACCCGCCTACGATCTGTACTCATTCAAAGTCCTGCCACTGATCGGCAAATTGGTTGCGCGCGATGAAGACAGTTATCAGTACCTGGCGGAGTCGATTCGCATGCACCCGGACCAGGAAGCGCTGCTGAGCATGATGCAGGACGCCGGCTTCGAGCGCTGCCGCTACGAGAATCTGGCGGGCGGCATCGTCGCACTGCACATCGGCTACCGCATCTAGGCGGCAGGCAGATGGATCCCCTCGAGAGACTGCTGCGCCCCGTTACGAATATTCTGAATCGCAATATTCAGGAGTCGACTCCCGCACGGGAACTCTGCGAACAACTCGATGGCGCGACGATCGCGGTACGCGTGAAGGATACGGCGCTCGCGATGTATTTCGAGATCAGCGATGATTTCGTTGCGCTCTCCACCGGGTCGGATGCCGAACCTGACGTTGTTATTAGCGGCTCACTGTTGACGCTTGCCCGCATGGCCGGCGCGCCAGGCGAGGGCGCGGTTCGTGGTGGCTCGCTCGACCTGACCGGCGACGTGTACACCGCACAGGCTTTTCAGGAACTCCTGGCGTACGCAAAACCGGACGTCGAAGAAGAGCTCTCGACGCTTATTGGTGACGTCGCGGCACACCGCGCAGGCGAAATAGTGAGGGGTGTGAGTAACTGGGCACAAGATGCTCGCAAGACGTTGGCCACAAATGTTCGTGAGTACCTGCAGGAAGAAAGCCGGGATGTACCGAGCCGCTACGAGGTGGAGCGCTTTGCGGAACAGGTTGATGCGCTTCGCGACGACGTCGCCCGGCTCGAGGCCCGCCTCGAGCGTCTGGCGGGCGAAACCTGACCATGCGCCGCCGTCGCACGATAGGCCGCGTTCTCGGCATCCAGCGCGTGCTCGTGAAGTACGGTCTGGACGACTTCATCAAGGAAACACACTTGCTGCGGCCGCTGCGCTTTCTCTTTTATGCGTTGCCGAGACGCCGCGACACATCCGCGCCGCTCGGTGAGCGCATCAGGCTGGCGCTCGAGGAACTCGGCCCGATATTCGTCAAGTTTGGCCAGGCGATATCGACACGGCGCGATTTGCTGCCGCCGGATATCGCCGATGAGTTAGCCAAACTGCAGGACGAGGTTCCACCGTTTCCGGCAGAACAGGCCGTTGCGATACTCAATGAGGTCTACGGCAGGCCGCTGGAGCAGGTCTTCAGCCGATTCGATGTGCAGCCATTTGCGGCCGCTTCCATTGCCCAGGTGCACACGGCGCAGCTGCCGGATGGTACCGAGGTCATCGTCAAGTTACTGCGCCCCGGTGTGCAGGAGCAGATCGAGCGCGACCTCGATGTCCTGCGCATGATCGCCGGCCTGGCGCATCGATACTGGGAGCACGGCAAGCGCCTGCGACCGCTCGAAATCGTCGCCGAATACGAACGCACGATCATCGATGAACTCGACCTGATGCGCGAGGCGGCCAACGCCGCTCAGCTGAAGCGCAATTTTTCAGGTTCAACCATGCTTTACGTTCCTGATATCTACTGGGACTATTGCCGGCCCGAGGTTCTGGTGCAGGAGCGCATCTATGGCATACCAATCAGCGACATGGACGCGCTGCGCAAGGCC
>Ga0224508_10002149_pt1 | contig 17084 bp, 15 predicted proteins | sample SF_Jan12_sed_USG_4_FD_170157 | JGI IMG/M metagenome (GOLD analysis project Ga0224508, IMG submission 170157) | Sediment microbial communities from San Francisco Bay, California, United States - SF_Jan12_sed_USGS_21 | ecosystem: Environmental > Aquatic > Marine > Sediment | place: USA... | reverse complement strand
CGCACCATCACCCTGGATCTCGACGATACGCTTTGGGCCATCCACCCGGTCATCAAGCGTGCCGAGGAACGTCTGTATAACTGGATGAGCCGTCACTACCCGCGTATCACGGAACTCTTCGAGCCCGATGACCTGATGGACGTGCGCGCGACCGTCATTGCCGAACACCACGATCGGCTGCACGACCTGACGTTTCTGCGACGCGCAGTTTTGGCCATAATTGGTGATGCGGCCGGTTACGGCGACAGTTACGTCGACGCGGCGTTTGCCGTTTTCAATGAAGCGCGCAATGACGTCGAGCTGTTTCCGGAAGCACGCCCGGCCCTTGAGTCGCTCGCGGAACACTATGTATTAGTCGCCGTGACCAACGGAAACGCGGATCTCGATAAGATCGGCATCGGCGATCTGTTCGACGATGTGGTGTCAGCAGTGATGGCCGGTGCCGCCAAACCGGCTCGTCCGATATTCGACATGGCGGTGAAAGCGGGCGGTGCGAGCGCTGCGCAGACGCTGCACGTTGGCGATCATCCACTGTACGACGTGCACGGCGCTCGCGGCGCCGGTTTGCGCGCCATTTGGGTGAATCGTGACGGTTATGATTGGCCCGCCGAGTATCACGCGCCCGATGGCGAGGTGCAGCATATCGGCGAACTTCGCGAGCTCTTGACACAGGTTTGATTGTGGCCGCAAGCGCACATCCTATTATTCTCTACGTACCGGGTCTGCTGCCGAAGCCCGAACCGGCGATTCACCAGGCTGCGCTGATGCGTTGCCTGCTGGCTGGCCTTCGCCGCGTCGATCGGGAAGTTGCGTCGGCCATCGTTTCGACGAATGGCGGCTTCGACATCGTGTCGTGGACGTTCGACTTCTATCGCGAGCATCGCGATTTCGAGCTCGACAGGGAAGCCATCGACAACGTTTGTAGCCAGGCTGAGCCGAGCGGGCGCGACATTGCGGAGGCGAGCTCCTGGCGTCGTCAGGCGGCGCGCTGGATTTACCATCTTGGCGACCGGCTGCCGTTCCTGATTCCGCATCTGGCGAGCGAACGGACCGAGCTGCACCTGCGGGATTTACGCCGTTACGTCGACGATGACAATGGTATCGCTTCGCACGCCCGGCGCATGCTGAAGATGCCGCTCAGAGCCGCGTGCGAGGGCAAGCATCCGGTGTTGCTGATCGGCCACAGCATGGGATCGGTGATCGCATACGACGCGCTCTGGGAAATGACTCACGCGGACGGCGATCATGCGCGGGTGGATCTGTTACTGACGATGGGTAGCCCGCTGGGGCAGCGCTATATGCAGAAGCGTATTCGCGGCAGCAAACGCAATGGCGTCGAGCGCTACCCGAACAATATCCGACGCTGGAAAAATCTGTCCGCCGTCGGGGATCTGACTGCTATCGATCCGAAACTGCAGAACGATTTCGGAGAACTACTCGAACTCGGTCTGGTCGAGAGCTTCGATGACGAAGAGATTTTCGCCTGGTTCCGCCTGAACGGAGTCCTCAACGTGCACTCTGAATATGGCTACCTGGTTGCCGACAGGACCGCGCGCACTGTCGCCGACTGGTGGCGCAGTCATGACCCATCGACAGGAGCGGACTAGCTCGCTTCGAGATTCGGTTTGATGACGATATCGATGCGGCGGTTGCGCGCGCGTCCGGCTTCGGTTTCGTTGCTGGCAACCGGGCGAGTCTCACCGTAGCCGGTCGCAATCAGTCGATATGTCGGGATACGCATCGCATTGATCATATATTGCTGCACCGATTCCGCTCGCTCCTGCGATAACTTCTGATTCAGATCGTCCCCGCCGAAGGAGTCGGTGTGGCCCTCGATGATGAGTTCACTGCGCGGAAAAACGTCGATTGCTTTTTCGACTTTCGCGAGCAGGTCGAAGTTTTCCGATTCTATTTGCGCATCCCCGCTATCGAAGCTCAGGCCGACCAGGCGCATGATAATGCTGTCACCCTCGCGAAACACACGCGCCTCATCCGACGTAAACATCTTCTCGATCTGCTCGAACTGCTGTTTGACGCGCGCCTGTGCTTCGAGTCTCTGTACCAACGCGGCGCGTTCCGCCGTGGCGCCGCCGAGGCGTTCGTCCAGTGCCCGCATTTCTTCCTCCATGTCCGCGAGGCGCACCTCGTTTTCGGCCTTCTCCTGCTCCAGCGCCTGCAACAGGTTGCGCTGATCTTCAAAGTGAGAGACCAGTTCGCCGGTCAGCTGGTCGGGACCTTTCTCCATGGCAGGTACGATGTCGGCAACGCCGGCGATGGCCTGGAGCGGCTGCTCCCACTGCAATACCAGCTCTTCCGAGGTCAGCTTCTTGTCGCGTATGTTGCGTACGACCTCGGACAAATAGATAGCGTGTTTGGCTTCGTAGTTTGCCTGCTGCGCCAGATTACGGGGCAGGTCGGTGTCATAACGGTTCTCACTCAATTCGCGTTCGGCGTCGGCGAGCAATTTCTTTGCCTTACCGAGCGTAATGGGGGCATACCTGCCGACGCGGGCCCGATCCGCATCTGCAAGTAATTGTCGTGTACCACTCAGGTACTCTGCCTTGATCGCGACCAGCTCAGCGTCGCGGTATAGGCTGGTTGCCTCGATATCCCGGCGTTTCGATCCTTTGAGATCACCGCGCTCGAGCAGCCGAATTGCGTCGCCGAACTTGCGCTGCGCTTCCTGCCAGATCTCTGCGGACAGCTGTGGCGCCCGCGCGTTAGCCGCGTCCTGACGGCTCTTCAGGACCTGGGCCAACGCCGTCTTGGCAAGGTCCGCCTTGTCCGCTGCGATGGCGAAATAGTTGGCCGCATCGGCAGCATTGGAGCGCACGGTTTCGATGTTCCGGCCCCTCTGCAGTGCAGCTTCGGCGTCCGCGTATTCTTTGGCGCCGCGCTCGTAATTACGGGGTGCCAGAAGTTCGGCATTAGCAGCATCGGCCGCTGCCCTGGCTGCGTCGGCATCCTTAAAAAATGTCGCGCGAAGCTCCTCCTGCGCGGTAACCGATGCTGCATGGAGCAGCAGCAGGGCAAGCACGGTCAACTTGGTGAAGCGGGTCGTAACAACCATGGAGTCGATCCTCAATTTAGATATTCGTGCGCCGCCACTGGCAGCAGGCTTGCGCGTATTTTACATAGGGTGGGACCACAAATATCCGGCTGAAGTCCCTGACGGCCGGGAATTCTACGCCGAAACGGCACATTTTCATCCAAAAATCGGTCGCGAAAGCCCATATTTTGGCGCATTTCAGGCTTCAGTCGGGGAATTGTGCTCTGGCTCACAGACACAAATATTGCCCGGGCGTAGTGTTGACCCATGTCCGCCAAGTACTACACGCAGTTCATTCTTACCGACGCGCAGTATCGCGACGGTAACGAATTCTGCGGTGTCGTGGAGCTGAACCAGCCGATGGAACAGCACTCCGATGAGCGTGACATCGAAGCAATTCTGGCCCGCAATTTTGACCTGAAGCAGAGCGCTGTGAAATTGGTCAGCTGGTCGAGACTGCACTAACACTTCTGGCGTCCCAGTTAATTCCCCCTGACTCTCCCGGCTTCGGCCGGGATCTTTTTTTATGCGGTTTTTGTGCGACAATGCGTGCCCCAAAAGGCATCGTCCCCGAACAGAGCATGAGCAGCAAGGACAAACAATTCCGCGGTATCCCGATCGTCGAGAGCGGTCAGAAATACCAGACCGACGCCGGGTTTGCCGCGATCAAGAACGGCGTCAAACAACGTCGCGACACGGAGCCGCTCGTACGCGGTGACAAGCCTCGTTGGCTGCGCGCCAAGATGCCGTCGGGGTCAGGCTATTCGAACACGCGCAGCATCGTGCATCAACACAAGCTCAGCACGGTATGCGAGGAGTCGATGTGTCCGAACATCGGCGAGTGCTGGAACGCAGGCACGGCCACGATCATGGTGCTTGGTTCCGTTTGTACTCGAGCCTGCCGTTTTTGCGCCGTGGATACCGGCAACCCGAAGGGCTGGCTGGATCCCGAAGAGCCGCTGAACTCGGCGCGTGCCGTGCACCTGATGGGTCTTGAGTATGTCGTCATTACGTCAGTCGATCGTGACGACCTCGACGACGGTGGGGCCGGTCATTACGCGGCCTGTGTGCGCGAAATCAAGAAACTCAATCCGGATACGGCGGTCGAGGCTTTGACCCCGGATTTCAATGGCGTTAAAGAGCACGTTGAGCGGGTCGTCGACTCCGGTCTCGATGTGTTCGCACAAAATGTCGAAACCGTGCACCGCCTTACCCACCCGGTGCGCGACCCGCGTGCGGGTTATGAACAGACGCTGGAAGTGCTGCGGCACGCCAAGGCCCGCAATCCGTCGGTTTTGACCAAGACGAGCCTGATGCTGGGGCTGGGCGAGCGCGATAACGAAATCGTGCAGACCATGCATGACCTGCGCGACGCTAACGTTGATATTCTCACGCTTGGTCAGTACCTGAGGCCCACGCCGAATCATCTGCCGGTCGAGCGTTATGTGACTCCGGCCGAGTTTGACGCTTATCGCCGCGAAGGTCTTGATAAGGGCTTCATCGAAGTCGTTGCCGGCCCGATGGTCCGTTCGAGTTACCGCGCCGAACAGGTGCTGCACAAGAACAACGTCGGCATCGCCATCTAGGCGCAACAACAAACCAGGTTTTTCCATGGCAGAGTTTTTCGCTGAATACGGTCTCTTTCTTCTCAAGGTAGCAACGCTTGTTGCCGGAATCGTTGTCGTGATCGTCGCGGCTGCCGCCGTCGGTCGCCGTTCCAGCGAAGAGATACTCGAGGTCGATAATCTTAACGACAAGTACAAGAAGCTCGGCGACGCGTTACTCGGCGCAGTATCTACCAAGGACGATCGCAAGAAAGCGGCGAAAGCGCGCAAAAAAGAAGCGAAAGCCGAGAGCAAGAACCCAACCAAGAAGCCGCGCAGCTTCGTCATCGATTTCAAGGGCGATCTGAAGGCCAGCGCAGTGCCGTCTTTGCGTGAGGAGGTCAACGCCATTCTCGACGTAGCAGGTAATGACGACGAAGTCATTTTGCGTCTAGAGAATCACGGTGGCGTTGTGCACGAGCATGGCCTGGCGGCGTCGCAATTGGCGAGAATTCGCGACCACGACATACCGCTGACTGTTTGCGTCGACAAAGTCGCGGCCAGCGGCGGCTACCTGATGGCATGCGTTGCCTCGCGAGTCTATGCTGCGCCTTTCGCAATTCTCGGGTCGATCGGTGTGCTGGCACAGATTCCCAATTTCAATCGCGCTCTTGACAGTCACGGCGTTGATTTCGAACAGGTGACTGCCGGCAAGTACAAACGTACGGTGACCATGTTTGGCAAGAACACGGACGAGGATCGCGCCAAGCTGAAAGAGGAACTCGAAGACGTGCACACGCTATTCAAATCCGCGGTGGCCCGTTTCCGACCGGACCTGGACCTGGAAAAAGTCGCGACTGGAGAGCATTGGTATGGCCCGCGCGCGCTCGAACTCGGCCTCGCCGATGAGATTCTCACCAGCGACGAGCTGTTGAAAGCCAGGGCCGCCGAACGCGGTCTGTACAAAGTCGCTTACAAGATCAAACAGCCGCTGCAGAAACGCGTATTCGCCAATATCGACGGACTGTTGGAAAAGGCGGAATCCAGCGGCTGGCGGCGGCGTTTCGAGTCGCGGCTCCCGCGGTAGTCGTCAGGAACCGATGCCGCCGGGACAGGTCGAAACTACGCAGGTTGAGGCCGTAAACTGACGGTATAATCCGGCGATGAATCGAGGAACGCCCATGCGCGCAAATAGAATTAAATTACTGATTTCTATAGCTTTATCGGCACTTGTCGTGGCGTCATGCTCGACCTCGCCGACCGGTCGCAGCCAGATGATCTGGAAATCGGATGCCGAACTGGAGGCCCAGAGCGCACGCGCTTTCAACCAGATGCGCGCCAGCATGCCGTTGTCGACAGACCGTCAGAAGATCGATTACGTGGCCTGCGTCGCCGAAGCTGTCGTTAATGTCCTGGAACCTCCGTACGACATGATCGAGTGGGAACTCGCCGTTTTTGAGAATGAGTCGGTCAACGCTTTCGCGATGCCCGGGGGCAAGATCGGTGTATTCACGGGCATTTTGGAGGTCACCGAGAACCAGCACCAGCTGGCTACCGTCATCGGCCACGAAATCGCGCATGTAACCGCGCGGCACTCCAACGAACGGGCGTCTCGATCTTCGTTGACGGACGTGGGCATCAACGTAGCCGCAATCATTCTCGGTGGCGGCCATCGTGGCGCGACGTATACCGCACAGCAGGCGTTGGGTGCCGGCGCCGCGTTCGGGATCTCACTGCCGCATACTCGTGGCCAGGAGAGTGAGGCGGATATTATCGGCCTCGAGTACATGGCCAAAGCGGGTTTTGATCCGCGCGAATCGGTGCCCTTGTGGCAACGCATGGACGCATCCTCGGACAAGGCCCCCGCCGAGTTCCTGTCAACACACCCCGCCAGTGAAACACGGATCGAAAACCTGGTGAGTGAGTGGCAAAAGACGCTGCCGCTGTATAATGCGGCTGTCGCCGAAGGCCGAGTACCGACCTGTACCATAGAATAGACACCGCCATTCTTAAACGCTGCGCCGTGCTCGCGCCGCTGCTGATCATTGGCGGTTGTGCGACGCTCGACGACTTCTTCGGCAGCATCCGAAAAGGCCCCGGTGTTCCTCTCGACGAACGACCGCTGCAGGAGCCGCTTCCCGGCAATGAATTCTCACTGACATCGCCCGAGCAGTCGGTTATTGGTGAGCCGCAAATCGTGTTCACACGCGGCGATGATACGTTTTCCGACCTGGCGCGCGCGTACGGCCTTGGCTATGACGAGCTTTTGGCGGCGAACCCCGGGATCGATCCATGGGTGCCGGGTGAAAACACGCCCGTACTGTTGCCCACGCAGTATGTACTCCCGATGCTGCCTCGGCAGGGAATCGTGCTGAATATCGCCAGCAAGCGGCTGTTTTATTTTCCGGACAACGAGGACGGAGAAACGCAGCAGGTACTGACGTATCCAATCGGGATCGGTCGCGTCGGCTGGGAAACGCCGCTCGGCGAGACGAGCGTGATTTCAAAGGCTCGCGACCCGCACTGGTGGGTGCCGCTCTCGGTACGGACGGAGCATGCGGAAATGGGCGACCCGCTGCCGGCCGTTGTGCCGCCAGGACCCGACAATCCGCTCGGTACACGGGTATTGAAACTGGACATGCCGGGTTATCTGATTCATGGCACGAATCAGCCTTACGGTGTCGGCATGCGCGTCAGTCACGGTTGTGTGCGACTTTATCCGGAGAATATCGAATACCTGTTCGAGCTCGTTGACGTCGGCGTACCGGTCACGATCATCAACGAACCGTACTTGCTTGGACGCATCAATGGTGAGTTGTATTTCGAAGCGCATGAGCCGCTCAAGGACGATACGGTGCCGGCGTGGGAGCGACTGCAGAGGTTACTTGATGGCCAGCTCGATGCCGCCGGGCGCCCGTTGAACACGCACCTCGAAGCGCATATCGAAGCGCTGGCGCAACAGCCTGTCGGCGTGCCCGTCCGAGTGGCGATGTACGACGCTGACGAAGTGATGGCGCGAGTGCGAGTTGTGCACAACACGGTTACGCCTGACCCAAATGAACTCACGTTGATGGAAGTGCGTGAAATGATGGATGCCGCCGAAGACGAGGCGGAGCTGTGAGTGAATGGCTGGACCTGATGCTGGACGAGATTACACGCAAGCGGCGTGAGGAGCGTGAAGCTTTGCAGGAGGCTGAGCGCCGCGCCGAACCCGACGAAGCGCCCGAACCGGCGCCACGTAAACCCGCTCAATCAAAATAGCGCATGAACTCCTCGGGAATGTTGTCGCGCGTCGGTGGGCGTGCGCCGGTCACTGGCAGTGGCTGTGAGTTGTACGTGTTCCAGAAAAGGTAGTCAGCACCATCATAATCGGGTGACTCGAGGTCATGCAGCAGTGCCGCCATGGCTTTGCCCGTGTACGTTGTTTCAATCTTGAGCCCCAGCGATGTCGCCGCACGGTCAACCGCATTGCCGGTGGCAGCATCGGCAACAGCATAGCCGCCGGCGAAGAACTCATCGCGCCAGCGCAGGCGCGTGCGCTGCGCGAGATCGGCGGGAATTGACCGGTCGAGACGTCGCAACATCATCGTGGTTTTTTGTTGCAATCGGCTGAATGCCAGCGGATTTGCAACGCGTTCGTCGACGACACGAACTGCATGTAGTTCGATCGGCAATTCGGCGAGCGCGAGTCCGAGCGACAAGCCAACATTGCTCCCCATCGTGCCGTTGGCCATATAGATGCGCGCCGGCAGCGATAGTTCGCCTGCCGCTATCTGCTGTGCCAGTTCGAGGCCCGCATTGACAAAGCCGACGGCACCCAGCCAGCTCGAGCCGCCCATCGGTATGACCCAGCAATGCCGGTGCTGCAGGTAATGGCGACAAGTCGCCAGACGATCGACGCCGCGCCCGAGCGGTATCAATTCGGTACCGATGCGCCGATGCATATTCAATGTCCGCGGAATATTCGGCGTCGATTTGTCTGGCAGAAGCAAGCAGCTGCAATCGAATCCGGATGCTACTGCGAGAATCGCCGTGGCCAGCGCGTGATTGGAGCCGACAGTGCCAAACGTGGCGATGCGCGTCGCGTCGCGTTCTCTCGCACGCTGCAGAATGTATTCAAGCTTGCGAATCTTGTTGCCGCCATAGCTCGCGTTGGTCACGTCGTCGTGTTTTATGGCGATCGTTCGTTTACCCGACGCACTTTCGAATTGCAGCGTGTCAACCGGCGTCGGCAGTTCGGCGAGCGCCATTTTTCTGAGACTGGCGCCCAGACGAGGAAATGCGGAGAGCAGGGAATCCGTCATACGCACAGATTAACGAAGTGCATCGAAGGGCGCGAATGATTTAAGATACCGGCACGCTTTACGGACCAGCCACGGAGACAGTTTTGTCAGAAGCAGTTGACCACGGCATTACGGTCACAGAAATTGCGGCGATGGGACAGCCTATCGACATGTCTCCGGAAACGACGGCGGCTTTTGTCGGGCGCGCGCTACGTGGCCCGGTCAACTCACCGGTGCTTATCACGAGTCTCGCCGAATATCGGCGCCACTTCGGTGAGTTATGGTCACGATCGAGCCTTGGCCCTGCCGTTTACCAGTTTTTCGCGCATGGTGGCGAACGACTGTACGTCGTGCGTGTTGCAAACAATGCCCGCGGTGCCATGATCTGTTTGCCGGCCAGTGGCTCGGCGTTGGTGTTGCGGGCCGCCGAGCCGGGGTCCACCGCACTTATTCGTGCTGCCGTTGATTACGACGGTATCGATGACAGGGATGATGAGTCCTTTAATCTCGCGTTACAGCGCCTCAATTCCGTCACACGTCTTATCGAGGACCAGGAGCTGTTTTGGGGGTTGTCCTACCGGGAGGCGGCTGAGAATTTCGTCGGCGATGCGCTGGCGGCCTCCGCGCTCGCACATATCGAACACCCGTACCCCGCACACCGACCTGACGTGACGCTGAAAGAGGGCCGGCACTTCGAGTCCGGTTACATCGATCACGCACAGGCAGGCACGGACGGCGCCGAGCTTTGTGACTACGACCTCATTGGCTCGCGCAGCGAGGGCAACGGTCTGTTCGCTTTGCAGCACGCGGAGCAGTTTGACCTGTTGTATTTGCCGCCTCTTGGCAAGGGCAGCGATCTTGGGCCCGCGGCGGTGCTTGCGGCCGAGCGCTTTTGCCGCGAGCGAGGCGCCATGCTGGTCATTGATCCGCGAGCAGAATGGTCGACGCCGGCACAAGCGGCGCAAGGCGTGCGCGAACTCGGCTACGTTAGCTCCCATATGGTTAGTTATTTTCCGCGGGTCGATCTGCGTGACGAGTTGCACGCGAAATCGCACCCAGCCGGTGGTGCTATCGCCGGTCTGCTGTGCAAACACGATCGCGAACAGGGTGTCTGGCGAGATATCGACACGCAGGGCACGCCATTGCATCAGGCTTTGTTGCCGGCGATCGATGTGAGCGACGGCGACAGGCGAATCCTGAAGCGCGCCGGGCTGAATGTCATCGCAAAAGGCGTTGCGAGTCGCGCCAAGCTGCTCGGTTCGGTGACCATGCGCCGCAGCAGAGGCACGCAGCGAGAATTCAGCAGCTTATCGGTGCAGCGTTTTTGTTTGCAAGTGATCAACTCGGTGGCCGCAGGCGCGCGCTGGTCGGTGTTCGAGCAGAAAAACGACACGCTGGCAAAAAGAGTTCGCGCTCAGGTGTCGGCGTACTTTGTTGGCCTCGCTGACATGGGTGCTTTTGCCGATGCCCGATTCGTCGTGAAATGCGACGCGGGTGTCAGCGATCGTGAGGACGACGGCGTACATGGCGTGACAATCCTCCTGGTTTTTCACCCGGCGAAATCCGCGGCTCCCGTTTCGCTGACGCTGCACCTGACACCAGCCGGCTGCCGGGTCCGCAGCACGGCGTTCGCCCCCACACTCGAGGACTGCGCCTGACGCGAAGTGCACCGCCATTTTGCCCAGCGTTACCCAGGGTTTATGATCGGCTGATTCGAAGTCAGGACACTCCACGATGAAACTCGACCGCTTCATTCGTGTCGCGATCGCGGTTGCCATCGCGCTGGTCTTTATCATTGCGACCGGCGCTTTGCTGTTTATATCCGAGTCAGCGCTGAACGTCTGGGATCGTCTCAGAGCGGGTCCGCCAGCCCTGATGTACGCATACGTCGCTGTGATGTTGCTGCTCGCTGTCACGGCGCTCTGGCTCATCTGGCGACTGGTTGTCAGGCGCAAGATCCGGCCGGACGCTGCGGCGAGCTCTCGTCCCCTGTCGAAGGGCGAGATTGAACAACGCATCCGGACCGCCGCGGCCAGCGGCGTCGACGTCAGCGCGGCGCAAGCGGAGCTAAAGGAGCTCGCCGCGCGACAGCAACATGGAGCCATTCAGCTGTGCTTCTTTGGCGAGATCAGCGCGGGCAAGAGCTCTCTGATCAAAGCGCTGGTACCCGATGCCGATGTCCTCATCGATGTGGTTGGCGGATCGACGGATGAGGTGCGCAGTTACCGCTGGCGCAACCAGGCTGGCCACGAGATTCTCTTGACGGACGTTCCGGGCATCGGTGGTACCGATGGTGAGCTGTCCTCTATTGCCGCCAAAGAGGCGCAGCGTTCGCACGTCGTGTTATTCGTTTGTGACAGTGACCTGACGCGTGCCGAGATTCGATCCATTCGGGCGCTGCTCGATTTCGACAAGCCGTTGGTGCTGGTATTGAACAAAGCCGACCGCTTCGACGCCGGCGAGCAGGCGGCACTGATGCAAAAGCTGCTTGAGCGCATCGATGCGGTCGGCGGTGAGCTGCGCCGGGACCAGGTGGTGGCCGTCACTGCCGGCGGCGAAGCCGAGGTAGTCCAGCGGCACGCGGACGGCAAGGAGACCACCGTGCGTCGCAGTCGTCCCGCCGACATCGGCGTGCTCGTTGTTGCGATTAATCGACTGTTGGTAGGGGATTCGGCGCCGCTGGATGAACGTCGTGAGCGGGCCGTTTTTCAAATGGCCGCCGCGCGGCTGGCGGAATCCGAGGCTCGTTATCGCCAGCAACGGGCCGAACAGATAATTCGTAGCACGACGCGCAAAGCGGTAGTAGGGGCCCTGGCGGCCATTAGTCCCGGGACCGATGTACTCATTCAGGGTTATCTCGGCACCGCAATGACGCGTGAACTGTGCGCGCTGTTTGACGCGGCGCCGCGCGATCTCGACATCGAGGATTTTCTTTCGTTGAGCCAGAGTCGCGTCGGTCGCGCTTTGCCGCTGTCGCTTGCGGTCGCCGGCAACGGCCTCAAGGCATTTCCTGGCATTGGTACCGTGGCAGGCGGACTGGTACATGCCGTCGCTTATGGTTTGATCTTCGACGCGCTGGGGCGCAGTCTGGTACTTACCCTGTCGCGTCACGGTGAACTTGTGCCAGACACCGCCGCAAAAGAATTCGAGGAAGGCATCAGTGAGCATTTGGAAGCGGGCGTTCGCCGCATTGCCAAGATTGCCCTGGACGAAAGCGGCGACTGAGGCGGGTCCGAATCACGGCGAGGATCACCTGACGCTGGCTCGCGAGAGCCTGCGCGAGCTGATCGAGGACTCCCGTCTGCCTGAGGGCGTGCGCGAATCGCTCGCGCATGACTATGATGCCGTGCAGTCGATGCTGGACAAACTCGAGCACGGCCATCTGCATCTGTCGGCGTTCGGCCGCGTCAGTACGGGCAAGTCGTCTCTCCTCAATGCATTGATTGGCGAACAGCGGTTCTCGGTAAGTCCGGTACATGGAGAGACACGGCGTTCTGCGATGCAGGCCTGGGACGAAGCTGAGGCGGGCGGTGTGTTCCTGATCGATACACCGGGTCTGGACGAGGCGGGTGGCGAGGACCGGGAGGAGCTTGCGCAAGAGGTCGCGGGCCGGTCCGACCTCGTCATGTTTGTGCTGGATGGCGATATCACCGACACCGAGTTATCCGCACTCAAAGCGGTGCTGTCGACGGGGCGGCCGGTCCTGGTCGTCCTGAACAAGTCCGACCTCTACACGACGGATGAGCGCGGCGCCCTGCTGCGATCCATACGCGACAAGACGGCTACGATGCTCGACTCGCGGTTCGTGATCGCCGCGGCGGCACAGCCGCGGCCACAGGCTGTTGTCGAAGTCGATGCCGACGGCAATGAAACATCGACGACGCGCGTGCGTGCGCCCGAGGTTACCGAACTCAAGGTGCGGCTTTGGGAGATTCTCGAAGCGGAAGGAAAGACGCTGGCGGCGCTCAACGCCAGTTTGTTTGCCGCGGACCTGTCCGACCAGGTCGGGCGTCGTATTCTCGCTGCGCGCGCCGAACTGGGTGAGAAACTTGTGCGAACCTACTGTGTGGCGAAAGGCATTGCGGTTGCCTTCAACCCGGTACCGGTCGCCGACTTGTTCGCCGCGGCTTTCATTGATGTCGGTATGGTCGTGCATCTTTCGAAAGTTTATGGCCTGCCGCTGAACCGCAGCGAGGCCGGCTCCATAGTCAGGGTCATCGTGGCCGAATCGGCTGCGTTGATGGGTACGGTCTGGGCGCTGCACTTTGTATCCAGCGCGCTGAAAGTCGGGACCATCGGTCTGTCGACGATTCTTACGGCAGGTGCGCAGGGCGCGATCGCGTATTACAGCACCTATCTTGTCGGACGGGCAGCGGCCGAGTACCTGGCCAAGGGCAAATCATGGGGCGATGGCGGACCGAAGCAGGTCGTGAAGCGAATTTTGGATTCGTTGGATCGCGACACGGTGTTGCGCGACGCCAAACGCGAAATCCAGGCGCGCCTCGGAATGGGGTGAAGGACTGGCGATGAACAAGGACATGCGCTTGCGACGACTGTGGGAAACCATCCAGGATATCCCGCCGGGAAACGTCGCCAACTACGGGCAAATCGCTGAAATTGCCGGCATTCCCCGCGGCGCCAGGATGACGGCCTACGCGCTTCGGGTGGCGCCGAAGGAACTCGAGTTGCCGTGGCATCGTGTTATTCAGGCGTCGGGCAAAAGCGCATTCGACCGCAACAGCCGCCATTTTATAATGCAGCGGGACCGATTGGCGGATGAGGGTGTTCCAATGATCAACGGCAAGGTAGACATGAAGCAGTATCGGTGGGAACCTGCTCTCGACGAACTGCTATGGAAACCGTCCGACGCGTGGGACGAGCAATGATAAAATCGATCAGGCGGACCGACCCGTAAGATGACGACGGTCGTTTTTTCACATGGCCAGGAGAGCGGCCCCTGGGGAACCAAGATCCGGGCGATGGCTGATCTGGCCAAAAGCATGGGCTGTGCCGTACAGAGCATCGATTACCAGGGCATTGCGGATCCGGGCGAACGGGTGACGAAATTGCTGCACGAGGTCGCGGATATCGATGATTCGCTAATCCTGGTTGGTTCCAGCATGGGTGGATACGTGGCGACTGCGGCCGCCGACAGACTGGGCGCGGCCGGTCTGTTCGTGCTGGCGCCCGCCTATTACATGGAGGGTTATGAGTCGCTGACTCCGGAGCCGCCGGCCATGCCAACTTGCATCGTGCATGGCTGGCATGATGATATTGTGCCCGTCGAAAACAGCATTCGTTTTGCAGGAGGCTGTAGTGCGACGTTGCATTTGGTCGATGGTGACCACCGGTTAACGGCCAACATCGCCGAACTAATTGAATACTTACGAGTTTTTTTGGAAAAGACGTCCGCATCCCGCGGATAGTTGGGAGGAAATAATGAAGCAATTACTGGTTTTGATAATGACTCTGACGCTGTTCGCTTGCGGCGGTAAGGATTCGGGCAGCTCGATGGAAGACATGGCTGATTCAGCCAAAGAAGCCACGAGCGACGCGATGGATTCCGCCAAGGGCGCCATGGATGACGCGAAAGACGCAGCGGGCGCTGTTGCAGATGACGCGATGGACGCGGCTGCGGGAGCCATGGACGACGCTAAGGACATGGCCGGCGACGCAGTTGAAGGCGCGAAAGAGATGGCAACGGATGCGATGGAGGGCGCTATGGACGAAGCTGGCGCCGTCGAAGACGCATTGATGGACAAGAAAGACGAACTTGACAGCGCGCTCGAAGACGCCTTGCCGAAGAACTAGCCCAGCACCAGTGACCGCTGGCCGTCGCGGCCAGCGGTCCGACCTTCCTGTGAGGTGTCCGGCGCCTTCGAATGAAAGCGGGCGGTAGCCATCGATTCCGGTAGACTCCTGCGCAATGAACATTGTTGGTCTCATAGCGCGCCCGCTCCATTGGCTGGCCGGCAAGGTTTTTTCGTTGTGGGCTCGCCCGGCGGTGCTGCCCGAATTTCCCTCTGAACTGATAACTGATACGGATGCTGCGGTCTGCTACGTGCTGGAGACGGGCGGTCTTGCCGACGTGCTCGCGCTGGAACGTGCTTGCGCAAAGCATGGTCTGCCGTCGCCGACCGAACAGTTCGAGTTCTGCGGTTCACGCGAGTATCGCCGGTTGGTGGTGCTTCGGCGGCTCGAGGGCTTCTTCTTCAGGCACCCGCGTAAGACCGGTTCGCAGCGATTAAAGAGACTGGTTGAGGCAGCGGAGCACGGGGATCAGGAATTGCTGCTTATTCCGGTAGCGATTTACTGGGGGCGATCGCCTGACAAAGAGCGCTCGTTGCTGCAACTGATATTTTCCGAGAGATGGGATCTCGTTGGTCGCACGCGCAAGTTTTTCACGACGTTGTTTTTGGGGCGCGACACGCTGCTGCGCTACAGTCACGCGCTGCCGTTGCGCGCACTCGATACGAGTAAGCAGGATTCCAGCATCGGGTATCGCAAGGTATCGAGGATTCTGCGCGTACATTTTCGCAAGCGCCGGGTTGCGACCGTCGGGCCGGACCTGTCGCACCGCCGCACGCTGATCAACCAGGTACTGCACGAGCCTGCCGTCCGCACGGCCATCAAGAACGAGGCGGGCGACGACTACCGCAAAGAGGAAGTGGCGCGGCGCAAGGCCGAAAAGTACGCGCTGGAGATCGCCGCGGATATTTCCTATCCGACGATCCGGGTCATCGAGCGCCTGCTGAAGTGGCTCTGGCATCGTATCTACGACGGCATCGAGCTCAATCATATCGATCGATTGCACGCTGTTGCGAACGAGAAAGAAATCATTTATGTGCCGTGTCATCGCAGTCATTTCGACTACCTGCTGCTCGGCTACGTCGTGTACGAGGAGGGACTACACCTGCCGCATGTGGCTGCCGGGATCAACCTCAACATGCCGGTTGTTGGCGGCATCCTGCGGCGCGGCGGCGCGTTTTTTCTGCGCCGCAGTTTCAAAGGCAACCGGCTGTACGCGACGGTCTTCGATGCGTACCTGAACCAGATACTGCAGCGGGGACATTCGATTGAGTACTTCGTCGAGGGCGGTCGCAGCCGCACCGGGCGCTTGCTGGCGCCCAAGGGCGGCATGCTGGCGATGACGATCAACGCATACGCCAGGAACCCGAAACGACCGATCGTCTTCGTGCCGATTTACTTTGGCTATGAGAAGCTCATTGAGGGTGATTCATTTATCAGCGAACTCGGCGGCGCCGAAAAGAAGAAAGAGTCACTCGGCGGATTGGTTCGCTCGATAAAGTCTTTGCGCGAACATTTCGGCAAAGTCTACGTCAACATCGCGGAGCCCATCGAGCTCGAACCGGTACTGGACCGTTTGCAGCCGAATTGGCAGGGCCACAAATCGCAGAACGGCGAACGGCCGGCGTGGCTGACAAACGCCGTCGATGACATCGGCGGCGAAATTATGCGCGGCATCAATTCGGCGGCGGCGGTTACGCCGATCAGCCTGCTGGCATACGTGCTGCTGGCGACCCCCAAGCAAAAAATCGGCGTCGCGGAGCTGCGCCGGCAGCTGCAGATCAGTCTCGATCTGCTGCGGCGCTTCCGGTACTCCGACCTTGTTACGTTGCCCGACGGGAGCCCTGATCAGATTATTGCGCATGGCGAACAGCTGGACGTTATCAGCCGGACGACCCACCCAATGGGTGAGGTCATACATATGGAAGAGAGCACCGCCGTACTGATGACATATTTCCGCAATAACATCATGCATTTGCTGGCGCTGCCGGCATCGGTAGCTTGCTGCTTCATTCAGGGGCGGCAGCTCCCGCATGTCGAGTTGCAGCGGCTGATGCGCATGATCTATCCGTTCATGCAGAAAGAATTGAATCTGCAGTGGCGGTTCGACGAGATTGACGATGTTACGACCGAAGCGATCAACGCGTTAGTCAACGTCGAGATACTCACGCAAGGTGACACCGAATCGGAACTCGTACGACCGCCCGCCGGTTCTGAAAAGGCTTTTCAGCTGCTGATGCTCGGGCAGTCGATGGTGCCGATGATCCAGCGTTTCTACCTGGTCGTCGCGATCCTGATTAACCATGGTTCGGGTACGTTGTCGCGTGCCCGTCTCGAGACCCTGTGCCAGCAAAGCGCGGAGCGCTTGTCGATGATCTACGGCCTGCATTCGCCGGATTT
>Ga0224508_10002148_pt1 | contig 17094 bp, 8 predicted proteins | sample SF_Jan12_sed_USG_4_FD_170157 | JGI IMG/M metagenome (GOLD analysis project Ga0224508, IMG submission 170157) | Sediment microbial communities from San Francisco Bay, California, United States - SF_Jan12_sed_USGS_21 | ecosystem: Environmental > Aquatic > Marine > Sediment | place: USA: California... | reverse complement strand
GTGCTCACCCCGGCCGAGCTGCTTCACGATCTCTACGGTTCGGAAGCGCTCATCTCGTCGGCGTCGGCCCGGCTCGGCGATGCCGAGCGAGCGTCGCTGTTCCGGCCCTGGCAGGACGACATGGACACCAGTCAGGTGGTCTGGACCGTCGACGACGTTCCCGTGCTCGACGAGGCCCGGGAGCTGCTCGGCCCTCGACCGAGGCACAGGGCCGACGATGATTTCCGGACTTACGGCCACCTGGTCGTCGACGAAGCGCAAGACCTCTCGCCGATGCAGCTCCGTATGCTGACCCGCCGGTCGTTGAACGGCTCGATGACGATCGTCGGCGACATCGCACAGTCGACTGGCGCCTGGGCTCACAGCGATTGGGACGAGATCCTCGAGCACCTCCCCGAACGCCGGGAGCCGAGGATGGCCGAGCTCACCGTCGGCTACCGCATTCCTGGGCCGGCGATGGCCTTGGCGTCCAAGGTCTTGATCGAGGCGGCACCCGACCTGTCGCCGCCGGTGTCGGTGCGTCAGGATGGCGACGAGCCTCGATTCGAGACCGCCCCCAGCACCGGCGAGCTCGGTCCGACCGTCGTCGACATCGTGACCGACGAGGCGGCGACAAGCGGGGTGGGGAACGTGGCGGTCATCTGCCCCCGTTCGGTGTACGAGCCGGTCGTCGAGGCGTTCGACGATGCCGGCGTGTCGATCGGTCGAGCCCCCCGCGACGGGCTCGAGCGTCAGATCACCGTCGTCCCCATCCACCTCGTCAAGGGCTTGGAGGTCGATGCCGCCGTCGTCGTCGAGCCGGCGGCCATCATCGATGAGGAGCCCCAGGGGGCCCGGTCGCTGTACGTTGCCTGCACGAGGGCCACCAAGCGGTTGACGATCATCAACGCGTTGCCGCTGCCCTCGATCCTTCGGGACTGATCCCGGCCGGCCGCTGTGCGACGACGCCGGGTCAGCTCTTCCAGTTCGCCAGCCCTGGCCCGTCGAGGTCGTCGAGGACGGGCCGATTGGCGAGCCCCATCATGATCGCCTCGCCGGTCCCGGTGATCTCCGGTCCGTCGCCGAACGACCAGCCGAGGTCGGTTGCCTCGAGCCGGACGTCCTCGATCGGGCGACGGTCGACCAGTGTCGTGGCGTGCTTGTGGGTGGTGAGGAAGTCGAGCGTGGTTCGCAGCACCTTCTCGTCGAGCTCACCAGCGAGCCCGAGAGGGCGTCGCACGTCCTGGGTGTGAATGGCCACGTCGCCGACGGTCAGCTCCTCGGGGAACGTGGGAAGCGGAGCCGATTTGGTTGCGTGCTGGCGGAGCGAGCCCGTCAGATCGGCCACCGATCGGTCCTTGCGCTTGTCCACCATCGCCGCCGACACCTTGGTGAAGTCGAACCGGTTCTTGACCATCTCGGTGAACAGGCCGAATCCCCCGGTCTCCACGAAGCTCGTCAAGTGAGCAACGACCTCCTTGGCGGTCCACTCCTCGCACAGGCTCTGCTCGTCGAGCTGTTGGGCGCTGAGCCCGTCGATCATGTCGGCGAAGTCCTGCCGGGCCTTGGCGGCCAGCTCCCAGGTTGCCATCGCTCACTACCTCCACTCCGTCTACCCATCGATCGCCCCCGTACCCTAGCTTCGGGCGGGCGCGTGGGTGTTCTCGATGGTCTCTGGCTGCGGCGGGCGGCTGGGCTTCGACGCTTGGAACCGGCGCTGATCAGCGGAAGGGCGGGGCTACGATCCGCAGCGCGATGAACCCCCAGCTCGTAGCGCCATGACCCGGGCGCGATGGTCGCCTGGCGTCCGCTCGGCCTTCGGCGCCGGGGCGAGGGCGGCGGTGCCGTTGGCGCTGCCGGTGATCCCGGTGGGGCTGGTGCTCGGTCTCATCGTCAACGAGACCGACCAGGTTTCGAGGCTCGCCGGCCTAGCATCGGCGGTGCTGGTCTTGGGCGGAGCATCGCAACTGGCAGCGATCTCGATCCTTGGCACCGGGGCCGGGGTGGCGACGACCGCCTTGACGATCGCCGTGATCAATGCTCGCCACGTCATGTACAGCGCCCGCTTGCGGTCGAGATTCCAGCACCTGCCGCGCTGGTTCCGGATCGTCGCCCCGTACGTCCTGCTCGATCAGGTCTTCGCGCTGGCCGAGCTGGCCGAGGCCGAGCAGGCGCCCCGCGCCGACGGCGAGCGCATGGCCCACTATCTGGGGACCGGGTCGGTCATGGCCGTCGTGTGGTGGTTGGCGGTGGCGGTCGGACTCGCGTTCGGGGACCTGCTGCCGTCGGGCTGGTCGCTCGAGTTCACGATCCCGCTGCTCTTTCTCGGCCTGCTCGTGCTGTCGATCGGCAACCTGCCCGGGCTGGCCGCTGCCGTCGTCGGCGGTTCGGTGGCCGTGGCCGCCTCTGGCTTGCCGAACAGCACCGGGCTACTCGTCGGGGCGATCGCCGGGATCGCCGTAGGCGGTGGTGCCGACCGGTTTCTCGCCCGGCGGTCGATCGCCGGCCACGGACCCGGTCAGCGAGCCTCAGGTGGGCGGCCGTGACCGCCTGGCTCGCGTTCGTGCTCGGCGGTCTGGCCACGTATGCGATGCGAGCCTCGTTCATCCTGTTCGTCGCCAGACGCTCGCTCCCGCCGGCGGTCGAGCGGGCGCTGCGCTACGTGGGCCCCGCGGTCTTCGCCGCTATCGTCTTTCCGCTGACGCTTGGCGACGACGGCCTCGCCCGACTCGCCAAGCCCGACGCCCGGCTGCTGGCGCTGGTCGTCGGGGCTGGGGTCATGTGGCGGACCCGCAACATGATGGCGACGCTGTCAGCGGGGATGCTGACGCTGTGGCTGCTCCAGAGCCAGGGGTGGTGAGCGGAACCAGGGTCGTTCCAGGCCAGCGTTTGTCAGTGGGTCGGCACGTAGGCCCAATCGGTCACCCGGGCGAACACCGACGATCGTCCGGCGAGCTCGAAGCGGGTCCCTTCGACCCCGACGGCCAACGGTCCTCCCCCCACCGGCAAGACCGCGACCTCGTCGCCGGCGGTGTGGATCGTTCGTTCTTAACCGGGAGCCAGGTCGAGGACCCGGAGCCCGGCGTAGGTCCAGCTGGCATCGTCAGGGCACAGCACGATCGGGTCGGTGTCGTCGGCCACCCGCCTCACGTGCTCCACGTACTCAGTTGCCGGCGAGGTCGGCCACCACCGGGGCGAACGCTTCGAACTCTTCGGCGCCGACGACGATGTAGCTGAACCCGTAGCGCTCGCGCCGCGCCCGCAGGTCGTCGGCGATCTGGGCCGGTGTACCGATCATGGCCAACGGCGAGGCCAACCCCTGCTCGACCGACAGGTTCATCCCGGACGCCAGCATCTCGGCCACCGCTCGACGATCGTCGGTCACCTGCACGATGAAGGTTCGGACCTGTAGCTCGATGTCGTCGAAGCGGTCGCCCGCCCCCTCCCGCACCCAGCTCAGCTTCTCCTCGTAGCGCTCGGGGGTGGCGTCGAGGGCGGTATCGGCGTTGATCTCCCCCGACGACATGTTCGGGTTCACGCCGACGATGTCGGCCAGTCGGCCCGCGGTCATCAGCATCCGACGCCCACCCCCGCCGATCAGGAAGGGGGGATGGGGCTTCTGAATCGGCTTGGGGGTGCCGTCCAGGCCCGCGATCGTGTAGTGGTCACCGTCGTAGCTGAACGGCCCGTCGCCGAACAGGCCTCGCATCACCTCGACCGCTTCCACTGTTCGCTCGATCCGGAGGCCGGCCCGTGCGTGCTCGAGGCCCGCTTGGGCGTAGTCGGTGCTCATCCACCCCGCCCCGATCCCGAGCTCCAGCCGGCCGTCGGACAGCAGATCGAGGGTCGCTGCTTCCTTGGCCAGCATCGCCGGATGCCGGTAGTCGTTGCACCACACCAGCGCACCGATGCGGAGCGTCTCGGTGGCGTCGGCTGCGGCCATCAGCGCGATCGACGGTGCCAGCTGATCGTCGAAGTGATCCGGCATCGTCAGCGAGCTGTACCCTCGATCCTCGATCTTGCGAGCCAGCTCGACCCACTCCGCTCGGCTGCTCGCCGTCTTCGTCTGTACTCCGAAACGAAAGGGGCGCGTCATGGCCCGAGCCTACGGGCTGCCAGCTGCCACCGTCGCCGTCCGGTGACCGGCGCCGGCGATCAGGTCGCCGTCGCCGTACTCGTCGCCGGCGACCAGGCGGTGGCGCTCGCGATCGGTGACGATGGGCTGGCGCTCTGCGGCTGGGTCGATGGCGTCGACCCCGATCGCCCGCTCGGGCCATCGCTCCTGGCCGCCGTCGAACCACCGGTTACCCACGCGGCGGCCGACCGAGCCGTACCGATCGCCCTGGTCGCCGAGGCCGGGTCCGGTTACCAGGGGCGGCCCGGCATCGAAGGCGGTCGCGAGGACGGATCGGGCTGGGCGCCACGCTTCGGGCGACCGGTCATCGGCTCGCACAGCGACGAGCTCCTCGAGGCGACCGCTCACGACCCGGTCGCTCAGCTCGATCTCACCCTCCGGGTGGCGATCGACAGCGGTGGCCTGCTCACCGTCGACGCCGAGCTGACCAACACGGGCGACCGCGACTACCGGCTCGACGCGCTCCGGATCGCGGTGCCCGTGCCCGACGGCGGGCGCGAGGTGCAGTCGTTCACGGGTCGGTGGTCGAACGAGTTCCTGCCCGAGGTCACGCCCTGGATCTCGGGCACGCTCTCGATCGACAACCGCCGCGGACGAACGTCCCACGACCGCTTCCCCGCCGTGTTCGTCGGCAGCACCGGATTCGGCAACGAGACCGGCGAGGTACACGGCTTCCATGTCGGCTGGTCGGGCAACACGACGATACGGGTCGAGACGCTGCCCGACGGTCGACGGGTCGTCCAGAGCGGCGAGCTGCTGCTCCCCGGCGAGATCGTGCTCGGGCCGGACGAGACCTACGCAAGCCCGCAGCTACTGATCGCCCGCTCGACCAGGGGTCTCAACGGCATCAGCGAGGCCTTCCACCGCCACCTTCGGTCCCGGCCCACCCACCCGACCACGACGCGACCGGTTCATCTCAACACGTGGGAAGCGGTCTACTTCGATCACGACCTCGACACGCTGTGTCGCCTGGCCGACCGGGCCGCCGCGGTCGGGGTGGAGCGGTTCGTGCTCGACGACGGCTGGTTCAACGGCCGCCGTCACGATCGGGCTGGTCTGGGTGACTGGTGGGTCGACCCCGAGGTCTGGCCCAACGGGCTCGCTCCGCTGATCGAGCGGGTGACCGGGCTCGGGATGTCGTTCGGCCTGTGGGTCGAGCCGGAGATGGTCAACCCCGACTCCGACCTCTACCGTGCTCACCCCACGTGGACCCTCACCGTTCCCGGCTACGAGCCGCTCCTCGCCCGCAACCAGCTCGTGCTCGACCTGTCGCGGGCCGAGGTGTTCGACTACCTCGCCGAGAGGCTCACCGGCCTCCTCGAGGCCAACGAGATCTCCTACCTGAAGTGGGACATGAACCGTGACCTCGTCCAGCCGGCCCACGGGGGGCGGGCCACGGTGAGGCGCCAGGTTCTGGGCCTGTACCGTCTGATCGATCACCTCCGCGAGCGCTTCCCGGCGGTCGAGATCGAATCGTGCTCCTCCGGTGGTGCCCGTATCGACGCCGAGATCTTGCGTCGGACGCAGCGGTTCTGGACCAGCGACTGCAACGACGCGCTCGACCGCCAGCGCATCCAGCGAGGCTTCTCCTATCTCTTCCCACCCGAGGTCATGGGCGCCCACATCGGGCCCCCGACCTCCCACACCACGGGCCGGACCCACCGGCTCGACTTCCGGGCCGCCACCGCGTTCTTCGGCCACCTCGGGTTCGAGTGGAACCTGCTCGACTGCACCGACGAGGAGTTGTCCCAGCTCCGGGGGATCGTCGACGCCCACAAGCGGTTCCGACCGTTGCTGCACACCGGCCGAGTCCACCGATACGACCATCCCGACCCTGCGGTGGTGGCCCACGCCGTGATCGCCGACGACCGGTCGGAGGCGCTGGTCTCGGTCGCCCAGATCGCCACCGCCCGCTCGATGCCCACGGGTCCGCTTCGCCTCGGTGGGCTCGATCCCGGTCGAAGCTACCGACCAACGGTCGTGCCGCTGCCCGAGGTGCGGCTCGGGTCGGCCCGCCGGCAACCGGGCTGGCTCGACGGGGGAGCGGTCATCGAGGGAGCGGTCCTGGCATCGCTCGGGCTACAGCTGCCCGTGCTGTGGCCCGAATCGGCCCTGGTGCTGCATCTCCAGGCGACCGGCGGGCCCGGCGGGGACGACAGCGCGTAGTCAGCGCGAGCCGATCGGCGATCGACCGGCGCCGGCGACGATGGCAGTCCGTAGGATTGAGCGATGGCGTCGAGTGTGCTCGATGGGTTCAGTCGGGCGGCAGCCGAGTGGTTCTCCACCACTTTCCCCGAGCCGACCCCGCCCCAGACCGAGGGGTGGCCCCGGATCGCGTCCGGCGAGCACACCCTCATCCTGGCCCCGACCGGGTCGGGCAAGACCCTGACCGCGTTCTTCTGGGGCCTCGACCAGCTCACCACCCGACCCCGGCCGGAGGACAAGACCCACCGAACTCGGATCCTGTACATCTCGCCGTTGCGGGCCTTGGCGGTCGATGTGGAGAAGAACCTGAGGGCGCCGTTGCAGGGCGTCCGGCTGGCAGCCGAGCGGCTCGGCGAGCCGTTTCACGAGCCTGCCGTGGCCCTGCGCACCGGCGACACGCCAGCCGACGTACGCCGCCAACTGGCCAACGACCCGCCCGACCTGCTCATCACCACCCCCGAATCGCTCTACCTCATGCTGACCTCCCGGGTACGGGAGACACTCGCCGGCGTCGAGACCGTCATCATCGACGAGATCCACGCCCTCGCCGCCACCAAACGAGGCGCCCACCTCGCGATCAGCATGGAGCGGCTCGAGCGGCTGACCGACCGCCCGCCTCAGCGGATCGGGTTGTCGGCCACCCAGCGCCCGCTGGAGGAGATCGCCCGGTTCCTCGGCGGCTACGAGCAGGGACGGCCCCGGCCGGTGACGATCGTCGATGCCGGCGTCCGCAAGGAGCTCGACATCGAGGTGATCGTTCCCGTCGAGGACATGGGCCGCCTCGGCGAGGTGATGGACGACGAGCCGGTCTCGGGTCCCGCCGCCGGCGGACCGGTGCGGCGGAGTATCTGGCCCTCGATGCACCCCCGGCTGCTCGAGCTGGTCGAGCAGCACCGCTCGACGATCGTCTTCGTCAACGCCCGCCGGCTCGCCGAGCGGCTCGCCACCCGGCTCAACGAGCTGGCGATCGAGGGCGAGAACCGAGCGGCCGAAGCCGAAGGGCGATCCCCCGAGCCAGGCCAGGAACTGGTGATGGCCCACCACGGGTCGCTCAGCCGGGAGCAACGGCTCGTCATCGAGGACCAGCTCAAGCAGGGCGACCTCAAGGGCCTCGTCGCCACGTCGTCGCTGGAGCTGGGGATCGACATGGGCGCCGTCGATCTCGTGGTCCAGGTCGAGTCGCCGGGGGCGGTCAGCCGCGGCCTGCAGCGGGTGGGCCGGGCCGGGCACCAGGTCGGCACTCCGAGCCGGGGCAAGTTCTTTCCCAAGCATCGGGCCGACCTCGTGGAGGCAGCGGTGGTGGTCGACCGGATGCGCAAAGGTCTCATCGAGGAGACCCGCTACGCCCGCAACCCCCTCGACGTGCTGGCCCAGCAGATCGTTGCCGCCTGTGCCCTCGACGACTGGCCGGTCGACGACCTCACCGACCTGATGCGGGGAGCGGCCAACTTTGCCGAGCTGTCCGACGAGGCGATGGCCGCCACCCTCGACCTCCTCGCCGGCCGCTACCCGTCGGACGAGTTCGCCGAGCTCCGCCCTCGGATCATCTGGGATCGGGTCGACGGCACGGTCCGGGGCCGGCCGGGAGCCCAACGCCTAGCCGTCACCAGCGGAGGCACGATCCCCGACCGGGGCCTCTACGGGGTCTTCCTGCCCGACGGCACCCGGGTCGGCGAGCTCGACGAGGAGATGGTCTACGAGTCCCGACCGGGTGAGACGTTCCTGCTCGGAGCGAGCACCTGGCGCATCCAGGACATCACTCACGAGCGGGTCGTGGTCACCCCGGCGCCGGGCCAGCCGGGCAAGATGCCGTTCTGGCACGGCGACGGTCCGGGCCGGCCGCTCGAGCTGGGCCGGGCCATGGGTGCCTTCGTCCGGGAGATCTCCTCGGTCGGCCGTGACGACGCTCTCGCCCGCCTTCGCGACGAGCACCGCCTCGACGCCCTGGCCGCCGACAACCTCCTGTCGTTCATCGAGGAGCAGATCGAGGTCGCCGGCCGGGTCCCCGACGACCGGACGATCGTCGTCGAGCGGTTCAGAGACGAAATCGGCGACTGGCGGATCTGCATCCTCAGCCCGTTCGGGGCCCAGGTCCACGCGCCGTGGGGCATGGCCCTCCAGCACCGCCTCACCGAGCAGTGGGGATGGGACGTCGAGCTGATGTGGAGCGACGACGGGATCGTCATCCGGCTGCCCGAGGCCGTCGACCGGCTCCCCGTCGACGAGCTCGCCATCGATCCCGACGAGCTGGACGAGCTGCTCGTCACCCAGCTCCCCAGCTCGGCGTTGTTTGCCGCCCGGTTCCGCGAGTGCGCCGCCCGGGCCCTGCTCCTGCCCCGCCGCCGCCCCGACCGGCGGACCCCGCTCTGGCAGCAGCGGCAGAAGGCGGCCGACCTCCTGGCGGTGGCGGCGAAGTACCCGAGCTTCCCGATCCTGCTCGAGACGAGCCGGGAGTGCCTCAACGACGTGTTCGACGTGCCGGCGTTGCGGCAGGTGCTCACCGAGGTTCGGAGCCGGAAGATCAGGGTCATCCCGGTCGACACCGACACTGCATCACCGTTCGCCCAGTCGCTCCTGTTCGGGTGGATCGCCCAGTACATGTACGAGGGCGATGCCCCGCTGGCGGAGCGGCGGGCTGCTGCGCTGTCGCTCGACCGCGAGCTGCTCCGTGATCTGCTCGGGGCCGAAGAGCTGCGGGAGCTGCTCGACTCCGAGGTGCTGGCCAGCCTCGAGGCGGAGCTCCAACGGACCGCAGAAGGGTGGCGAGCCAAGACCGTCGACGGCGTCGAGGATCTGCTGCGGTGGCTCGGGCCGCTCACCGTCGATGCCGTCGCCGCCCGGGTCGACGGACTCGACGCCGCGTCGGCCGTCGAGTCGTTGCTGGCCGAGCGCCGGATCATCCCGGTGGCGGTCGCAGGGCAACAGATGGTGGCCGCCGCCGACGACGCGTCCCGGTTGCGGGACGCGCTCGGCGTCGCCCTGCCCCCAGGGCTCCCGGCTGCGTTCACCGATCCGGTGGCGGAGCCGCTCGGCGATCTCGTGTCTCGCTTTGCCCGCACCAACGGTCCGTTCCTCGTCGACCATCTGTCGACCGCGCTCGGCCTCGACCCGGCGCGAACCAGGGCGGCACTGGAGGAGCTAGAGCGGCAGGGCCGGGTGGTCCGCGGCGAGTTCCGGCCCGACGGGATCGAGCGGGAGTGGTGCCACAACGACGTACTCCGCGTCTTGCGGCGACGGTCGCTGGCGGCGCTGCGGTCGGAGGTCGAGCCGGTCGAGCAAGACGTGCTGGCCCGGTTCGTCCCGGCCTGGCAGCATGTCGGGTCTCGTCACCACGGGGTCGACGGCCTGGCCGAGGTCCTGACCACGCTGCAGGGCGCCGCCATCCCGGCCTCGGTGCTGGAGTCGTCGATCCTGCCGGCCCGGGTCGGCGGGTACCAGCCAGCCGACCTCGACACGCTGCTGACCGCCGGCGAGATCGTATGGGTCGGGGCCGAGCCGCTGGGATCCGGCGATGGTCGGGTCCGGCTCGTGTGGCGTGACCAGGCTCCTGCGCTGATCCCCGAGCCCGCCGACCCGCCGGGCGGGGGCTTGCACGAGGCTCTGCGGGCCCATCTCCTCGATCGGGGCGCGTCGTTCTGGCCGGATCTCGTCGTCGCCGCCCAGGCCGCTGGCTGTGACTACGCCGACGAGGCCGTCCTCGCCGCCCTGTGGGATCTCGTCTGGTCTGGCGAGGTCACCAACGACTCGTTGACGCCGCTGCGGGCCCTCGTGTCGGGGGCGACGCCGAAGAAACCGGTCGGTCGGCGCACCGGCCGTGCCGGCCGACGACCCCAGATACGGGCGCTGTCTCGGCTCGGACCACCGTCTGGCACCGGACGGTGGGCGCCGGTCGAGCCGCTGCGGCGACCCGAGGTCTCCTCGACGGAGGCCGCGACGACCCGGGCCCTCCAGCTGCTGGAGCGCTATGGAGTGCTGACCCGCGAGATGGCCTTGGCCGAGGGAGCCGAGGGCGGGTTCGCCGGGGTGTACCCGGTCCTCAAGGAGATGGAGGACCGGGGCCAGATCCGGCGCGGCTACTTCGTGGCCGGTCTGGGGGCTGCCCAGTTCGCACTTCCGGGAGCGGTCGATCGGCTCCGGGACGAGCGCCGCACGGGCGTCGACGGACCGGGGGGCGACGACGAGCCCGAGCCCATCGTCCTCGCCGCCTGCGATCCAGCCCAGCCCTACGGCGCCGCCCTGGCCTGGCCCGATTCCGATGGCCGGCCGAACCGGGCCACCGGGGCCTTCGTGGTGCTCCGGGCGGGCCGCCCGCTCGTCCACCTCGAGCGAGGTGGACGCACCATGAACCTGTTCGATGGGGCCGTCGACGATGACGGTTGGGTGGCGGCCCTGGCCGAGCTCGTCCGAAACGACACGCTCCGCACCATCGAGATCCGCAAGGTCGACGGTCAGCCGATCGCAGAGCGGCCCGAAGTCGCAGAGCTGCTGGTTGCCGGCGGGTTCAAGCCCGGCTACCGAGGACCGATCCTCCGCGGTGGCGTGTAGCTCTCTACCTGGTCCGGGGTGCCGTCGCTGTCGAGCTTCGCGGCCACCGTTGCCAAGGCAAGGGACCGATCAGCCCGTGCGCTCGAGCCTCACCCGCCAGACCACCCGGGTCCCGCCGTCGTCCCGTCGCTCGACCACGCAGCTCCCGCCGAGGTCGAGGGCGCGGCCGCGGATGTTGCCGAGTCCGTGCCCGGTCGGAGCGTCTGCTGCGTCGCCCGAGATCCCGACGCCGTCGTCGAGCACTTCGACCACGGCGTCGTCGTCCGTCGCGGTCACGGTCACCTCGACCCCCGACGCCCGAGCGTGGCGGGCCACGTTGGACAGCACCTCCCGAAGCGTTGGCAGGAGCTGTGACACCACCGGTCCGGGCAGGTCGTCGACCGTGCCCTCGAACCCGACCGACGGCTCGAAGCCCAGAGCTTCGCTTGCCGATTCGGCGACCTGCAGGATCTCGTTGCGCACCCCGTTCTCCCACTGACCGTAGGTGCGCATGCCGAAGATCGTGCCCCGGATCTGCTTGATCGTCTCGTCGATCGAGTCGACTGCGGCCAGGACCCGCTCCGCTGTCGCCTGGTCGTCGATCCTGCTCACCGTGGCCTGGAGCGCGATGCCGGTGGCGAACAGCTCCTGGATGACCGTGTCGTGCATGTCGCGGGCCAGGCGCTCGCGATCGGCCAGCAGTGACGCCTGCTGACGAGCGGCGGTCAGCTGCCGCTCGTCCTCCAGCCGCTGGCTGATGTCCCGCACCAGGGCAACGCAGCTCCGCTGCGTGCTGTGGAACGGCGGTGGTGGGCCCTGCAACACGATTTCCACCGGCCGGTCCGAGCCGTCCTTGCGCCGGTGGACGGTCGTGAAGTGCACCGACTGGGTCTCGTTGGCGAGCAGCGGCTCGAGCAGCTCGCGAAACGAGGCCTCGGTGAACTCGGGCTTGATGTGAATCGGGGTCATGGTCAGCAGCTCGGCGGCGCTGTAGCCCACCTGGTTGACCGCTCCCTGATTGACATACCGGAACCGCAGCGTGTCGGCGTCGAACATGAACACGCCGTCTTCGACCACGTCGAGTCCGTGACGAACCTCGGCATCGAGGGCCTCGGCGGCGACGCGACTGGTGACATCTCGCACCGCGGCGATCACCAACGCCTCCCCGTGGTCGCCGGCGAGCGGGCTCAGGCTGACCTCGACGGGAAAGAGCGTCCCGTCGGATCGGCAGCCCTGGAGGTCCATCGCAGCGCCCATGGATCGGACTCGTGGCTCGGCCCGGTAGCGGGTGCGATGCGCCCGGTGGACCTGGCGACTCGCCGGCGGCAGGAGGACATCGACCGACTGGCCGAGCAGCTCACCCCGGTCGTAGCCGAACAGCTCCTCGATCTGTCGGTTGATGAGGATGATGTGGCCGCAGTCGTCGACCATGAGCAGCCCGTCCGGCGCCGAGTCGACGAGGCCCCACATCACCCGATCGGAGAGCTCCACCTCGGAAAGCGGTCGAAGGTCGTCGCCGATCGCGATGTCGCGTGAAATCGGTTCAGCAGCCACTGCAATGCTCCACTCATGCGACCTAGCCGGCGCCCAATCCATACCACCACGTTTTGGCCAACCGCGCTACTCTCGGGACCCCCGAACCCTCTCGAGGAGGCGTCAGTTGACCACACCAGATGTGGTCAAACCACGCCAGAACGCGAACGATACCGGTGGAGTAGGGCGTTCGTCGAGGGATCGTGGGCGAGCTCCGACGTCGAGATCAGCTCGGGCTCGATCGCAGTGGCGAGGACCTTGCCGAGCTCGACCCCGAACTGATCGAAGGAGTTGATGCCCCAGACGACCCCCATGGTGTACACCTTGTGCTCGTAGAGCGCGATCAGGCGGCCAAGTGTCCGCGGGTCGAGGCGCTGCCCCAGGATGGTGGTCGACGGCCGGTTCCCCTCGAAGGCTCGCTGCGGGTCCTCGTGGTCGCGGCCGAAGGCCAGGGCTTCGGTTTGGGCGAAGAAGTTGGCCATCAGCAGATCGTGGTGGCTCCCGATCGGGGTGACCGGCTCGACGAAACCGATGAAGTCGGCCGGCACCAACCGGGTGCCCTGGTGGAGTAGCTGGTAGAACGCGTGCTGGCCGTTAGTCCCCGGCTCGCCCCACACGATCGGGCCGGTGTCGACGGGCACCGGCCGTCCGAGCCGATCGACGCCCTTGCCGTTCGACTCCATGTCGAGCTGTTGGAGATAGGCGGGGAACCGTGCCAGGTATTCCGAGTAGGGGAGGACCGCATGGGTCTCCGCACCGAGGAAGTTGGTGTACCAGATCCCGAGCAGACCGAGGATCACCGGCAGGTTGTTGGCCCAGGGGGCGGTGAGGAAGTGCTCGTCGATCTCGCTCATCCCGGCCAGCAGATCGGCGAACCGCTCCGCTCCGATGGCGATCACGAGCGACAGCCCAACCGCCGATCCGACCGAGTAGCGGCCGCCGACCCAGTCCCAGAAACCGAACATGTTGGCCGGGTCGATCCCGAAGTCGGCGACGAGGTCCGCCTCGGTCGACACCGCCACGAAATGATCGGCGACCGCGTCAGGGCCGAGGGCGTCGGTGAGCCACGTCCGGGCCGACCGGGCGTTGGTGAGCGTCTCGATCGTGGAGAAGCTCTTCGACACGACGACGAAGAGGGTGGTGGCCGGATCGAGGTCGATCAGGGCCTCGTGCAGCGCCGCCGGGTCGATGTTGGAGACGAAGCGGAACGTGAGGTCGCGATGGCTGTACGGGCGGAGGGCCTGGTAGGCCATGGCCGGTCCGAGGTCGGACCCACCGATCCCGATGTTGACGACGGCCTCGATGCGAGCCCCGGTCGAACCGGTCCACGTGCCGTCGCGGACGGCGTCGGCGAACCGGGCCATCCGGCTGAGCACCTCGTGGACCTCGGCGGTGACGTCGATGCCGTCGACGACGAGCGGGGCGTCGGCCGGCCGCCGTAGCGCGGTGTGCAGCACCGCTCGCCGCTCCGTGGTGTTGATCGGCTCCCCTCGGAACATCGCGTCGCGAGCGCCGGCGAGATCGGCTGCGTTGGCGAGCGCTGTGAGCAAGTCGATGGTGGTCTCGTTGATCCGGTTCTTCGAGTAGTCGACCGTGAGGGTTGCCACCTCGACGGTGAACCGCTCGGCCCGGGCGTCATCGGCGGCGAAGAGGCGGCGCAGGGTGACGTCCTGCAGCGAGTCGGCGTGCTCGACCAGCGCCCGCCATGTCGGCGTGTCGGTGATCGGCGGTGGTGGGGACGGGTCGACGGCCATCTCGGCGAGGCTACCCCTGCAGGCCGATGCCTGAACGCGATCGGCCATCGCCATCGATGATGGCGGGTCCTACAACGCTGTGGCGACCAACCAAAAGGACTGGGACTGGCCGCCGGGATGGGCGTGCTCGCCGTGCTGTACATCATCGGGATCGGCGGTCGCTCACCCTGGTGACCGCCGGTCGCTACTCGCTGCCGCTGAGCGGTTGCACCGAGCTGGGCCGGTCGCTACTCGTGAGCGATGGCGTCGAGCACGTCGAGCTGGGCCGCCCGCCGCGCCGGGAAGTAGGCGGCGACCAGGCCGATCACCGCTCCGACGATGATGAACACCCCCAGCTGAGCCCAGGGGATCCCGACGGCGCTGATGAAGCTGTCCGGGATCGCCACCACCGCTGCCCAACCGAGCAGGAGGCCCATCAGCACGCCGAGCAGGGCACCGAAGACGCTGACCACCACCGCCTCGGAACGGATCGTCGAGCGGAGCTGATCGCGGGTCATGCCGACGGCGCGCAGCAGTCCGATCTCTCGCGTGCGCTCGAGCACCGAGAGCGCCATCGTGTTGACGATCCCGAAGAACGCAACGATCAGGCACAGCACGAGCAGCCCGTTGATCACGATCTGGAGCTGGCTGATCTGGCTCTCGACCTGCTCCTGGAATTCGGTGTTGTCCTGAACCGACAGCTGCGGGAAGTTCGCAGTGACCGCCTCGACGGCGGCTCTGCCGGCTGCTGCGTCGGTGCCGTCGGGGAACGTCACGCCGACGAAGCCGATCTCGTCGACCGGGACGTGCTGGCTGCTGAGCTCTCGGCTGACGAGCCAGTTGTCGCCGACCACGCTGAGGTCGTCGTAGATCGCCTCGACGGTCAGTTCGGTGGCGAAGCCGTCCTCGAACTCGACGGCGACCGTCGAGCCGATCGACAGGTCCCTGTCGTTGGCCACGTCGGTGAACACGGCGATCCCGCCCGAGGACACCTCGGCCGTGCCGTCCACGATGCCCACGTTGACGACCTCGGAGCCGGTCTGCGTGTCGAACGCCGCGACCGAGGTGACTTCCTCGTCGACCTTCATCTCGACCTGGGCGAAGCCGGCGACCCGATCGGTCTCAGGCAGCGCGTCGAGCTGGTCGACCAGAACCGACGAGAACGGCAGCCCCTGGTTCTCCTCGAAGATGAACAGGTCGGCGCTCAGCGCATCTTCGAGGAGCCGGTCGAACGTCGCCAGGAGCGAGGCCGTCAGCACCGCGACGCCGGTGATGAGGGCCAGGCCGATCATCAGCGCCGTCGAGGTCGCCGCCGTTCGCTGCGGGTTCCGGCTGGCGTTGTCTCGGGCGAGGTTGACCAACGTCAGCGACGCCCCACCCCGGAAGACTGCCTTGATCAGGCGGAGGCCGTCGAGCACGGTTGGCACGCCCGACCGGACGAACACATAGCCGATGGCGATGACGAGCACCCCCGCGATCAGGAGCAGGATCCCGATCGGGAAGAAGCTGCCGTCGCGGGTTGCGGCCAGGCCGAAGATGCTGAGTCCCCCGACTACTGAACCGATGCCGAGCAACACGAGGATCACGCCACCGACGAACGACGCGAACGCGACGAACGTTGGGCGGCCGATGCCCTGGGCGGCCTGGCCGGCGAACAGCGCGCTCAGCATCGACACCCCGATGAACGTCAGCGCCGCGCCGAGCCCGATCGAGCTCAGCCGGGCGGCGGTGTCCTCGATGTTGCCGAACATGCCGAGGCCGAGGGCGGTCAGACCGGGCAGGAGCACGAGCGACCCGGCGATGAGGCGGAATGTCATCGTCCGTTCCTTGCGGCCCCCGTCGCGGACCGCCTCCAGCGGCGACACCCGCGACGCCCGGAGCGCCGGCACCAGGGCCGACAGCACGGTGACGAGCAGGCCGACGACGACCACGACGATGATCGTGCGGGGCAGGAGCTCCAGCGGCCCGTCGGGGAACGAGCTGCCGCCGGTGCTGAACAGCCGCTTCAGGAGCCAGGCGACGCCGAGACCGCCGAACAATCCGACGGCCGACGCCACGATCCCGATGATCACCGACTCGAATAAGACCATGAACCGGATCTGAACGCTGCTGGCCCCCACCGAGCGGAGCAGCCCGAGCTGCTGGGTTCGCTGTCCGACCAGTATGGCGAACGTGTTGTAGATGATGAACGTCGACACGAACAGCACGACGACGGCGAAGCCGAGGAGGACGTTGCCGAAGATGCTGATCACGGTGTCGAAGTCCTCCTGCTGCTCACCGATCACGGTCTCGCCAGACACGACCTCGATCTCGGACGGCAGGACGGTGCCGATCGAGGCAAGCAGATCGCCCTCGCTGGTGCCGTCGATCGCATTGACGACGATCGAGTCCACGACGCCCTCGGCCCCGAGGACCCGTTGGGCGGTCGGCAGGTCGAAGAGGTTGAAGTAGGACCCGGCGGTCCCGCCCTCGCCGAAGTCGATGATGGCCGAGAGCTCGAACTCCTCGGGCTCACCGGTCGGCAACGACATCGTGATCTGATCGCCGACGGTGAACCCGCCTTCCTCGACCTGGGCCGCGTCCAGTGCGACCTGCTGACCGACTGGCGCCTCACCGTCGACGATCGTGAAGCTCGACACCGGGCTCGGGCCGCCCCACGAAGCGGTGAAGACCGGCGGACCGGCGGGACGGTTCACCTCGCCGTCGTCCTTGAGGGAGTAGGTCTGCTCGAAGGCGAACAGACCACCCTCGGCGTACTCGACCTCGGGAAGACCGCTCACGTCTCCGACGATGTCATCGTCGAACCGGAGGAACGTCGTCTCCGACGACTGGACCTCGGGCTCGATCGCCCGGACCTGAGCGTCGACGCCAGCGAACGCGTCCTCGCTGATCTGGGTGAAGATCGAGCGCAGGCTGTCGGCCAGGACGAACGAACCGGACACGAACGCCACGCCGAGCACGACCGAGATCAAGGTCAGAATCAAT
>Ga0224508_10002147_pt1 | contig 17096 bp, 19 predicted proteins | sample SF_Jan12_sed_USG_4_FD_170157 | JGI IMG/M metagenome (GOLD analysis project Ga0224508, IMG submission 170157) | Sediment microbial communities from San Francisco Bay, California, United States - SF_Jan12_sed_USGS_21 | ecosystem: Environmental > Aquatic > Marine > Sediment | place: USA... | reverse complement strand
CAGGAGCTCTTGCTCATCCCGGACCCGCCCGGCGACGTGGAGGACGTTTGGGTCCACATCGAGGCCGGCGACCCGCTCGGCCACCTGCCGCGCGAGATCGCATCGTGGCTCGCGCCCTGGATGAGACACGGCGGTCTGGCGCGCGCAAGGGTGCTGAAAGTGGGAGACGAGACCGTTCCGAGCTGGAAGCGACTGCTGGTCGAGGTGACCTGCGCCACCTGATCCGACCCCGCCGAGGCGCGACGGTCACATGGACTGGACGCCCAGCTCGACGACGTCCCCGACCGCCACCGTCTCCTCCGTGTAGAACGGCTCGCCATACGGTTCCCTGATCAACGATCCGTAATGCCTCGTCTGCGTCTCGACACGCTCCAGCAGCGGCTGACCCGTCGGGAAGATCTCGCCCGCTTGATCGGCCCCTTCGAACTGCGAAGCGTAGCAGCGGATCGAGTCGAGCTTCTTCGAGAACTGCGCATCGGTCAGCGGAACGACGAACGTCGGCTTCACGGGGTCTTCGCGGTACGCGAGAGCATAGAGGATCTTGTGCGGCCGCGTCGCGGGGCCGCCATCGTAGTTCCCGAGTCCCGCCAGAAAGCACGCGTCCCGGGCCAGTTCGGACGCGACGCGGTGATCGGGGTGACGACCGACCTGGAACGGCAGGATCACCACGCGCGGGGTGAGGTCCCGCAGCACCCGCACGAGCGAGCGCCTGGACTCGTGCGAGTTCTCCAGGTGGGCGTCGGGCAGCCCCGCGTTCACCCTCACCGACACGCCGAGCACCTCCGATGCCCGAGCGGCCTCGGCCGCCCGAATCTCCGGAGTCCCACGGGTGGCCGTCTCACCGCGCGTCAGATCGAGGATCCCGACCGAATGGCCCGCCTCGGCTGCCCGCGCGAGGGTGCCGCCGCACGTCAGTTCCGCGTCGTCGGGGTGCGCCGCGATCGCGAGGATGTCGACATGCTCGGTCATCGCCTACTCGTACCGTAGCGCGTCGACCGGCTCGAGACTGGCCGCTCTTGAAGCCGGGTAAAGGCCGAAGCCGACTCCGGTGAGCGCCGACGCCGCCAGCGCCGCCACGATGGACCAGAGCGGGACCGTCGCGGGAACGGGGGTCCACGCTTCGAGCGCGAACACGATAGCGCCTCCGCACAGAAGCCCGATCCCGCCACCGACCAGGGTCAGCGTCGCGGCCTCGACGAGGAACTGCCACATGATGTCTCTTCGGCGGGCTCCCATGGACTTCCGAAGCCCGATCTCCCGTGTTCGCTCGGTCACCGAGATCATCATGATCCCGATGACTCCGACGCCGCCCACGAGTAGGCCGACGCTCGACAGACCGACCATCACGGCGAACAGGGCGCCGGTCAGCCGCCCCCACAGGTCGACGATCTGATCCTGTGTCATGACCGCGAAGTCGTCTTCTTCGCCGGGCTGCAGGCCCCGCAGTCTGCGCATCCTGGCGTGGACGACGTCGATCGCGTCCTGCAGATCGGTCTGCGGCTCCGGCCGCACGATGAAGCTAATCGAGCGATCCCAGACATTCAGATTCTTGTCGGTCGTCTCGAAGGGCGCCATGACGTAGTGGGTGGCGAGGCCGGCGAAGAGATTCGCCGGCGGACGGTAGATTCCGATCACGCGGAGGCTCGTCTCGTCGTTGCGGCCCGTGATCCGGATGTTCCGGTCCAGCGGGTCGAGCCCGCCGAAGAGATCGACCGCCGTCGCCGAGTCGATCACGACGACGTTCGCGCGGCGCTCCGCCTCCACGTTCGTGAACCAGCGTCCGTCCATGATGTCGCCGTTGTCGATCTCGAGGAAGTCCGAGCTGACCCCGTAGAGCGAGATCTCGACTTCCTGCGAGCCCCACGACGCCTCGTAGCCCGAGCCGCCGAGATCGACCATGGCGGCGGCACTCTCGATCCCGGGCAGGGACCCGAGGTCCCGGGCCCAGCGCGCGTCCAGCGGGTCGTTCTTGAAGAAGTCGCTCTCCTCCTCCTCCAGCGGCCCGCCGACTCCCATTCCGCTCGAGAAGTCGAAGTGTGCCACATAGAACGTCGTGATCCCGCGCGAAGAGATCATCTCCGTGAAGCTGGAGTTGATCCCGGTGATCACCGCGGCCATCACCATCACGACGAGCACGCCGATCGTGACGCCGAGGATCGTCAGGGCGCTCCGCACCCGGTTGGCCCCCAGTGAATCGAAGGCGACGGAGATGCCCTCCCTCACCGTCGTGAAGAAGCCCATGCCACCGGTGATTCGTGGACTCATGCCAGCCTCATTCTGAGCGCAGAGCTTCGATCGGGTCGAGCTTCGACGCCCGATACGCGGGATAGATACCGGAAGTGACGCCCACCCCCATCCCCATGACGATCGCCAGAACCAGCCACGGCACGGAGATCGTGGCGGGAAGCGGGGAAAGCCGGTCGACCAGATCGGCGAGCCCCAGGCCGACGGCGATGCCGATGAGCGATCCGACCATCGAAAGTGTCGAGGCCTCGGTCAGAAACTGGAACAGGATGTCCCGTCGTTTTGCGCCAAGAGACTTGCGCAGACCGATCTCCCGCGTCCGGTCGCTGACGGACAGCAGCATGATGTTCATGATCACGATGCCGCCGACCACCAGGGACACCGAGACCAGACCCGGGATGGCCGCCAGAAGGATGGTGTTGATCGTGTTCCAGGCGCTCAGCAGGTCGTTGGACGTTTGCAGATGGAAATCGTTCTCTTCGGTCGGACGGAGACCCCGGTTGCGGCGGAGTGCGCCCTCGACGACGGCCATCGTGGGCTCCATCAGATCCTCGACCTCCACCTTGACGCTGATCTCGTCGACGCCGTTGCGACGGCGGGAGAGGGTCGCGTTGAAGGTTGAGAAGGGGATCAGAATCGAGGCGTCCCGGACGTTACCGATGAAGCCGCCCTGCTTCTCGAACACACCGATGACACGGAATCGCTGCCCACCCACCCGCACCCTGTTGTCGATCGGAGAGGTCGTGGGGAACAGTCGCTCCGCGATCTGGGAGCCGATCACCGCGACCTTCAGCCCGCGCTGTTCGTCGATCGGTGTAAGACCGCGCCCATCTTCGATCTTCCACCCCTGAACGAGCTGATATTCGGGCGAGCCACCGATGACGCGGACGTTGCGACGCGAATTCGACCCATAGCGGGCCTCACCGAAGCTTCGGTCTGCCGAATAGGCTACGTGAAGCGCATTGGGCGCGGCATCCACGACGACGTCGACGTCCCGGAGCAACAGGTCCGGATTCCGTGCCTGGCGACGTCGCTCGGCTTGGTCGACGCGACCGGTCTGTATCTGGGCCCGACGGACGACGGTGAACGTGTTCACGCCGAAGAGGGAGCCGGCGAAGTCCTCGCGGACATACGTGTTCATTCCCTCCACGATCGTGATGACTGCGATCAGGAAGGTGATTCCGATGATCACGCCCACGAGCGAGAAGAACGACTTCAGCTTCTGCGCCCATATCTGCTGGAGCGCGAGACGGATCCCCTCCCACATCCTCATGGCGGGCTAGGGAATGTGGAAGTCGTGGCCGGCGGCACCCACGAAGGTCGGGATCTCGGCGTTATGTGACGCGATCTTTCCATCGACCAGGGTGATGACCCGCTGCGCGTGCGAGGCGATATCGAACTCGTGCGTGACCATGATGATCGTCTGTCCGGCCGCGTGAAGACTCTCGAACACGTCCATGATCTCCTCGGATGTCGACGAGTCGAGGTTTCCGGTCGGCTCATCCGCCAGCACGATCGAGGGGTCGTTAACCAGCGCGCGGGCGATGGCCACGCGCTGCCTCTGGCCACCGGAAAGCTCGTTCGGCTTGTGATCCATTCTGTCGCCGAGCGCGACGCGCTCCAGAGCCGCGGACGCCCGCCGCTGACGTTCCTTGGACCTCACTCCCGCGTAGATGAGCGGGAGCTCGACGTTGTGCAGGGCCGTGGCCCGAGGGAGAAGGTTGAACGTCTGGAAGACGAAGCCGATCTCTCGATTCCGGATCCGCGCGAGCTCGTCGTCATCGAGGACCTGAACCTCCTGGCCGTTCAAGACGTACTCACCCTCGGTCGGGCTGTCGAGACACCCGATGAGGTTCATGAGTGTCGACTTGCCGGACCCGGACGGCCCCATGATCGCCACGTATTCGTTCCGACGGATCTCCACGTCCACGCCGTTCAGCGCCCTCACCGTCTCGGCGCCCATCACGTAGTGCTTGTGGAGATTGTGCGTCGTGATGATCGCTTCGTTCGTATTCTGCACGTCTATCGTCGTCCTCAGCCTGCCCCGCCGGACGAACCTGCATCGCCCCGGGGCGCCCGGTTGTTGATCTCGATTCGAGAGCCGTCTTCGAGCTGTCGGATGGCCTGGAACGAGCCGGAGACGACTTCGGTTCCAGCGTCGAGGCCGGAGATGATCTCGAAATAGTTGTCGCCCGCGATCCCGATCTCCACGGGCTGGAAGCGAACCAACTCGCCGTCCACGACGAAAACACCCTCGACGTCCCTGGCGCGTAATCCGGCGTCCGTCGCGGGCACGTTCTCGTTGGGGATGTCCTCGATCGCATCGGCGTCCATGAGCGTCAAGCTCGTGATCGGCACCGACAGGACATCAGCTCGTGTCTCGGTGATCACGTCGGCCGTGGCCGAGAGATCGGGCCGGATTCCGGGAGGAGGCGCGTCGAGCTTGATCCGGACTTCGAAGTCGATGGCCTGGTTGCTGCTTCCGCCGGCCGCCGGGTTGATGGGAACGATCGAGCTGTTTCCGATCTCCGTGACCACGCCGCTGAACCGTGAGTCGCCGAAGGCGTCGATCTCGATGGAAGCCGAGTCTCCGATCGCGATTTCGGGGATGTCCGTTTCGTCGACCTCGATGACGGCTTCCATGACCGAGAGGTCGGCGATCGAGAGGAGGAGGCTGCCGGGGTTATTCATCGTTCCGACGACCGCGGTCTCGCCGCGCTCGACGTTGAGCCGGGTGACCCGACCGGCCATCGGGGCTCTGATCGTGGTCTTGCCGAGCTGATCGAGCGCCTGCTCGAGATTGGCCTCGGCCTGGTCGACCTGATGCTCCGTGGCCTCGAAAAGCCTCATCTGCACCTGGGCCTGAGTCACGGCCTGCTCGACCTCGGCAGCCGTCACGAAATCCGTGCCGCGCTCCTGGAGCGCGAGGAAGCGCTCGGCGTCACGCTGCGCCTGCTCCCAGGAGGCTCGCTGCTGTGCTTCGGACGCCTGTGCCTGGGAGAGCGCGGCCCTCGATCGGTTGACGGAGGCCTGGAACTGGGCGGGGTCGATCTGGAGAAGGAGATCCCCTTCCAGAACGTCCTGTCCCTCTTCGATCGGCAACTGGATGATTCTTCCCGCGACGTCGGTGGTGATGTCCACCTGCGTCTCAGGCTCGATGTGACCGGTCGCCGACACCTTGGCGACGAGGCTGCGAATGTCGACCGCCTCTGTCCGGATCTCGATGACTTCGCCACCCGGACGTCTGAGCGCTCCGGCAGCCATGGCCGCGATCCCGCCAACGACGATGATCGCGATCAATACCTTCTTCATCTTCCGCACGAACCTTTATCAGGGACCCGGCAGCGCCGGGGCATCTCTGGAGTCGAGTCCTGTTACGTGGCCGAAAGGCCCCACGTTTCAACGACAACCGGCAACTCGGCCGCCCCGAATCTCGCCAGAATCGTCAATCCTGGATACCCCGGCGCCGAAAACGTATTCGGGTGCGAACGGGCCGCGGGGCTTCACGTCCACGGCCGGCGGCGACAGCCGCTCAGCCCCCGGCGATCGCCGAGGCGCCGACGATGATCCCGTAGAGCACGAGCAGGTACATCGCGCCGCCGAACGCCGAACGGCCCGAATATAACTTGCTCACGGCGATTCCCAGCACGATACAGGTCCACACCGCGAAGACGTTGATGCGGGCGAGGAACCGCGCCAGATACCCGTTGCCCATGTCCGGGAGGATCAGAGCCGGGGACAGGACGACCTGCTCGCCGCCCATGAGGAGGAGCCCCAGCACGACGAAGCCGCCCACGGTGAGGATCACGAACGCGTGCACGACCGCGCTATAGAGTTCCCTGAACCGCGCCTCCCCACCCATGACGACGTTGAAGGCGAGGCTGATCATCCCGGCCACGACGGCGGTCGCGATCGGGAGCCAGATGACGGCTACGCCAATGCCCCATCTCCGCATGAACCCCATGATCTGTTCGGCGTCGGCCGGGTCCGTGTCCGGGGGCATCTGCTGCATGAAGAGCTCGCGGAATCGCTCCTCCGGAAGGAGCATCTGAGACGCGGCGGACGCGATGAGCAGCAGGATCATCACATCGATCCAGACCGGGCGAGCCCGAAGCGCCTCGAAGAGGGCGCCCGGAGAGAAGAAGACCTGGCCGATGCGAACGAGCAGGTTCGGTCCGCGGGCCGTCTCTTCCGGGGGATTCGAAGCACCGTCAGGGGTCATCGTTTCCATTCTCGTCTCTCCGGTTGGCCGACCCGCACCAGGCGGGGCGGATTGTCTCGAAGAAACCCGGATCGAACGCCAAAGTCCAGTCCTCGCGACCGTGTCTCGCGGTCATCGGCGATTCGGTCGGCGGACTATCTCGGCGGCAGTCGGATCGCCTCTCGCCCAGTCGCCGGGTCCAGCACTCGGAGCAGACGTCCATCGTCATCGACCCAGACCTGATGCACGCCGCCATCGACTCGAATGTCGTAGCGAGTCGCCGCGACCGGCCGATCGTCGATCGAGACCTGTGAGAGCCGCTCGCCGACCAGCTCCGCCTTCGCGGTCGCGCCCCGCGCCGGCATCACGACATCGACGACGCCCGGGTTCGATCGGAGGACGTGAAGGAGCACCAGATAATGGTGGGCCACACCGTCTTCCAGCACCGTGCACGGCCCCCTCGACGGAAGCTCCCGCCAGCGCTCTCCGTCCGCGGAAACGTCATGGATCCGAATCCGGTCGACGGTCCAGACGCCTTCGATCGATCGCCCGCCCGGCCCCTGGAGCAGATACTGGACCCCGCGCTGCTGTCCATCGAGCCCGATACCGACCTGGATCTCGCCACCACGGTTTCCGGACGGTTCGATATTGGCCACGGAGTTGAGGTTCGCCCCCGCTTCCCAGACCCGGAAGCTCTCGATGGCGACTCGCTGCCCGCCTTCGAGGACCGACAGGCGTCCGGCGTCGACCTGTTGCGCCGACAGCGTCGCGGATCCCGCGATGGCTGCAGCGGTGGCGATGGACAACACCCTCAGCATCCGGCCAGGACGCTCATTCGCCTTCGGGCGCCTCACGGCCGAACAGCCGTTCTCCGATGTACTCCACGAGGTACTCATAGAGCCGTTTTCCCTTTCCGGCCGTAGCGGCCGTCGGTCGCCCGATTACCCCACTCGAGCCCCGAAGTGGCACCGGTTCCGTTCCTTCGAGCCGGTCGCCGTGGGCCACACGGTCCAGATCCGCGTCCTCGATCGCATCTAGACGCACTGAGTTCGGAAAAAGATACATCATGAGAGACGTCTCGATCTCGCCGCCTCGCTCCGGTGCTCGTGGCGTCCGGAGCGCAGGCGACGTATCGACTACGTTCGCGTCGACGGCCCTGATCCGCAGGTCTCCGCCCATCACGCTCACGAGAGCCCGGTAGTGAGGCCCGAATCCGTTCGACGTGATGAGAACCAGGTCTCGGAGGCCCTGGTCGACCCACCCGGCGACGATGTCGTTCAAGGCGCGGTGCAGGGTCTTATGAGCCAGGATCGCACCGCCGGCATAGGAATGGTCCACCTCAGATCCGGCTCCGAAGGGGAAGGTCGGACCGACGAGCACGCCGTACCGGGCGCCGATGCCTTCGGCGAGAGCGGTCGAGATGCGGACGTCCGTGTCGAGAGGCAGGTGCGGACCGTGCTGCATGATCGAACCCACCGGCCAGATCATCCTCGGATCCTCTCGAAACCGGGCGGCGGCCTCCGGCCACGTCAGGGCGGCCAGCCGCGGCACATCGCGTCGAGTCGTCATTCCTCCCGTTTCCGCGTTCCTGCCCGAGCCACGGTGGACCCGCTCGCGCGGTCGGGCAACCCGCACCGCGTGAGAGCTCGTTGAGACTCGTCCGGAAGCTGTCGACTGGAGCCGCGGCGCGGTCGCGGCCGAAACCGCCGGCCCCGGGGGGCAGATGGTGCAGAAGGTGGATACCGCGGCCGTGACCGGTCTCGATGTGCGCAGGGTGAAGGTCGAGGTGGCGATCACGAGGGGGACTCCCATGATTCAGATCGTCGGCCTCGCCCAGAGCGCGGTTCGCGAGGGGCGCGAGAGGATCCGCGCGGCCGTATCGCAGATCGGGCTGCACGTTCCCGGTCTCAGGATCACCGTGAACCTGGCACCGGCCGACATCCGAAAAGACGGGTCTGCCTTCGATCTTCCGATTACGGTCGGAATCCTGACGGCGGCCGGGACGATACCGGCGGATCGCATCCGGGGCACCATCATCGTGGGCGAGTTGGGCCTCGACGGCCGCCTGCGACCGATCCGGGGCGCGCTGCCGATTGCGCTTCACGCGGGGGACTCGACCGATGCCGAGCGGCTGATCGTACCCGCTGAGAACGAGGTCGAAGCGAGGTCGGCCCCGGACCTCGACGTCATCGGTGCCGCGACGCTGACCGAGGTGCTCGATTTCCTGCGGAACGGCGCCCGGCCTCCCCAACGCCCGCGGCGCCGGGCACCCGCATCCAGACCGGCGCGGAATGCCCCGGATCTCTCTTCGGTGCGGGGCCAGCTGGCAGCGAAGAGGGCGCTGGAGATCGCGGCGGCAGGTGGGCATAACCTGCTCATGCGCGGCTCCCCGGGGGCCGGAAAGACGAGCCTCGCGCGCTGCCTCCCAGGGATTCTGCCGCCGCTCGAACGCCGCGAGGCCGTTCAGGTCACCGCGATTCACAGCGTGGCGGGAACCCTGGGGCCGGACCGAGGTCTGATGGTCGAGAGACCGTTTCGCGCGCCGCATCACTCGATCAGCGAGGCCGGTCTGGTGGGTGGCGGGAGCATCCCGCGACCCGGCGAGGCATCGCTCGCTCACTGCGGCGTACTGTTTCTCGATGAGCTGCCAGAGTTCGGCCGGGGCGCCCTGGAGTCGCTTCGACAGCCGCTCGAGGAGGGCGCGATCCATCTGGTTCGTGCTCAGGCTTCCGCGACGTTTCCGGCTCGATTCACGCTGGTGGCGGCCATGAACCCGTGCCCCTGCGGCCGCCTGTACGAGTCCGGCACCGGTTGTGAGTGCCCGCCCGGCCGGGTTCAGGCGTACCAGAGGAGGCTCAGCGGGCCGCTCCTCGATCGGATCGACATGCATGTCGATGTGCCCCCGGTCACCTGGGGGGAGCTGGCCTCACCGGTCACCGAGTCGAGCGCCAGCGTTCGCGAGCGGGTCGTCGCCGCGATGAAGGCGCGACCGCACATCCGATCCGACCGAGAGGACCCGGTGCGCGATCCTCGCCTCACGAGCGAGAGTCGCGCTCTGCTGCGTGCGGCGATCGACCGCGTGAGCCTGTCCGCGCGGGGCGTGCACCGGACCATTCGCGTCGCGCGGACGATCGCGAGTCTGGAGGGGACTGACGCCATCGAGGAATCCGCCGTGGCGGAGGCAATCCGGTATCGAGCCCCGCCGGCGGCCTGAGCGCCGGCCCCGGGCACATGTCCACGCGAGTCAGCCCCGGGCTGCCGGGTCCCGGATCTCGCTCCTCCCCGAAAGGTCCGTGCGTACGTCCTCGGAGCGCTCGCCTCGGCCCAGCGCGACGAAGTTCGCGAGGAGCCTGTGACCACCCGATGTGAGGACCGCCTCCGGGTGGAACTGGACCCCCCACACGGGCAGCGCCCGATGCTGGACGGCCATGGCCTCACCGGATTCGCTCCTGGCGGTCACGAGCACATCCCCGCCCGGATCGTCGAGCGGGATCACCAGCGAGTGGTATCGCGTCACCTGGAGGGGCGACTCCAGCCCCGCGAACAGGCCCTTCCCATCGTGCGAAATGCTGGACAGAGCCCCGTGCATCGGACGTCGTGCCCGTGCCAGTCCGCCTCCGAACGCCACGGAGATACATTGGTGACCGAGACACACCCCGAGGACCGGCGTCGAGCCGCTCAGTTCGCGTATGAGGGGGACGGAGACACCGGCCTCGTCGGGAGTGCAGGGGCCCGGGGACAACACGATGTGGGACGGTCCCAGTGTTCGAACGTCCGCCACCGTCACCTCGTCGTTTCTCACCACGCATACGGATTCGCCGAGCTCCTCGAAGTACCGCGCGAGGTTGAAGACGAAGGAGTCGTAGTTGTCGACGAGGAGGATCATGCGGGTCTCGACCGAGAGGCTTCGCGAACGCGGGATTCCCAAGGGTCCGGACCGCGCAGCTTACCGCCCGCCGGCTTCTCGGGCGAACCGGTGACGGCCTCTCGAGACCCGTCCTCGGACTCCGCGCGTCTGTTCGTCGCCGTCCGCCCTCCTCCAGACGCCCGGGCCGAGCTCGCCCTGGCGTTGGCCCACGTCCGAGATGCGGGGCGGGCGTTCCGCTGGGTGCGTGAGGGGCAGCTCCATCTCACGCTCCGATTCGTCGGTGCGGTTGATCGCTCGTTGATCGGCGAGGTGAGCCAAAACCTGGATCTGGCCGTGTCCCCTCATCATCCGTTCCAACTGGACATTCGCGGCACCGGCTGTTTCCCCGGGCCGCGCCGCCCACGCGTTTTGTGGGCGGGCGTCGAGTCAACGCCGGAGCTGCTGGAGTTGCAAGCGGCGGTGGAGGTCGCGGTTCGGAATGCTGGATGCGCTCCGGAAGATCGCCCGTTCCTGCCGCACATCACGGTCGCCCGGATTCGGCCGGGATCGGTAGTCGACGAGGGCGTGGTCGCCGACCTGGACTCCACCCGGCTCGCCATCCGGGTGCCGGTACGGGAGGTGGCGCTCATGGAGAGCACGCTGTCGCCCGCGGGCGCGCGCCATCGGGCGCTACGCGTATGCCCGTTGGGCCGTGGGTCCGGCGGTGTCGTCACCCCCCGATGAGCCGGCCGGCCGGGCCTTCGGACACGGTCCGCGTCGCGGCGGGCACGGTGCATGTGTGTGCCCGCTCCACGTGCTACCTTGGCGACGAGTCAGGAGGCCGGGGGCACGGGAGAAGAGATGGCGCTGGTAAGAAACGCGTTCGCGACGATAGGGTTCTTCACGGTGATTCTCGTGGTGGGGCTCGGAGCCTGGATATTCCGCGCCGAGATCACGAACTGGGTCAACAGCAAGAACGAAGTCGTCATGACCGAACCGAGCCCCGAGCTCGCGGATGTGGCCGACGAGAAGATCCGGGAGGTCCTGGACGGCGAGGGTGGACGGGAGACCCGCCTCACGGAAGCCGAGCTCCAGAGCTACGTCCGGTATCGAGGGATGGAGAGGCTGCCGCCCGGCGTGAACAACCCCGCCGTCGATATCCAGGACTCCACAATCTACGTCAGCGCCGGGCTGGATCTGACCGTGCTGGACGTTGGAGGCGACGCCGTGGAGAACCTGCGCCGGGTCATCGGCGACTCCGCGCTGGTGTCGAGCGAAATCCTTCCCCGCGTGACGGGACCGGGCCGCGGACGGGTCGACATCCTGAGCCTTCAGGCCGGCATGTTCCCGATTCCTCCGATGCTCATCGGCACCGCGATCCAGCAACTGGGTCTGCCGAACGAGGGGGCTGCCCTTCTGCTGGATTTGCCACTCGACGTGGTCGAGCTCCGGATCGAAAACGAGGAATTGGTACTGATCCGCGATCGTTGACGCCCGACACCCGTTTCCGCGCTGCGGCCACTCACGGCGGCCGCAGCTTTTCCGCCGAGTCACGACGGAGACTCCACCGACATGTCTGAACGCTTCTCGAACTATGTAGCCGGCGAATGGACCGCCCCCGCCAGCGGCGAGTACATCGAAAACCGCAATCCAGCGAACACGAGCGAGGTGATCGGCCTGTTTCCGGACACTTCCGCGGAGGAGGTCGATGCCGCGGTCGCGTCGGCACAGCGCGGCTTCGATGAATGGTCCGAAACGCCTGCCCCCGAGCGCGGCCTCGTACTCAAGAAGGCCGGGGACCTCATGGCCGAGCAGAAGGAGGATCTCGCGAGGATCATGACGCGAGAGATGGGCAAGGTCCTCGAGGAGACGCGGGGGGACGTCCAGGAAGCCATCGACACCGCCTACTACGCCGCGGTGGAAGGCCGGCGGCTCTTCGGACACACCGTGCCGTCCGAGCTCAGGAACAAGTGGGCCATGTCGTTTCGCCGTCCGATCGGCGTGTTCGGGATCATCACTCCGTTCAACTTCCCGGTCGCCGTGCCTAGCTGGAAGATCTTTCCCGCTCTCGTTTGCGGGAACAGCGTGATCTACAAGCCCTCCGAGGACGTGCCGCACGCCGCCCACCGCTTCGTGGAGATCCTCCTCGAGGCCGGTTTGCCGGCCGAGTGCATTCAGCTCCTCCACGGGCGCGGCGAAACGGTGGGGAGGGCCGTCGTGGAACACCCCGGCGTCCCCGGTCTTTCCTTTACCGGATCGACGGAGACCGGCAGCCTGATCGGGGAGGTCGCTGGCAGGATGCACAAGCGCCTGTCGCTCGAGATGGGGGGCAAGAACGCACAGATCGTCATGCCCGACGCCGACATGGATCTGGCCATCGAGGGGGTGCTCTGGGGCGCGTTCGGGACGACCGGGCAGCGTTGCACCGCCACCAGCCGGCTACTGTTGCACTCCGACATTCACGACGCGTTCGTCGAGAAGCTCGTCTACGAAGCCGAGGCGCTGGAGCTCGGGGACGGCCTGGACGATCGCAAGGACGTGGGGCCCCTGATCCACGAGGCGGCGCTCCGGAAATGCGAGCGGTACGTGGAGATCGCTCGTGAGCAGGGGGCCAACGTGGCCTGCGGGGGGCGGCGTGCCACAGGTCCGGATCTCGATGGAGGCTGGTTCTTCGAGCCGACCGTTCTCACGGGCGTCGCGCGCGACCACAGGACGGCTTGCGAGGAGATCTTCGGCCCGGTGCTGTCGGTCATCTCCTTCGATGGTGTGGACGAGGCCTTCGAGATCAACAACGAGGTCCGATATGGATTGTCATCCGCGATCTACACGCGCGATGTCAACGTGGCGTTCCGGGCGATCCAGCAACTCGACAACGGCATCACATACGTAAACGCGCCGACGATCGGGGCCGAAGCGCACCTGCCGTTCGGCGGAGTAAAGGGAACCGGCAACGGGCACCGCGAGGGCGGTTGGGAGGTATACGAGTTCTACACAGAGACGAAGGTGGCGTACGTCGACTTCAGCGGGAAGCTCCAGCGCGCCCAGATCGACGTGGAGTGGTGACGACGGGTTGACGGACCCTGTCATCCTGGGGGTGGCATGAAACCCCTCATTGGTCACATCGTTGTATTTGGTCACATCGTTGTATTCAGAAGGACGACAACCCCAGGTCCGGCGATGAACGAGCAGGCGCCCCAGGCGAACGACCCCGAGACCGCGAATCCCGTGAGTCCCGCACCCCCTCGCGGTTCGGCGAGGGCGCGTCAATCGGTCGGCCGATGGATGTGGGAATGGACGAAGTCGATCTTCATCGCCCTTCTGCTGTTCCTCTTCGTTCGAACGTTCATGATCGAGGCCTTCCAGATTCCGACGGCTTCGATGGAGAGCACCCTGCTCGTCGGGGATTTCCTGCTCGTGAACAAGATGGTCTACGGGGCCGAGATCCCCGGAACCGACCTGCAGTTCCCGGCCTTCGATCAGCCTTCTCGCGGCGAGGTGATCGTGTTCGAGCCCCCGGCCAGCGCGAACCAGCCGCCGGGGACGAATTACGTGAAGCGGATCGTCGGTATCGGCGGCGACGCGCTATCGATGCGCGGCGGCAACCTCCACGTGAACGGCGTAGAGATCGAGGAGCCGTACGCGAAGGCCAGCCGTCGCTTCGGAGACGTTCCACATTCGAACTTCGCGTGGCAGCGCGAGCACCTGGTCAACCACCCGGACCGGCGCCCATACCGGCCCACACGGGACAACTGGGGGCCCCTTGAAGTTCCGGAGGATCACTTCTTCGTCCTCGGCGACAATCGGTCGAACTCGGAAGACTCGCGTTATTGGGGATTCGTCTCACGTGACGCGGTCCGGGGCCGGCCAATGATCGTGTACTACTCCTACGACCGGAACGAGCCGGCAACATCGATGCCCTGGCTCACGGAGATCCGGTGGGATCGCATCCTTCACGGGATTCATTGACGCGATCCAGCTCACCCGAGCCCTACAGACCAACGTGGTACGAATCTTCGAGCGTTATCTACAGGATATCGGTCGTCAGCCGCTGCTTTCGGCCGAAGAGGAAGTCCAACTGGCAGCCCGGGCCCGAGCGGGCGACGGGGAGGCGCGGCGTCGGCTGGCCACCGCAAACCTTCGATTCGTGGTCTCGATGGCGCGGCGGTATCAGGGGAACGGGCTCCCGCTCTCGGACCTCGTGAACGAAGGCAACATTGGCCTGCTCCGGGCGGCGGAACGCTTCGACGAGACCCGGGGGGTGCGGTTCGTCTCCTACGCGCACTGGTGGATCCGGCGAGCGATCGTCGACGCGATCGACCGACATCTCGGCGGCCCGAATCGGGACCGGGATTCACCCGAGCTCTCCCTCGATGACCCGCTGACCGGGGACGGAGCCGGCACACTTCAGGACGTAGTGCCGGACGGCCGGGTCGTCGGTCAGGATCGGCGTCTCGTGGACGAGGCCCTCCGGTCGGCTCTGGAGGCCAGTCTGGCGGACCTGCCCCCTCGGGAAGCGGACGTGCTCCGACGTTACTTCGGACTGGGTGCGGCCCCGCCCGAAGACCTCGGACAGATCGGGCGTTCTCTCGGCGTGAGTCGCGAGCGGGCACGGCAGGTGAAGGAGCGGGGGCTCGCGCGCCTCCGCGTGCACGCCGGGCGGCATGATTTGCGAGCCTTCCGGGGCCTCGCGAACCGTCGATTTGGGCGCGCCCCGCGCGGGCAAACCGCAGATTGACTTTCCAATAGACCGCGAATAGCTTCACCGGCTGTCACGCGCTTGGCCGCCGCCCCGCCGGGCGGGTTTTTTTTCCTACGGAAGTGTTGAATGAAAACGTATTCGGTTAAGGCGGGGGAGATCGAGCGGAACTGGTACGTGGTTGACGCCGCGGATCGGGTCCTTGGTCGCCTCGCCACCGATATCGCCCGCGTCCTGCGCGGCAAGCACAAGCCGATCTACAGCACGCACCTCGACACGGGCGACTACGTGGTCGTGGTGAACGCGGAGCGGGTACGGCTGACCGGCAAGAAGGCCGACCAGAAGGAGTATTTCCGCCATTCCGGATACATGGGTAACGAGCGGATGATCCCGTTTCGACGGATGCAGGAACGTCACCCCGAACGGGTCATCGAGCTGGCGGTGAAGGGAATGCTCCCGAAGAACAAGCTGGGACGAAGCATGATCAGGAAGCTCAAGGTCTACGCGGGCCCGGAGCACCCACATGCACCGCAGGCGCCGCAGCCGTTCGACGCGGTCGCGACCTGACGGGCACGACGAGCTATAGGAAGAACAGGTGACTGGAAGCGACTTGGTACAATCGGTTGGACGCCGAAAGAGATCCGTGGCTCGGATCACGATGCGTCCGGGTAGTGGCAAGCTGATCGTGAACGGGAAAGCGTTCGAGGTCTATTTCCCGATTCCGCGCCACCGTTTTGCCGTCGAGCAGCCGCTCCGCGCGACGGAGACGGAGGGTCTCTACGACATCAAGATCAATGTCCGTGGCGGCGGGATCACCGGGCAGGCGGAAGCCTCCCAGCTAGGGGTCTCTCGGGCCCTTCTCGCGGCGGACGAAGATCGGCGCTCCGCGCTCCGGGCCGAGGGCCTGCTGACGCGGGATGCGCGTATCGTGGAGCGGAAGAAGCCGGGTCGACCGAAAGCGCGCAAGCGCTTCCAGTTCTCGAAACGATAGACGGAAGGCGGACCAGAACTCGATGGATGTCGGTTTAAAGGACCTCTTGAGGGCGGGAGTGCACTTCGGCCACCAGACGCACCGGTGGAATCCGAAGATGCGCAAATACATCTTCGCCGAGCGTGGCGGGATCTATCTGATCGACCTCAAGAAGACGCTTCGGGACCTCGAGCGGGCCCAGGAGCTCGTCCGAAAGACCGTGACGGAAGGCAAGTCGGTGCTCTTCGTTTGCACCAAGACGCAGCTGGCGCCGGAAGTCCGGGCCCAGGCCGAGCGAAGCGGTTCGTTCTATGTGACGGAACGCTGGCTCGGCGGGATGCTCACGAACTTCCAGACGATCAAGAAGAACATCCATCGTCTGAAGGACCTCGAGCGGGGCGCCGAGGAAGGGGCCTTCGAGTTCTACACGAAGAAGGAGCAGCTTCTCCTCTCTCGTGAGCGGCTCAAGCTCGAGCGGTATCTGTCCGGCATCAAGGACATGACCAAGCTGCCCGGTCTCGTCTTCGTGGTCGACGCGAAGAAAGAGGAGATCGCCGTCAAGGAGGCCAACCGACTCGGGATACCGGTCGTGGCGATCGCCGACACGAACGCGGATCCGGATCTGCTCACGATCGCCATCGCGGGCAACGACGACGCGATCCGGTCGGTCTCGCTGATTACGGGTTCCATCGCCGACGTGGTCGAGTCCGCGCGGAACGAGATGCCCGACATTCGGACGGAGGACGAGAAAGGCGAAGCCTACACGTACTCCAGCGACGCCGGAGACGTGCAGGATCGCGGTGCGCCGTCGCGGAAGCGGCCGCGCAGGAAGCCGTCGCCCGAGGCGATCGCTCAGAGGGTGAAGCCCGCCGGCGAAGAGGAGGCGGCGGCTGAGGCACCCGCGGCCGAGGCGGAAACGGCGGAGGCTCCAGCGGCCCCCAAAGGCGAGTCTCCGGCGACCGCCGCCGCCGACAAGCCGGCGAAAGCCGGCGCCGAAGCCCCCAAGAGTGCCGCGGATGACTCGTCGGACGCGGGAGGCGCCGCGGAAGACGAGGGATCGAAGGACTCGTAGCATCGAGGGCCACTTCGGTGGCCCTTTTTTTTGGTATCCGTCCACGTGACGGTGCCGCGAGGAAAT
>Ga0224508_10002146_pt1 | contig 17107 bp, 19 predicted proteins | sample SF_Jan12_sed_USG_4_FD_170157 | JGI IMG/M metagenome (GOLD analysis project Ga0224508, IMG submission 170157) | Sediment microbial communities from San Francisco Bay, California, United States - SF_Jan12_sed_USGS_21 | ecosystem: Environmental > Aquatic > Marine > Sediment | place: USA... | reverse complement strand
GGACGCTGACGCTGTACTTTCTGCTCGCGTACCACTACGGCCTAATGACGCTAGCGACGAAGGAGAATCGGCAATTCCCTGGCTTCCTCGTCTTGGATTTTCCGGCTGAGGTTGAGGGGGCGGCGGTGGGCGACAAAGAGAACTTTGTACTGGAGCCTTACGTTACCTACCTCTCTCGAGAGGACATGAAGGGCGCGCAGGTGATCGCGGCGGGAAGTGCGTTCGAGAATCTCAAGAACGTCAACCGCATAGAACTGACGGAGGTGTGGCAATAGGAGGACACGACTCCGGGGCGCAACATCGCCGGATTGAATCCATGGGGCTCCAGAGGCGGTTCGCTGGAACAGTGAGGCGCGGCGGGTTGGCCGTGGTTCGGTGCTGTTTCCAAAATGTCTTCATGACTGGGGAGCACTGCAGAGCATTCGACACGGCTGCGCAAGTCGTTGACGACCAACACTAGAATACGAAAGTCGCGCGCCATCAGCAAGTTACGATAGTGGCGGGAAGCGGGTTCGATTCCCGCCGCCTCCCTGCGAGATTCATAGAGCATGGCTGAGAGGATGCCGAAAAGACTCGCACGAATGCGCCGGAGGATCGCGGTTCTCCGGTGGCTTGTCATGCTCAGCGCATTGTTCAACCTGGGCGCGATACTCGCGCCTTTGTTTCGGTGAACCGCAAAGACGCGAATAGTCGAGTGCCAATGACGGCTATGAGTTGGTGTTCGAAAGGCCTCCGGTCTCGCTAGTTTGCTATGCGGACGAGCCTTTGCCACGGTTGCCAGAGCGAGCAGCGGAGGTACACACACTTATTCAAAACCTCCCACCCTCTGGGAGGTTATCTGGGAGGTTATCGTCCGGGAAACAGCGGGAAACAGCGGGACGTTCTTGGAAATCCGCAACCAACCCTCGCGTTTCAAGCTACGGTGAAAACGTCACCCAACCCTCACACGCGCAGGGGGTTACCCCGAGGAAGAATTGGAGCCGACGAACGGATTCGAACCGTTGACCTGCTGATTACGAATCAGCTGCTCTACCAGCTGAGCTACGTCGGCAAAAAGGCGCTGAAACCGGGTTATATCAGACCCCCCAACGGCTCGCCCATCCCAGGATGATTTTCGTCTTGCTTTCGCCTAAGATTTAGGCAATACTCCGCCCTCGCGCGGGAAGCGCCGGAGGCCAGGTGAGCGTAAGTTCAGGGATTCCGGCGCTTCCGGGCGCGCCCAGGCTGGCGAAAGGGCTCGAAGAAGGGCAAAGTCTTTAACGCCGAACGAACAAACGACTTAAGTAAGGACACGGTGAAAGCAATGATCAGAATCTATCCATTTCAAACGACGGCGCGCTGGCTGTCCCTCGGTTTCCTGGCCGCCGCCCTGTTACTCGGAAGCTGGGCCACAGCATCGGCGCAGGACGTTCCGTTGACCAAGCCGAAAAATCCGAACGTGGAGGGGAAGGAGAGGAAAGCCCCCCTACGTGATTTCGACGAGATCAAGGTCCTCGACAAGGACCTGGAAGGCAACCCGCTGCCGAAGCCCATCGAAGCCCTCAGCCCGCATCACGAGATGCTCTACAAGCTGGCCGGACACTGGTCCGTGCAGGTGCGGATGCATGACGCGGCCGGAGGTGAGCCGACCGACGTACGCGGTGCGGCGCGTAACACGATGATCCTGGACGGTCGCGCGCTTCAATCGGAATTCAAGGGCGATTTCATGGGGCAACCGTTTGTCGGTCTGGGACTCGACGGCTACGACATGGACAAGGAACAGCACTTCAGCATCTGGATGGACAGCACCAACACCGGTGTGACCCACGATTCCGGCGAATGCAATCACGACGGCCAGGATGTCGTCACGTATCGCGGCGAGGGCAAGGATCCGGCGACCGGCAAGACGCTCAAGACGAGATCGATCCTGACCTTGCGCAGCAGCTCGCGCTATCTTTACGAGCAGTGGCAAACGCCCGAGGGTGGTGAAGAAGTCCTGGCGATGCAGGTCATCTACTCCAAGAACAAGTAGTGGCGATCCGGCCCTCTCCGGCCGCCCCGAGGCGGGGGAGAGGTGCGGTCGGCAACCCCGCCGGGCGTTTCGAGGTTCGCACGGTCGACCCGTTCGACGACGGCTGGAGCCGGACCCGGGAGGAACCGGCAAAACTCGTCACCGAGGTCCGTGAGGAGTTCGCCCGAACGATCCTGAGCAAGAACTCGTCCCCCGACATCCCGTTTGATGTATCGATCAACCCGTATCGGGGCTGCGAACACGGCTGCATCTACTGTTTTGCCCGTCCGACGCACTCGTTCCTGGACCTGAGTCCGGGGCTGGACTTCGAGTCCAAGCTCGTGGCCAAACCGAACGGCCCCGAGTTGCTGCGCACCGCGTTGCGCAAGCCGGGCTACGAACCACGGCCGATCGCACTGGGCACCAATACCGACCCGTACCAACCGATCGAGCGAGACTACTCGTTGACGCGGAAGATCCTGGAGGTTCTGCAAGAGTTCCGGCATCCCGCCACGATCGTCACCAAATCGGCGATGGTGTTGCGGGATCTCGACCTGCTCCAATCGATGGCCGCGGCCGGTCGCATTCACGTTTACCTGTCCGTCACCACCCTGGACCGTTCGCTGGCGGGGACGATGGAGCCGCGTGCCGCCACGCCCGAGAAACGGCTCGATGCGCTCGCGGAGCTGACCGCGGCGGGGGTCCCGTGCGGTGTGCTTGCGGCGCCGATGATCCCCGCACTCAACGACCACGAACTCGAACGCATCTTGGAGGCCGCGCGGGATCGCGGGGTTACCCAGGCAGGCTACATTCTGCTGCGTCTGCCGCACGAGGTGGCCCCGCTATTCGAGGAATGGCTGAACACGCACTATCCGGCGAAAGCGGCCCACGTGTTGAGCGTGATGCGACAGATGCGGGGAGGCGCGCTGTACCGCGCGGAGTGGGGCCGGCGTATGCGCGGGTCGGGTCCGTTTGCGGACTTGCTGCGGACGCGCTTCGAGACGGCTTGCAGGAGGTTGGGGCTCAATCGAGAGCGACCGACGCTCGATACGGCCGCGTTTCGCGTGCCGCCGCAGCCGGGAGATCAGCGCGATCTGTTCTGACAGAATGGCGGCATGACCGATCATCTCGACGACCCCGGTCTGGGCCACCGTTTGAAACGGCGACTGGTGCGGCCGCTTCCCGGAACAGCGGCGCAGATCCGGCTCTCACCCGAACCGCGGTTCGGTTGGACCCCTGGGCATCTTCCGGACACGGCCCGACCGAGTGCCGGCCTGGTGTTGCTGCACCCGCGGAACGGTCGCCGGCACACCGTGCTGACGTTGCGCAACTCCGAGTTGAATCAGCACGCCGGCCAGTTGTCCTTACCCGGCGGCGCCATGGAGCCGGGCGAGAGTCCGGCCGACGCGGCGCTTCGCGAGGCCAACGAAGAGATCGGTCTGCCCATTGATGCCGTCGAGGTCGTCGGACAACTGACGCCGCTGTACATCCCCGTCAGCGGGTTCGCGTTGCATCCGGTCGTGGCCGTCACCGACGATCCGCTGAGCTTCGACCCGGATCCCGGCGAAGTCCAGCAACTGTACGAGATCGGTCTCGGTCAACTGGGCGACAGCGCCAACCGGGGCGAGGAACAGCGCGAGCACAAAGGCCTGCCGTACCGGGTTCCGTTCATTCGAGTCGCCGACCAGAAGTTGTGGGGTGCGACCGCGATGGTGTTCGCAGAACTGTTTGCCGTGCTCGACGCGCTGGGGAGCGAGGGGCTCTAACGCGCGTCGCCATGACAGCGCTTGCAATCCTGGCCGATCGGATGATTCGGCGATCGTGGCGACGCACCCGCATTGTCATGGCAGGTCATGCAACTCTCCGTTCCCCGCCACACGTGGCTCAAGTCGCTGGGCAGCATCGGCGGCTGCGGGTTCCGCAAGAAAAGGATGACCAAGATTCCGGCGGTGGCCAGGAGTCCGGCGACGGCAATCCATTGCGCGCGATTCACGGTTGTCCGGGGGGGGGGCGGTCTACTCGACGCGGATCGTGATCTCGACGGGCACGCTCTTGGGCGCGCAGAACCCGCTCGCCGCCACGCAGTAGAAGTAACTCAGCTTGGCCGGGATCTCGTGCGTGCCCTTGGGCGCCGCAGGGTCGATGGACAGGGTCAACTCGACCGTGTCGACTTTCTTGAAGTAGTTCTTTTCCATCTGGCCGGGCGGGGGAGCCTTGTCGTTCCCGACCGATCCCTCGGCGGCGTCGACGAGGCCTTCGGCCGGATCGATCTTGAGACGCACGCGGGGATAGCGGTTGATCTTGACCCCATCGATCGGACTCAAGCGCAGCGATACCGCGGTTTCGCCCCCCGGGGCCACGACGGGCGGATCGACCTGAAGTTCGAAATTGGCCGGAACCGCCGGTGGCTTGGGACTTCCAGCGGCCGCTCGATCCGCGGAAAGCGTCGACGCCAGCAACAGGCCCGAAGCCAGGATATACAGGTTTAAGTGCTTCATGAGGCACATGTTACGTGGCCTCCGGGGAGCCCGCAACCCGGGGTTTTCGGGACCTCCGCCGTTGCCTCCACCCCAGGCTCACGGTACACTCTGTCCGGACATCCTTTTTAGAACGGGGTACCCATGCGCCTACTCAAAATCGTTCCAGGACTGATCCTGCTCCTCGCGCTACCGGCGGTGGCGGAAGAGATCGTCTACTTCAAGAACGGTCAGAGCATGCCGGTCGTTTCGACCGAACTCATCGACGGCATGGTGCACATCGACATGGGCGATAACGCGCTCATGGCCTTCCCGGAGGCCTCGATCGAACGGATAGAAGTCGCCGGCAAGGAAGTCAACCTCAAAGCCAGCGATCGAGGCGGCGTCAACCGCCGCGTGACGAGTCCGGCAGGTTCTTACTCGGCGGAGACCTCTCGTCCCCCGCGCGAGCGCGAATTGATCAAAGTCGACAACAGCCGCCCCAGCCCGATCGAGACCGACAAGGAAACCGGTCTAGCCGGGTATCGGCCTCAGGGGAACCATCCGGCCAAGAACCGGCGCCACATGGTCGCAAACGGCAACATGCGAGTCTTTGCGAATAACCCGACCGTGAAGGGCAACGGTCAGACGTTCGCCGGGACCACCCAGGTCGGGGACCGCCACGTGATCGGCAGCGTTCGACCTCGGCGCAGAGCTACTGGAACCAACCCCAACACACCCGAAGCCGTCAGCATCGGTCTGAACGACGATGTGAATAGCGGAGCCCCGGAAAGGCGTCCCGCTGCACCAAAGGACAAGGGTCAGCCCCAGCAAGACGGGTCGGACAACAACTGAGTCGAACCGTCGGTCCTCCTCTCGCGCTAGGCGTCACCGGTCCCAACGCTTCCGGCAAGGGTGTCGTTTGCTCATTCCTCGAGGATCTGGGATTCGAGGTCCACTCGCTCTCCGACGTGATCCGCGACGAAGCCGCGCGCCGCGACCTCCCGCCCGACCGGGAACACCTCATCCGCCTGGGCAATGAACTTCGTGAGGCCGCCGGACCGGGGGCACTTGCCAAGGGTCTCCTCCACAAGCTGGGAAGCCGCGCGGTGATCGATTCGATCCGAAACCCCGCCGAGGTCAGGGTGCTGCGCAGCTTGCCGCGCTTTTACTTGCTCGGGATCCGGGCTCCCGTCGAGCTTCGTCTGGAGCGTTCTTTGAAACGGGGAAGGCCCGGGGATCCCGCGACGCTCCCGGCCTTCCAGGCCCGAGAAGAACAGGAAAACAGTTCCGATCCGGCGGGACAGCAACTCGACGCGACCTTTGCGCTGGCGGATCGCGTTTTCGAGAACAGCGGCGATCTCGATCGACTCCACGGACAGATCGGTCGTTTCCTGGACGAGATCGAAGTCTGACGTATTTGACCGGGCTCCGAGCGGTTCGGTAGAGTACGCACGCAACAAGGGGGCTTTCCAATGCGTATCCGCGTCACGTCCAGCGATCTGTCCGCCGTTCGCGCCGACGTCGCCGTTTGTTTTGCCCACGAAGGGGATCGTACGCCCCGGGGTTTGACCGACGCCAAACTCCGCAACGAACTCGGTCGACAGATGAAGGCACTGAGTTTCAAGGGATCCGTCGGCGACCGTCTAACGTGGAACAGTAACGGCAAGTTCCCGGCACGACGCTTCATGGTGCTGGGTCTGGGAGTGGACCACGGTCAACCGTGCCAGGCGATTCGATCCGGCGCCGCGCGCGCCGCGCGACACTCCGCGCGTGTCCGCGCAAAAAAGATCGCGATCGCGGTCCCGCAGATGCCGGAGGCATCCGCCCCGGACCAGGCTCGCGCTGCCACCGAAGGTGTGTTGCTGGGCAACTATCGCTTCGAAAAATACCTGAGCGATCCGGATCGCAAACATGTTTCGCTGCTCGGCGCGGAGTTGTGCGGGGTAGCTCGTCCGGCCGCGGCGCGGACCGCGGTGCGCCACGGGGAGATCGGGGCCGAGGCGGTTTGCTTTGCCCGCGACCTGGTCAACGAGGGGCCCTCCCGGATGACCCCGAGCGTGATGGCCCGTGCCGCCGCGCGGCGGGCCAAGCGCGACGGAATCCGCTGCAAAGTCCTGGGCAAGACGGAACTCACGCGACTCGGGATGACCGCACTGCTCAACGTCTCCCGCGGAAGCGCCGAACCCCCGAGGGTCGTGCATCTGGTCTATAAACCGAAAACAAAACCGCGCAAGAAGATCGTACTCGTCGGAAAGGGCGTCACCTTCGACAGCGGCGGGCTGAACCTCAAGCCGGCCTCCGGGATGTTGACCATGAAGTGCGACATGGCCGGTGCCGCCGCGGTTCTGGCGGCGATGTCGTCCCTTGCACAGACGGGTTGTCGTGCCGAGGTTCATGCGCTGCTCGGGCTGGTCGAGAACATGACCGGCGGGGATGCCTATAAACCCGGCGACATCCTTTCGACCTACGCGGGCAAGACCGTCGAGGTCGGGAACACCGATGCCGAAGGGCGTCTCGTGATGTGCGATCTGCTGGCCTGGGCGGCGCAAAAGCTCAAGCCCGATGCCATGGTTGACGTGGCAACCCTGACCGGCGCCGTCGTGGTCGCTCTGGGGACCGAGGCCACGGGCGTGTTCACGCGTGACGAAACGTTGCGCGAGGAGTTACTGGGCGGGGCCTCGGCGGCGGGAGAGAAAGCCTGGCCGTTGCCGATGTACGACGAGTACCTGGCGTTGCTCCAGAAAGGCCCGGCGGATCTTTGCAACATCGGTGGCCGTTGGGGCGGCGCGATTACGGCGGCGTTGTTCCTCGGTGAATTCGTTCCACGCGACTTACCGTGGGCGCACCTCGACATCGCCGGACCGGCGTTCGCGGAGAGCGACTCGCCCGAACGTGAAGCCGGCGGGACGGGCGCCGGTGCGGGCACCTTGATCCGTTGGCTGGAGTCGGTCTAGTTTCCGCCGATGGTGAAGCATCCCCACGATCCGGCCTCTCCGGTGCATGCCCGCATCGGTTGGCTGACCGTGAGCGATACACGAACCACGGCCGACGATCGCTCCGGGGATCTCGCGGTCGAGCGGATCGCGGCCGCGGGTCATCGGGTCGTGGAGCGCGCGATCGTCAAGGATGAGCCGGACGACGTGCGCGCGCAGGTGTCTCATTGGCTTGACGACGCCTCGATCCAACTGGTGCTGGTTTCCGGGGGAACCGGGGTTTCGAAACGCGATCACAGCTACGAAGCGTTATCCGGGTTGATGGACCGACGGCTCGACGGCTTTGGCGAGTTGTTTCGCGTCTTGTCCTACGAGCAGGTGGCGTCGCGATCGATGCTCAGCCGCGCCACCGCCGGGATCGCGCGGGGTAAACCGCTGTTCCTCATGCCCGGGTCGACCCCCGCGGTCGACTTGGCGCTGACGCGCTTGATCCTTCCCGAGATCCCGCACCTGTTGACCGAGTTGGCCCGCTAGGCCTTCAGTTCGGCATCCGCTCCGGGGCTTGCGGATCCATCGCCTCGATGATCTGGCCGTGATTCGATTCGTAGCGCTTGAGGTTGTCGGTCAACGCCCGGATCATGCGTTTGAGGTGGCCGGGGCTGACGATGACGCGGGCGTTCACCACGCCCTCCGGGGGAAAAAGGTTTACGAAATCGATCACGAATTCCTCGCGAGTATGGCTGACAAGCATCTGGTTCGCGTAGACCCCGGGAAGAATCGCTTCCGGCATCTTGATCGACAACTTTCGTTCCTTGGACATCGGCGTTCCCCTTTTCGGATAGTGCTAAGGTATCGGTTTTCCCGGAGGACCGCATGCCGCAAGTCGAATGTCCGCGCTGCAAGCGCCGGGCCGAAGGGCTCGAGCGACCCCCGCTGCCCGGAGAGGTGGGTCGCGAGATCGCCGAAAACACATGTGCCGACTGCTGGAAAGAGTGGCTTGGCGCGCAAGTCATTTTGATCAACGAGCATTCGTTGAGTCCGGCCAACCCCGACCACTACGCCCGGTTGCTGGCGGAGATGCGCGTTTTTCTGTGTTTCGAGGCAGGCTAGGGAAGATTGGTCAGCGTGACGATCACTTCACGGTCGCTCACGCGCTGAAACTGGACGATGCGATAACCGCGGGCGAGCAGGCTCGAGACGCGCGGCTCGTCGGTCGGCTCGAACTTGTACGGCAAAACCAGGTGTAACTGAATCCTGTCCGGTTGTTCGACTTGCGTCACGCGAGCCTCCTCTCGTCTCCGGGAGGATAGCCGACCGCCCAAAGTTCCTGCAAGATTACCCGAAAATGCCACGGTTTTAGACTCGTCGATTGACAGACACCCGAGCCTGTCTTACTTTCATGGTGTAGGAGGATTCACCCCGAATGTTGCAGATCACAGAGAACGCCATCTCCAAAGTCAAACAACTGTTGGCTGCCGAGAACAAAGAAGGATACGGGCTGCGCGTCGCCGTTCAAGGCGGCGGGTGCTCGGGTTTCGAGTACGGCCTGACCTGGGAAAAGGACCGCAAGGACAACGATGAGGTCCTCGAATTCGACGGACTCAACGTGTTCGTCGACGCGATGTCCGGCCTGTACCTGCAGGAAGTGAGCATCGATTACGTCGATGGGTTGCAGGGCTCGGGGTTCAAGATCGGAAACCCAGCGGCCACCGGAACCTGCGGGTGCGGCCATAGCTTCTCCATGTAGGCCCGTCCCCGACGCCGCGCTGCTGGCTCCCTACGCCCAACGCTGGGAAGATAGCCGGGGCAGACGCCACCCCGAACCGCAACACGAATACCGCTCCCCGTATCAGCGGGACCGCGATCGAATCGTCCACTCGCGCGCGTTTCGCCGCCTCGAATACAAGACTCAAGTCTTCGTCAATCACGAGGGGGATCACTACCGAACCCGGTTGACCCACACGATCGAGGTCGCGCAGATCGGCCGTACGGTGGCCCGCGCTCTCTCGCTCAACGAAGACCTCGTCGAGTCGCTGGCGTTATCCCACGATCTGGGCCACACACCGTTCGGTCATCTCGGTGAGGAGGTCCTGAACGACCTGCTCCTCGAGCAAGGGGGCTTCAACCACAACCGCCAATCGCTGCGGATCGTGGAGCACCTCGAGGACCGTTACCCGGAGTTCCCCGGTCTCAATCTCACCTGGGAGGTTCGCGAAGGGATCGCCAAACACTCCGGGCCGATCGACGTGGCAAGCGCACCCGAATTCGAAGAGTACCAACCCGAACTGCAAGCTCCGCTCGAGGCGCAGATGATCGATCAGGTCGACGAGATTGCCTACAACCACCACGACGTGGACGATGGACTCGAGTCGGGTCTGGTCGACATCGAGGAATTGGCGGCAGGCGTCCCTCTCTTTGGCGAGCCCCTGGCCCGGGCGCGTCGCGATCATCCCGCGGCAAGCGATCGGCAGATACGAAATGCTGCGCTACGCGGCATGGTCGACCGGTTGGTGTCCGACCTCATCTCGACGACGAAGTTTCGGATCGATCGCAGCCGTATCGGCTCGGTCGACGACGTGCGTCGCAGCGAACCGATCGTCGCGCTGTCGGAGGAGGTCGGGAAGGGGAACGCGATTCTCAAGGTGTTCCTGCGGGACAACCTATACAACCACCAGCGAATCGAACGGATGAAAGACGAGTCTCGTCGTTTGTTGCGGGCCCTGTTCGGGCGTTACATGGACAACGAACGACTTCTTTCGCCCGAGGCGCGCCGTCGAGCGAGCCAGGAGGGGCGAATCCGCGCCGTGGCCGACTACATCGCGGGGATGACCGATCGCTATGCGACCGACGAGTACCGGCGCTTGTTTGATGCTTCGATCGGGTCTTGACGGGCCGCCTATCGCACACCGTCGATCTGGGAGACCAGGATCTGGTTGATCTGGACTTTGTGCCGGTCGCGTAACGTCGTCAGGATGGACTCACGCGCCGCTGCTTTTCGGTCGGTTTCGACCTCTTGCAACAACGCGGGTTGCGCGGCGGCGAACGCGTCCGGATCGAACGGTTCGCGGAGCGTGATCTCGTAGAGCAGTGCGCCGCCGGGGACCGTTGCGACTCCCTGCGTCCCGACGACCGCTTCGTCCGAAAACAGCGCCTGCCGGAGTTCGTCGCTGTCGCCGCCGCTACCGGCCGGCGCCGCTCCCCCCGGCGAGAGATCGCCCGACTCGAGCACATCCAGGCCCAGTTGGCTCGCCACGCCGGCAAGATCCCAGCTGCCGGAAGTTGCGTTGAGTGCGACCTCGTAAGCCTTGTCGCGCAGGCGCTGGTTGAGCAAGTCCGTCCGTGCCTGGTTCTCCACTTCGTCGAGTGGTGCAACCTGGGCCGGTGTCACTTCCTTCACCGTGACGATCAACTTTCCGCTACGCGAATCGAGTGGGCCACTGAACCCTCCCGGGTCCAGCGCGAAAACTTGTTCGAGGAAATCGGGGCGCACCCCGAGTTCGCCGAGCGATCCTCCACGCGTCACGAAACGCTCCTGGACCTCGAGTCCCTCGGCCGCCGCGAGTACGTCGAATTCTTCACCACCGGTCAAACGCACGGTCATCCGCTCGGCCTCGGCGGCCGTTTTCTCCTGGGCCAGACGTGATCGGAGGCGATCCTCGATCTCGCCTCGAGCTTGCTCGAGTGAAGTCGTGCCCGCTTCACGGGCATCCGTCACCTGGATCACGTGAAACCCGAACTCCGATTCGGTGACGGGCGCGAACTGTCCGACCGGCGTGCCAAAAGCCGCATCCGCGAACTCCGGCACCATGCGTGCGTGTTCAAAGAACTCCAGGTCGCCACCGCGAGCCGCGGAGATCGGATCCTCGGACAGCGTTTGGGCCAACGGCTCGAACGCCTCGCCGGCCTGAACTCGCGCCAGGATTCCTTCGGCGCGCGCACGCACTTCGGCCTTCTCCGTTTCGGCCGCCGCGGGATCGACGCGCAACAGGATGTGCCGCGCACGCCGTTCGTCTCCGTGTTGATAATTGGTCACGTTGGCCTCGTAGGAGGCACGGATTTCGTCGTCGGTAACCACGACGGTCTCCGCGACCTTGTCACGGTTCAATTCGATGAAACGGATCGACCGACCGGGGTCGCGCATGTAGTCGTCGCGATGGGCCTCGTACCAGGCGCTCACCTGGTCGTCTGTGGCCGTGGTGTCGGCTTGCTGGTCCGCGGTCGCGACGATCACGTAATCGATCGCCGTTTTTTCGGTGCGTTTACGGTGGATTCGTTGGAGTTCCTCGTCGGTGACGTGAACCGACTGGGTCATCAAATCGTTCCACTTCTCAACGATCAGATCGGCGGCCTTGTCTCGCTCGAAGCCGACGACTCCACCCGGGTACTGTCGTTTGAGCACCTGCTCGTAACGCTCGCGGCCGACGAACACACCGTTGTCCTGAAGCTGGGGTTCGTTGCGGATCGATTCCGCCAGCTCCTGGGCTCCGACCGTCAGGCCCATCCGTTCCGCGTCAAGGCGGACCAGTTGGTTGATGATCATCGAGTTGATGGTCCGCGAGCCGATCAGAAGGTTGGGGCGCAGGCTTTCGTACTGGTCGCCAAACGTATTGCGGTATTGCTGGTCGAGGCCCCGGGCAGCCTGTCGGAACTGGGCCGCCGGGATCGGATTCCCGTCGATCATCGCCGCCCACTCACCGATGGCCGCCCCGGGAGCGCCGTCCTCACACGAGAAGAAAGCCCCCAGATACAGGACCATGGAGGCGGCCACGATCCAGAGCACCGGCTTCATAAAACGAAGGTTCTCTCTCATGACGTTGAGCATGGACGTGCACTCCGGCGGAAAAGGCAGCATGTTAGACCACGGCCGGTCGATGGGCAACGGGGCCATCCATCGGTGAAATAAGGCACTTAGCTGCCTGGAAAGGTCTTCAAAGGACGATGGCGACAGGGACGCGTCTCCCGGTCCAGTTGGACTGGTTCAACATTAGTTACAGTTCTCTGGTCCGGATCGGCCTGGTCTTGGTGGCGCTGGCCTCGGCCGGTGGCGCCTACTGGTATCAGATCGGGATCAAGGCCCCCAAGGAAAACGCCGGCCAGGCTATTGCGGAGGCGGAGAAAAAGCTGGCTCAAGCCGGAGCCGCGACCGAATCGCTGCCGCAAATCGCCGAGATCGTGGAGACAGCCGGTGTGGCCTTGAACCAGGCCCGAGAGGCGTTCTCCGGAATGCGCTACAACGACGCCCGTATTGCCGCCATCAATTCGGAAAACCTCTCGATCCAGGCGTTGCGTGCGGCCGGCGACGATGAGGCCGAGGGCCCGCTGGCTCGGTTCGCCCGTATCGAGGGCAACGTCCGCGTCAAACGTGTGGGGGAGTTCAACTGGGAACCCGCGAACACACGCATGACTTTGCAGGAAGGTGATTCGATCAAGACTTCGTCTTCGGGATCGGCCCAACTTATTTATTTTGACAGTGCGGTCTCGACGATCGGTCCCGGCACCTTGCTTACGATCCGCCACATGTCCGAGAACCCCGTCACCAACGTGCGGCGCGTGACGGAAAAAATCGATTTCGGTGAGGTGCATGCATCGACCCCGGACCGGAACGTCAAGGGTTCCTACCACGAGGTCGCGACCCCCAAGATTTCCGCGCGATCGGAAGAGGCAGGCGAATTCCTCGTCTCCGTCGATGCCGAAAAGAAGGACGCTCGCGTCGACGTTTTCGATGGCCGTGTGAAGGTCCAGTCGGCTTCGAAGAAAGAAGAACTCGTCGCCGGCGAGGCCATCAAAGCGAACCGCGGGGGCAAGTTGTTGGCGAAACACGCGTTGCCGGGGACGCCGCGGTTGCTCGCCCCGCGCGACCAAGGCGTGTTCGTCTCCGAGGGTCCCGAATCGATCGTGTTGAGCTGGGGCGCCGTCCCCGAGGCACAGGAGTACCGGCTCGTGATCTCGGACAAGGCCTTGTTTACCGACCCGCTCTATGACGCCAAACGCAAGGGGACCACGGCCGAACTCAAGGGTGTGGCCGCCGGGGCCTACCACTGGAAGGTGGCGGCGATCACGACGTCCGGTGTTGTCAGCGAGTACTCCACCCCGCGTCGCTTCCGCGTTTCCTCGGAGCGCATCAAGGACCGAGGGGATACCGAACCGCCGGTCCTGGAGATCACCGAGTTCGTTCAGGTTGGATCGATGGTGATCGTGAACGGCCGTACCGAGCCGGGCGCGACTCTATGGGGCAACACCGAGAAAATCGAAATCGACGACAATGGGGCCTTCTACGCCGTGATTCGGATGGGCCGTTCAGGCACCAACGAAATCACGTTTGTGGCTCAGGACACGGCGGGGAACGAGCGGAAGGAAATCCGGCAAGCGTTCGTCGAGGAATTTTGAGCCAAACCGGGTTGCTTGGACGACCGCTGGTCATTAAGATGCCTTAGTTGAAGTAGTTGGCCGATTTTGAATATGCGACTCCGTTTGCATATGTATTGATTGTCAGGTCTTCGCGTAGTTGAACAGCTAGAGCGAGGCCATCGAGCGACGTACTTTATGGGCTGGTCCCCAAGATCCTTACTCTCCCTTTTCAGCAACGACCTGGCTATCGATCTCGGTACCGCCAACTCGCTGGTGTTCTGTAAGGGTCGCGGCATCGTCGTCAGCGAGCCATCGATCGTCGCGGTCAACCAAAAGACCGGCCGTGTCGAGGCGGTCGGCGCCAACGCCAAGGACATGCTCGGCCGCACCCCCGGCAACATCGTCGCGATCCGGCCGATGAAGGACGGTGTCATTGCCGATTTCGAGCACACGGAAAAGATGCTCGACCATTTCATCAAGAAGGCGCACGGCAACCGTTCGATCGGCGTCCGTCCGCGCATCGTGATCGGTGTGCCCAGCGAGATCACGCAGGTCGAAAAGCGTGCCGTGCGCGACTCCGCGATGAAAGCAAAAGCGACCGAGGTTTATCTCGTCGAACAAGCGATGATGGCTGCGATCGGTTCCGGTCTGCCGATCACCGAACCGACGGGCAACATGGTCGTCGACATCGGTGGCGGGACGGCTGACGTCGCCGTGATCTCGATGGCTGGGATCGTGTACTCGCGCTCCGTTCGTGTAGCGGGCAACGAGATGGACAGTTCGGTGATTTCGTACATCAAGCGCAAATACAACCTGTTGATCGGCGAGCGCACTTCCGAAGAGATCAAGATCGAAATCGGATCCGCGTTCCCGCTCGATGAAGAGTTGACGATGGAAATCAAGGGACGCGATCTGGTCGAGGGCGTTCCAAAAACAATCACGATCTCCGACGAAGAAATCCGAGAAGCGTTGGCTGAACCCGTCGCCGCGATTATCGAGGCCGTGAGGACCGCGCTGGAGCAAACGCCCCCCGAATTATCGGCCGATATCGTCGACCGTGGGATCGTCCTCACCGGGGGCGGCGCGCTGCTCAAGAACCTGGACAAGCGGCTGCGTGAGGAGACCGGCCTGCCGGTTTCAATCGCCGATGATCCGCTCACCTCAGTGGTGATGGGCACCGGCCGTGTGCTCAGCGATTTCAATCTATTGCGCAAGGTTTCGTTGGATTGATGCGTTCGGCCGGCCCAGCCAAGACCCGGCAAAACGTGCTTCTCCTAGTCGCCCTCCTATTTGCCCAACTGTTGCTGATGACCGGTAGTCTGCGCCGCTCGAGCGGCGCGACTCACCTCGAAAGTTGGACCATGACACTGACCTCGCCGCTGGTGTCGGTGGCCGCGTTGTTCGGCGGTGGGATCGACTCCGTGATGGACGACGTCGCGGCTCTGGTCCGGGCCAGCGGTCGGAGCGCGCGGCTGGAGAGGGAGAACCGGATCCTCCGCACGGAACTCCGCCGCGCGCGTGAATCCATGGCGGAAAACGAGCGGCTCCGGCATTTGATGTTGATGCGCGAAGCGTTGGCACCGAGTGCGATCGGAGCCGGCGTGGTCGTCTCGCGTCATACCTCCACCGAAAGGATGTTGGTTCTCGATCGCGGTTCGAAGGACGGTGTGCGGATCGATCAGGCGGTCGTGGCATGGGGCGGGGCCATCGGACGCGTCATCGAAGTCGGGACGTCTCATGCCAAGGTCCGCTTGCTCACGGATCCGAACAGCGGTATCGCCGGAATCGTGCAGCGTAGCCGTGCGCAGGGGATGGTGCAGGGCATCGGGACGGACACACTGAAGTACGTGTTCGTTTCGCGTCTGGAGGACGTCATACACGGCGATCGCACTGTGGCATCGGGCGCCGTGGGGATCTTCCCGCGCGGTTTCGGGATCGGTCGGGTGAGTTCGATCCAGGAGAAACCGAACGGTAGCCGCGAGATCGAATTGGTCCCGGAGATCGATTATCGCAAGGTCGAAGAGGTTCTGATCCTTCTCGAGCCCGAGGGCGGCGAATGGTTGCTGCCTCCCGGTCTGATGGAGCCCGAACCATGAAGGCTCTGAATTTCTTGCTCGCGATCGGGGCGGCGGTTTTTCTTCAGGCCTCACTCGGAAACCTGTCGGACACTCTGGCGCGTTACGTCGATCTGACGTTGCTGCCCGTCGTCTGGTACGGGATTTCGGGCACTCAACGATCCGCGATGTTGGTCGGCTGCACGGTCGGGCTGGTCCACGACGCATGGTTCCGCGTCGGCGTTTTCGGGATCACCGGGTTCAAACGAACCCTGCTGGGCTGGGCCCTCGGCGGTCTGGGACGTCGGTTCGATTTGAATCATTTCGTGGGGCGTTTTGCCATCGGGTTTGCCGTGGCGCTTGCCGACGGCATCCTGGATATAGGGCTGCGCCGGCTGATGGACTTGACCCTGGGATCGGGGTGGTCCGAAATGTTCGTACGCGCAGGGACAACGGGTCTGCTGGCGGTCGTGGGTTTCGGTCTCATCGATCGCTTTCGGCGAACGGACCGTGGACGGTTGGGCTGATGGATTACCGCCAACGCTGGGAACTCAAGGATTACCTCATCGGCCGCCGGCTGGAGCGGCGAATCCTCACCATCCATGTGGCGTTCGGTCTGGTGCTTGCCGCTTTCGTCCTCAACTTCTGGTACCTGCAGGGCGTTCACGGTGAGGACTACGCGATCCTGGCGGAGAACAACCGCATGCGTCGCGTCGCCGTCGCGCCGACACGTGGCGTGATCTACGATCGGGCCGACCGCGTCGTGGCTTCGACACGGCCGTCGTTGACCCTGTGGATGACACGCGAGGACGGTCGCGATCTCGAAGTACAGTTGGAACGCCTTTCGCCGATCGTCTCGATCCCGATGGAAAAGCTTACCGAACGGCTGGAGCGGATGCGCGGGAGGCCCCTCTTCGAGCAGTTCCAGCTCAAGGAGGACGCGAGCCTGGTTGAACTCGCGCACATCGAAGCGCGACGCGAACTCTTCCCGTCGGTTGCGGTGCTTGAGACGGCACGGCGACACTACCCGGAAGGCGAGCTCATCGCCCATGCGATCGGCTATGTCGCCCAGGCCAACGAGGACGAGCTTTCCAACTCGGAAAACCTGTTGACCGGCGACATCGTCGGCAAGTCGGGAATCGAGCGGAAGTTCGACGGAAGGCTCCGAGGCGACCGTGGTTGGCAGTTGGTCTCGGTGAACTCGCTGGGACGCCAGATCGGTGAGGCTCGTTTCGAAACCGAACCGAGCCACGGACAATCCCTCCACGTGACGCTGGACATGAAAATGCAACGCACCCTCTACGAGGGTCTTGGCGAAGAGGC
>Ga0224508_10002145_pt1 | contig 17126 bp, 15 predicted proteins | sample SF_Jan12_sed_USG_4_FD_170157 | JGI IMG/M metagenome (GOLD analysis project Ga0224508, IMG submission 170157) | Sediment microbial communities from San Francisco Bay, California, United States - SF_Jan12_sed_USGS_21 | ecosystem: Environmental > Aquatic > Marine > Sediment | place: USA... | reverse complement strand
TACCGACAGCGCCTCTGGTCCCTGAAGCGCCGCCCGCCGCACACCGCCTATGAGCGCCTGAGCGACGTCTCGAAAGACGACATCGAGCATCTGCTTGCCTATATCGGCGATCTCGAACGGCCGTGACCACGCCTACCCTTCGCGCTCATGCGCCGCCTGCGAATCGGCTGAGGCGGTCACACCACCTCAGTCTCGATAAAGCTCATGAACACCTGCGCTTCGCCCTGGCGGAAGGCGTAGACATCGTAGCGTTCCGGGTTGGGATCGGGCATGCCGGGCGATCCTGCGGGCATGCCGGGAACGGCGAGGCCCTGAATATCCGGCCGCTCGGCCAGGAGGCGATCGATGGCGGCTGCAGGCACATGTCCCTCGATCACGAAGCCGTCGACCAGCGCCGTGTGGCAGGCGCTGAGTTGCTCGGGCACGCCGGCGATCATCTTGACCTGACTGAGGTCGTCCATGTCCTGCACTTTGGGGGCAAAGCCGTTGGCTTCGAGATGCTCCACCCAAAGATGGCAGCAGCCGCAGCTCGGGGATTTATAGACCTCGATCGTCGTTCCGTCAGCGGCGTGCAGCGCGCGCCGGGGAAGCAGAAGGGCGGCGCCGAAGGTTCCCAGCAGGAACCGGCGACTGAAGGTCACGGCGTGGTCGGTCATAGGACATTCTCCGGGGTTCTGGAGGTCAGCAGGAACTTCAACGACGGCGGCGCAGCAAAAACGGGAAGCCGTCGTCATCGTCCTGGCTCGGATTGAAGTTGGGAAACAGCGCATCGACCATCTGGCCGATCAGCGCATCGAAGGCCGGATCATCCAGGCCGGTGGCAGCATCCAGCTGGCCTCTGACCGCGGTGAGAACGCCTTCATATCGACAAAATGCGGCGGCGACCTGCATCGGCTGCGCGCCGCCCGGCCCGCTCGGCAATTCGAGCGGCAGGCGGCAAAGGCGGGTCTGCAGCAGGCTGGTCGGCGGGTCAAACAAGAAGACCACGCGGTAGTCGGTATCGGCGCTGTCGCCGGGGTCGGTGGTGAAATTGGTGGGCTGCGGCTTTGGCGGGTGATGGGCGAGAATGTCGATCATGCCGGCTTGAAACGCCTCGTCGCCGAGACCGAAGGGATCGCCGCGAAATTGGGTCCAGAGATCACGCCGCGCGGCGCCGAAGCCGAACTCGGTCGGGCTGTAGGTCGACTGCACGAACTCGCCATAGGTGCGGGGCGCGCCGACGCAGCCGCTCAGACCGAGGGTGGTGAGAAGGATCAGGGCGATCCAGCGCATGGTCTTCCCGTTCTTCTTGCTGCAATAGTCGGCTAACATCCGGGCGAGGCGATCATTCACCGACCTGACAAAGATGTGAGCGTTTTCCCCTTGAACAAGAGCCGCCTTGCAAGACATCCTCTTCAAAGGGACCGTGGTTCCGCCATTTGGGAGACAGCTTCATGAAACTCCATGCCGATTTCAGCCAACGGGTGGTCGTGCAGAGCGAGAATCTGCCTTGGATCGGCTCACCGCTGCCGGGCGTCGACCGGCGCATGCTGGAACGCGACGGCGAGGAGGTGGCGCGCGCCACCACCATCGTGCGCTTCGCCCCGAACAGTGCCTTTGCCGCGCACACCCATGGCGGCGGCGAGGAGTATCTGGTGTTGGACGGCGTGTTTTCAGACAAGCAGGGCGATTTCGAGAAGGGCATGTATGTGCGCAACCCGCCCGGCTCCGAGCACACGCCGAGCAGCATCGAGGGCTGCACCATCCTGGTCAAGCTCCGCCAGATGGACCCGGCGGATCAAGCGCAATTCGCGATCGACACGACAAGCGCGGATGGCTGGGTGGCGGGGCCACGGCCTGGTGTTGACGTGTTGCCGCTTCATCAGTTCGAGACTGAAAGCGTGCGCATGCTGCGCTTCGCCCCCGGCGCCCGCCTGGAGCCCCACGACCATCCCGGCGGCGAGGAAATCTTCGTGCTCGAGGGCAGCTTCGAAGACGAGCACGGCCGTTACGAAACAGGTGCTTGGATTCGAAACCCGCCAGGCAGCCGCCACGAGGCACGCTCCGAGGAGGGGTGCCTCCTCTACGTCAAGACCGGACATCTGGGCTGAAGCGCAAAACCAATGAGATCGTGCGGCGACGACTGAATCTTCTGATGGGGTCATACCACTAGGGGACGAATTGCTCGTTTAGGATCCGCTCCTCCAGGTCGTGCTCGGGATCAAACAGGAGAGTGAGCTGCTTGCTTTGGTCCTCCCAGACCTCGACCTGGATTACATCCCGGATCTCGGTGTAATCGGCGACTGCGCTGACCGGGCGTTTTTTCGGCGACATCACCTCGAAACGGAAATGACTGCTGTTGGGCAAGAGCGCGCCGCGCCAGCGCCGCGGGCGAAAGGTGTTGATCGGGGTCAGCGCCAGGAGCTTCGAGCCGGTCGGCAGGATCGGGCCGTGGGCCGAGAGGTTGTAGGCGGTGCTGCCGGCGGGGGTCGCCACCATGATGCCGTCGCACACCAGCTCCTCCATGCGGATCACGCCGTCGATCGCGATGCGGATGCGCGCGGCCTGGCGGGTTTCCCTAAACAGCGACACCTCGTTGATCGCGATGCCGTCGAGCACCGAGCCGTCCTGCGTCACGGCGCGCATGCGCAGCGGATAAAGGCCGACCGCGACCGCCTGGTCCAGCCGCTCGGTCAGCCGATCGTCCTGGAACTCGTTTAGAAGGAAACCGACGGTGCCGAGATTCATGCCGTAAATCGGCACCGGCCGCTCCATGATGGCGTGCAGGGTTTCCAGCATGAAGCCGTCGCCGCCGAGCGCCACCAGGACGTCGGCCTCATCGTTGGGCGCATCGCCGTAACGCGCGCGCAGTTCGGCGAGAGCGGCCTGCGCTTCCTCGCTTTCAGCCGCGCGAAAACCGATCTTCATATCGGCGGCCTTGATCTCCAGCTCTTCCGGTGCAGCGTCATTCATGATCGCTGATTTCTGGCATGACGGCGATTTCCGGGCACGACCACAGATCTCCAGCAGACAGGCCAGCGCCTGCCGGCCGGGACTCGGAAGTACCTTGATGCGAGTGCTCGCCGATCGTCAAGGAAATCGGGGTGCCGCCACATCGCCGCATGACGGCGGACATTCACAACAAGCGGGTTCGCCCCTACATTAGAGGCACCCGGTTGGTGTTCGGACCCGCGCGCGTGCTGGCAGGTCTTCTCCGGACAGAGCCGAAAGCCTGGGACAAACAGGGAGCGCATCCGCCCATGATGATCGACCCCTTCGATCGCACTGTCGACTATATACGCATCTCGGTGACCGATCGCTGCGATTTCCGCTGTGTCTACTGCATGGCGGAAAACATGACCTTTTTGCCGAAGAAAGACCTTTTGACCCTCGAAGAGCTCGATCGCCTCGCCTCCACCTTCATCGAGCTCGGCGTCAAGAAGATTCGCCTCACCGGCGGCGAGCCGCTGGTCAGGCGAGACATCATGACGTTGTTCCATTCGCTCGGCCGGCATCTCGAGACCGGCGATCTCGAAGAATTGACGGTCACCACCAACGGCAGCCAGCTCGCGCGCTTTTCCGAGGAATTGGTCAAAGCCGGCGTGCGGCGCATCAACGTTTCGGTCGATACCCTCGTCAAAGAAAAATTCGAAAAAATCACGCGCTGGGGCAAATACGACAAGGTCATGGCGGGCATCCAGGCGGCGAAAGCCGCAGGGCTTCGCATCAAGATCAACGCGGTCGCCTTGAAGGGCGTCAATGACCACGAGTTCGACCAGATGATCGATTGGTGCGGTGAGGAGGGCTTCGATCTCACCCTGATCGAGACCATGCCGCTCGGCGAGATCGACGGCGATCGCAACGATCAGTATCTGCCGCTTTCGAAGGCACGCGCCGATCTCGAAACCCGCTGGACGCTCACCGACCTTCCCGATCGCACGGGAGGACCGGCGCGCTATGTCAGGATCGAGGAGACCGGCGAGCGCCTCGGCTTCATCACGCCGCTCACCCATAATTTCTGCGAGAGCTGCAACCGGGTACGCATTACCTGTACCGGCAAGATGTATATGTGTCTCGGCCAGGACGACGAGGCCGACCTCTGTACGCCGCTCAGGGCCTCTGAAGGCAATGAGCTGCTCAAACAGGCGATCCTGGAGGGCATTTCCAGAAAGCCCAAGGGCCACGACTTCGTTATCGACCGCCGCCGGGACCAACCCGCCGTCACCCGTCACATGAGCGTCACCGGCGGTTGAGGCGGCAGCGCCGCCGGGCTCGACCATCCCCATCGCCGCCCGCCCGGCATCGATCATTCTAGCCGCAAGGTCTTGTGCAACTGGACGTCGCCGGCGCTAGAGCATGTGCTGCGAGAGCGTCGCCAAGCCCGTCAAGAGGTCGTCGCCGGCGTTTCAGGCCACCGCGGCCGATCGGGCTTGCTCCAGGCAGCGGCCGATCGCCTCGAACAGGACGGCGTGGTCGACGGGCTTGGAAACATAGTCGTTCATGCCGCCTGCAAGAAAGCGTTCCCTGTCCCCTGACATGGCGTCGGCGGTCAGAGCGATGATCGGTGTGGATGCGCGCGTGTCGGACAGCTGTCGAATCCGCCGGGCGACCTCGAGGCCATTCATATCCGGCATGCGGCTATCCATGAGGATCAAGTCGAAGGTTTCTTTCTCGAGCGCCGCCAGAACCGACTTGCCGTCATGCACCACGGTTGACGCGTAACCGCCGGCGTCGAGCATTTCCTCGACGAGAAACGCATTCACGGGCTCGTCCTCGGCCACGAGAATACGAACCTGCCCGCACGCGTTCTTGTGTGCGGTGCGCGCGGTCCCGCCGGTGGCGGCCCTTGCCGGATCGGGCGTCGCTGCGATTGATGAAGGTCTGGATCCATGGTCGCCGCCCCGCGCCGGTGCCGCGTCGTCGGCATCATCCTGCTTTTCGGCGGTCTCCAGTTCGAGTTGCAGCCAGAAGGTCGACCCCTGTCCCGGCGTGCTCTCAGCGCCGACATCGCCGCCCATGATCGACGCCAGTCGCTTGCAGATGGCGAGGCCGAGGCCGGTACCGCCGAATTGGTTGCAGGTCGACGCGTCTGCCTGTTCGAAGGGAGCGAACACCCGATCAATGGATTCCGGTCCGATTCCGATGCCGGTATCCTGGACCTCGACACGAACCCCGACGAGACCGTTCGGCTTCCTGAGCGCGCTGGCGCGGAGCGCAACACCGCCTTCACGGGTGAACTTGATCGCGTTGTTGAGGAAATTGGACAGAATCTGACGAATTCTGAGGTGATCGCCCTGCAGCGGCGGCACTGCGCCAAGCCGATCCATCAGGTCGAACCAGAGCTGCTGTTCCTGGGCGCGCGCCTGAAACAAGACATGCAGATCCTGGATCAGACTACGCAAATCAAAAGGCTCTTTGGTCACCTCGAGCTTTTCCGCCTCGATCTTCGAAAGATCGAGGATCTGATCGAGCAAGGTCAAGAGGGTGCGGCCGGAACGCTGAATGACCTCGACCCGCCGGCGCTGGCGCTCACCGAGATCGTCGGTCGCCAGCAGCAGATCGGTCATTCCCAGGACGCCATTCATCGGCGTGCGAATTTCGTGACTCATCGCCGCCAGGAACGCCGACTTGGCATCACTTGCCCGAATGGCGTTCATCCGCTCCAGCCTGAGTTCCAGCTCGTCGACCACCAGCGACGCGAGGTCCTTCAGTCGTCCGGCCTCCTCGCAGGTGAAGCCAGGCCTGGCGTCGACGTCCGCGACGCAGAGCGATCCGATGCGCTCGCCGGAAGGTGTCACCAGGGGAGCGCCGGCGTAGAAACGGACGTGAGGCGCATCGGCGACCATGGGATGATCGTGAAACTCGGGATGATCGCTCGCGCTGTGCAGAACCAAAGGGGTGTCGTTGTAGATCACCTGCGAACAGATCCCGGCCGAGCGCGGCATCTCCAGGATATCGAGCCCGACGATCGACTTGAACCAGAGACGCTCCTGATCACAGAGCGAAATGGCGGCGACCGGGGTTTCGAAAAACTCCGAGGCCAGCTTCGTTACGCGATCGAACGCCTGTTCCGGCTCGCTGTCCAAAACCTGATATCGATTGATCTCGAGGAGACGGGTCGATTCCTGCTGGTCGTTGAGCTCGGTCATGCGGTCCACTTCCACGGACAGTTCCACGTCCCGTATAACGCCTTACACTTAAGCGTTCCTTAACAGCCGCAAAGAAAGAGACCTGCCCTCGGCGTCTCGCGCTTTCCTCGGCGCGCCATGCCGAGAGAGCCTGACCCGGCGAGACGGCTTCCTGCGCAAAAGACGCGATTTCACCTCTCGGCGATGGTTGTAGTGCCCTTTTCCGCTTCTTATATGTCGATCCGGAACATGGTTTTGGTGCGGCCCCGCGGCTGAAAATGCGCGTTTCGGTTGCCGCCCCGATGGAATCGATCAAGCTCGTCTTGATCAAGGAGCGCCGGGTCGAACGATCCCGGACCGACGACATCAGACCAGACGACAAGTCTCAGGCGTGGAAATGTGGCATGAGCAATAAGATTATCGGTATCGACCTTGGAACCACCAATAGCTGTGTTGCGATCATGGAGGGCAAGAACGCCCGCGTGATCGAGAACGAGGAGGGCATGCGCACCACGCCTTCCATGGTGGCGTTCACCGACGACGGCGAGACCCTGGTGGGCATGCCGGCCAAGCGCCAGGCGGTCACCAACCCGACCAACACGGTGTTCGCGGTCAAGCGCCTGATCGGGCGCCGGTTCGACGACCCGATCGTCAAGAAAGACGTCGACATGGTCCCTTATCAGATCGTGAAGGCGGACAACGGCGATGCCTGGGTCGAGGCCCAGGGCGAGAAGCGCGCGCCCAGCCAGATCAGCGCCTCGATCCTGAAGAAGATGAAGGAGACCGCGGAACGCCATCTCGGCGAGACCGTTTCCAAGGCGGTGATCACGGTCCCGGCCTACTTCAATGACAGCCAGCGCCAGGCGACCAAGGACGCCGGCAAGATCGCCGGGCTCGAGGTCCTCCGGATCATCAACGAGCCGACCGCGGCAGCGCTTGCCTACGGCCTCGACAAGTCCAACTCCCAGACCATCGCGGTCTACGACCTCGGCGGCGGCACCTTCGACGTCTCGATCCTCGAGATCGGCGACGGCGTATTCGAGGTTAAGGCGACCAATGGCGACACTTTTCTCGGTGGTGAAGACTTCGACCTGCGCCTGATCGACTACATGGCCGACGAGTTCAAGAAGGATCAGGGTATCGATTTGCGCGGCGACAAGCTCGCCTTGCAGCGCCTGAAGGAGGCCGCGGAGAAGGCCAAGATCGAGCTCTCCTCGACCGCGCAGACCGAGATCAACCTGCCCTTCATCACCGCGGATGCCTCGGGGCCGAAGCATCTCACCTTGAAGATCAGCCGCGCCAAGCTGGAAATGCTGGTCGGCGATCTGATCGACCGCACGGTCGAGCCCTGCAAGAAGGCCTTGAGGGACGCCGGGCTCTCGCCTGGCGACATCGACGAGGTCATCCTGGTCGGCGGCATGACGCGCATGCCCAAGGTGATCGAGACGGTCAAGAACTTCTTCGGCAAGGACCCGCACAAAGGCGTCAACCCGGACGAGGTGGTGGCGATCGGCGCCGCCATCCAGGCGGCCGTGCTCTCCGGCGAGGTCAAGGATGTCCTTCTCCTCGACGTCACGCCGCTGTCGCTCGGCATCGAGACGCTGGGCGGCGTGTTCACCCGGATCATCGATCGCAACACCACGATCCCGACCAAGAAGAGCCAGATCTTCTCGACCGCCGACGACAATCAGGGCGCCGTGACCATTCGCGTCTTCCAGGGCGAGCGCGAAATGGCCGCCGACAACAAGGTGCTCGGCCAGTTCGACCTGGTGGGCATTCCGCCGGCACCCCGCGGCATGCCGCAGATCGAGGTCACGTTCGACATCGACGCCAACGGCATCGTCAACGTCTCGGCCAAGGACAAGGCGACCGGCAAGGAGCAGCAGATCCGCATCCAGGCCTCCGGCGGTCTCGACGAGAAAGAGATCGAGCGCATGGTCCAGGAGGCCGAAGCCAATGCCGAGGAGGATAAGAAGAAAAAGGCGCTGATCGAGGCGAGGAACCACGCCGACAGCCTGATCTACTCCACCGAAAAGTCGCTCGGCGAATTTGGCGACAAGGTCGACGCAAGCGACAAGGCCTCGATCGAGCAGGCGGTCAGCGAGCTCAAATCGGTGCTGGACAGCGACGACGTCGAGACCGTGAAGGCCAAGACCGAGGCGCTTTCCCAGGCGTCGATGAAGCTCGGCGAGGCCATGTACAAGGCCCAGGCCGAGAGCGAGGCGGCGGCAGGCTCAGGCGACGACGGGCCGGGCGCGGACGCCGGCGGCGACGCATCGTCGAGCCGGGATGACGGCGTGGTCGACGCCGATTTCGAAGAGGTCGACGACGACAAGAAGAAGTCCGCCTGAATGGGCCGAGGCGGCCAGGACGTGCTTTGGACCGAATGCTGGAGACGGCGTTCGGTCCTCGGTGTTTTTGCTTGAGACTCCGCCCCAGAGTTCGATAGACGACGGCCATGGCGAAACAGGACTATTACGAAACCTTGGGTGTGGGCCGGCAGGCGTCGGCCGCCGACATCAAGTCCGCTTTTCGCAAGCTCGCGATGAAGCATCACCCCGACCGCAATCCAGGGGACAAAGCGTCCGAGCAGCGCTTCAAGGAACTGAACGAAGCTTATGAAATCCTGAAGGACGACCAGAAGCGCGCTGCCTACGACCAGTTCGGCCACGCCGCCTTTCAAAATGGCGGCGGCGGCAGGCCGGGCGCCGGCCAGTTCGATTTCGGCAGCTTTGCCGACGTGTTCGACGATCTGTTCGGCGATTTCATGGGCGGTTCGCGCGGCCGCGGCTCGCAAAGCCGGGGCGCCGATCTCCGCTACAATATGGAGATCTCGCTGGAAGAGGCCTTCGAAGGCAAGCAGGCGCAGATCAGAGTGCCGACCACCGTGCGCTGCGACACCTGCGACGCCACCGGCAGCGCCAAGGGTTCGGCGCCGGGCGCTTGTCCCGGATGTCGCGGCTCCGGCCGAGTGCGCGCGCAGCAGGGCTTTTTCACCATCGAGCGCACCTGCCCGACCTGCGGCGGCCATGGCCGGGTGATCACCGATCCCTGCACCGCCTGCAGCGGCTCTGGTCGGGTGCATCGCGAAAAGACGCTCTCGGTCAAGATTCCGAAGGGCGTCGAGGACGGCACGCGCATCCGCCTTTCCGGCGAGGGCGAGGCCGGCACCCGCGGCGGCACGCCGGGTGATCTCTACATCTTCGTCAGCGTCGTCCCCCATCGCATGTTTCAGCGGGATGGTGCGAACATCCAATGCCGCGTCCCCATTCCGCTGACCACCGCAGCCCTCGGCGGCCAGATCGAGGTGCCAACCATCGACGGCAAGCGCGCGCGTCTGCAAGTGCCCGAAGGCACCCAGACCGGCCATCGCTTTCGCCTACGCGGCAAGGGCATGACCGAACTCAACGGCAACGCCCGCGGCGACATGTTCGCCGAGCTCACCGTCGAAACTCCGGTCAATCTCACCAAGCGCCAAAAGGAGCTGTTGCGCGATTTCGAAGAAGAAAGTGGCAACAGCGCAACCCATCCGGAATCCGAAGGCTTCTTCGCCAAGGTCAAAGACCTCTTCGGCGACCTCCGCGACTAGGCGGCCGCGAGCCGCGGCGGGCTGGACTTGCCTTGGCCTCCTTGGGCGAGCGTTGTGAGCCTAGTCTACACCAGGCCGGTGGTTTTTCAGTGCTCTGAAATTGACAGGAGTCTCCTTACCAGAGACCAGGTCATTGCCACAGCCAGAACATCCAGAATGCCTATCAGAACGAATCCAGGCAGTGGGAGGTCGAGCGTGCTTTTCTCTTGAAGCGCTATCCACATTGCGGCCACAAGTGCAGCAACGCCAATCCCTGGAAAGATCGCCCAAATCGACCAGGCTTCCCTGGACCAATCGAGGAATCGCCCTTGTGTGCGTTGTTTTGCAAGCCAGGTTTCCCAGTTCAGGCCTCCAGTGACACGCGGGCTCAGCTCTTCTCTGACGTACTTTCCCAGCAAGGCGTTGCTTGTGTACTGGGCTCGATACCTTCCAGCCAGAATGAAGGAAGCGAACGGAATGGCGAGTAGCAAGCCGCGCATTTCCGGATGTGCAACCACGAAGCCCAGGATCGCGCCAGCGATCGTAATCTGAAGGCCAAATAATTGCTGGGCAAATCGAGTGCGCATCTCAAATTCCTGGCGTAGTGCCACAAACTCGGCCAGTGCTCCATCTTGGCCCTTATCCGCAGGCATCCTTGCTCCTTCGATTAGAAGACGTGCATCGTCGGCATGACAGATATTCGATGGACGAAAGATAGATCAACATGCCTTTTGACGGTAGCTGCGGAGACCTTATGTCACCGACGGATCATCCGTCCCATGACCTTTCCAAATGCCCTGCGATCCATGAAGATTGACCTGAATTAACCTGTCAAATCGACAACGCCCCGGAAACGTCCATGCCGCACCCGATCCTGCCGATGATCCATCTCTGCACCAGCGATGTCGCCGGCAAGCTGCGCGGCAAGGCGTTGCCGGCGGCGATCGCCGATGATGGCGGCGAGCTCGTCGTCGGCTGGACGCCGACCAATGTGCAGATCACCTGCTTCGACAACATCGCCGAAAGCCCATTCGGCGCGCTGGGGGACTTGGTGCTGGTCGGTGATCCGGCCACGCGCGCAAAAATCGATTTCGGCGATGACGGTGTGATCGAGGATTTCGCGCTCGGCGACGTCCTCCATCTCGATGGCCGTCCATGGGAATGCTGCACGCGCTCGATCCTGAAAGCCGCCCTCGAACGCCTCGAGGCCAGCGCCGGCCTCACGCTGTTCGGCGCGTTCGAGCACGAGTTCCATCTGCCCGAGCGCATTGGCGGGCGCGGCGAGGGCTACGCGCTCAGCGCCTTTCGCAGCGAGCGCCGGCTTTTGGAAACCATCATGGCAGCGGTCGGCCAGGCCGGCATCGAGCCCGAAAGCATCATGAAGGAATACGGGCCGAACCAGTTCGAGGTGACGGTGAAGCCGGTCAGCGGCCACGGCATCGCCGATCAGGCCGCCGTGCTGAGGGAGATCGTTCGAGCCTGCGGCGAGCGCCTGGAACGCTTCGTGTCCTTCGCGCCGCTGGTCGAGCCCGACGGCATCGGCAATGGCGTCCATATTCACCTGAGCTTCAAGGATGCGGACGGCAGGCCCGCGACCTACGATGCCGCCGCCGCCCACGACATGAGCGCTGCGACCGGCGCCTTCATCGCGGGCGTGCTCAAGCATCTCCCGGCGATCGTCGCCTTTCTCGCACCCAGCGTGGTCTCCTACGGACGCCTGATCCCCCATCGCTGGAGCGCCGCCTTCAACAATCTCGGCGCCCAGGATCGCGAGGCCGCGATACGCCTCTGTCCGATCCGCAAGACCGACAGAGCCAAGGCGACCGAGCAGTTCAATTTCGAGATCCGCGCCTGTGACGCCGCCGCCAGCCCGCATCTGGCGCTCGCCGCGGTGGTGCACGCCGGCGTCTCGGGCATCGAGGCAGGATTGGCGGCGCCGGAAGCCACCGGCGAGGATTTGTCGCTCCTTGACGAGGCCGATCTCGAAGCCCGCGGCCTTCGTCGCCTGCCGACGTCGCTGGCCGCCGCTCTCGACGAACTCGACGCATCGAGCGAGGTGCGCGCCTGGTTCCCGAACGGCTTCACCGACATCTACCTCGCCCACAAGCGCGACGAAGTCGTCACCTTAAGGGGCCGAGACGACGCAGCACTCTGCCGCGCCTATCAGGACGCCTATTGAGCAAGCCGGCGCTCGGCGCGCGCCTTGCCGAAAACTCTGGGATCAAGCGCGGCCGAAGGGCGGCTCGCCGAAATATGCGTGCCGACCGATCGAGGCGCGATCGAGCCCGATTTGCGCGAGCTCTTCGTCGCTCATCACGGCGAGCCGCCGGTAGCGCGCCGCCGCCTGCCAGCCAAGCGCGATGCCTTGCCAGGCGCGCCAAAATCCGCGCGGCGACGGCTCGGCGGGCGCAAAGGACGCCACGCGGTAGAAGTCGATGAAAGGTTTGACGGCGTTCAACATCGGATCGGCCCTTCTCAACCTTTGGATCAACCATCCTAGCTTGAAAGATAGGGCGAAGATCGGGCCGAACGCTGTAATGCAGATCACACCGCGAGTAGAATGCCATGCTTGCGTACGATCTGGTGGTTCGACCCAAACGGAACGATCAGTGATGTTTGGAAAAGTTGAAGCAAAACCAACGAGATAGTGCGAAGCCAGATGAATCATCTGAATGGGTCTGAGCACTAGCGGAGCGGGGAATCGACGTTGATGCTTGACATGCGGGATTGCGCGGTGGCTTGCGGCCTTCTTGGGAAGGCGTCGTGAGCGGGCGACGCGGCGGCGGGCGCGCCGGGCGCGTGGCCAGGCGGCGTGATGCCGCGACCGCCGCCTTCGACCATGCCTGGCGCAACTGGGTCAATCCCTACCCGCCGATCGAGCAATTCAGCGCCGATCAGATCGAGGCGATCCATGAGGCGTCGCTCCGCGTCCTCGCCGAAACCGGCATTCGCGTGCTGAGTGACGAGGCGTGCGATCTCTATCGGCAAGCCGGCATGCGCGTCGGTGACGAGGGCATGGTGCGCTTCGATCCAAACGGCCTTTTAGGCTTGATCGCAGCAGCGCCGTCCACGGTGACGCTGCGCGCGCGCGGAACGAACCGGGACGTCATCATCGGTGGGCGGCATGTCGGGGTGTGCACCACCGGCGGCACGCCGAATTTCTCCGATCTCGATGGCGGGCGCCGCCCGGGCACATTCGCGGCGTTCGAAGATCTTTTGCGTCTCGCGCAGAGCTTCGATGTCATCCACATCCTCGGCCCGCTGGTTGAACCTCAGGATGTGCCGACCCATCTCCGCCATCTGACGATGACCCGCGCCATGATGACGCTCTCCGACAAGGCGCCCTTCGTTTTTTTCCGCGGTACCGAGGCGGTCGCGGATGCCTTCGAGATCGTCCGAATGGCCCTCGGTCTCAGCCCCGAGGAGTTTCGCGAGACGCCCTGCTGCTACTCGGTCGCCAACTCCAACTCGCCCCTGCAGCTCGATCTCCTGATGTGCCGCGGCATCATCGATGCGGCGCGCGCCGGGCAGCTTATGGTGCTGACCCCGTTCACACTCGCGGGCGCCATGGCGCCGGTGACGCTCGCCGGCGCGTTGGTGCTGCAGAATGCCGAGGCGCTCGCCGGAATAGCACTCGCTCAGATCGTGCGGCCGGGCGCCCCGGCCTGCTATGGCAGTTTCACCTCCAATGTCGACATGAAGAGCGGCGCGCCCGCCTTCGGCACGCCGGAATATACCAAGGCGGCGTTTGCCTCCGGACAGCTTGCGCGCCGCTACCGCCTGCCGCTTCGCTCCTCGGCGGTCACCGCCTCGAACGCGCCCGACGCGCAGGCCGCCTACGAGACCCAGATGGCGCTCTGGGGCGCTCTCATGGGCGGCGCCAATTTCCTGCTGCACGGCGCCGGCTGGCTGGAGGGTGGGCTCACCGTTTCCGCCGAGAAATTCATCATCGACATCGAAATGCTGCAGATGTTCGCCGAGCTGCTGAAGCCCGTCGGGGTCAGCGCGGCGACGCTTGCACTCGACGCCATCGCCGAGGTCGGCCCGGGCGGTCATTTTTTCGGCGCGCAGCACACGCTGGAGCGTTTCGAGACCGCCTTTTATTCGCCGCTCCTGTCCGACTGGCGTAATTTCGAGACCTGGCGCGACGACGGCGCGGTCGACGCCACCAAGCGCGCGAATCGCCTCTATAAGGAAACCCTCGCCAGCTACCAGCCGCCAGTCCTCGATCCGGCGAAGCTGGAGGAAATCGACGCCTTCATCGCCAGGCGCACGGAGGAGGGCGGCGCCGATATCGAGCGGTGATCCCTACCGCCCGCCGATCAGCTCCAGGATATAGCCGGGAAGCGCGAAGGCGCCCACATGCACGTCAGGCCTATAGTAGCGCACGTCCAGATCGGCAGCGGCGAAGCGCCTCTCCAACATGTCGATAGACACCCGTCGATGCTGGAGCGCATCGCTCCCCCAGCCGAAGGCCATGGGGCCGCCGACATAGCCGGGCACGGTCGCGAGATAGCAGGCGGCGTCGGCGAACAGCCCATCGAGGGCGCGCATCGTCTGGGCGAGCTCGTCGCCCTGCACGAACGGCACGCCGTTTTGCGTCACGAGAATGCCGCCTTCCTTGAGCACGCCCTTGGCCGATCGGTAGAAATCGTCGGTGAACAAAGCCTCGCCCGGACCGATCGGATCGGTGCTGTCGATGATCGCAACGTCGAAACGCTTGTCCGTGGTTTCGACGAAGTCGACGCCGTCGGCGAATACCAGATCGGTGCGCGCATCATCGAACGCGCCCTTCGAGATCGACGGCAGATGCTGCCTGCACATCTCGACCACCGAGGGATCGATCTCGACCATGGTGGCGCGCTCGATCGTGCGGTGCTTCAGCGCCTCTTCCAGCATGCCGCCGTCGCCGCCGCCGATGATCAGGAGGTCGCGGACCTCCCCGTGACCGAGGATGGGGACGTGGGTGAGCATCTCATGATAGATGAACTCATCTCGCTCCGAGGTCTGGAGCACGCCGTCCAGATAGAGCGTGCGGCCGAATGTGTCGTTCTCGACCACCGCGACATGCTGGTTTTCCGAGCGTCCCTCGAACAGCACGCGCTCGACCTTCATCTTGAAGCGAAAATCGGCGTGCAGGGTTTCTTCAATCCATTCGGTCATGGTGGCGGGTCTCCGGGTGCGCATCTTCAGCCAACGATCTCGGCCGTCGCCGAGTGGGCGGCGTTATGCGCAAGAACGCGTCGATGCGCAAGGTGTGGAGGCCGTGGTTCGGGGGTGGGGCCGTATGATCGGAAAGTGCTCTGGTCGTCTTGGCGATCGATCGATTCAGCAGGAAACCGTCGATTCCGACTGACGCGTCGTCGTCGCCGGGCGTGTGGATGTTAACGGCTCGAGGGGAAGGCCATCAGCAGCAATAGGGGTCTCGTCTGGAGCTGTAGCGGTCGCGGTAGGCATAGCGCTCGCGGTAGGAGACCCGCTCCTGGCGTGGCCCTCGATAGCCGCGCCCGCCGCAGTCGCGGCCGATGCATTCAGTGACCACGCGGCGATGCTTGCGGCAGCCGCGCGGGCCGCAGCTCTTCTTGTAATTGCCACAGCCGCTGCGGCCGCAGTCGCCGGACACGCCGGCGAGCGTGTTGCCGATCATGCTGATGTCCTTGCCGACCCCGCCGACCGCGCCGGTGATCGTATTGCAGCCCGACAGCGTCACCGTTGCGCCCAGCAGCAGCGCGATCATCGGCAAGCTCTTGGTCCAGCCCTGCAGCATGATCCTTATCCAATCCAAAGGCATGAATCGAATGTCCACAAATATCTCGATAATAGAGACTTGTGAACCGTTTTCTTTAGAGCTCAGATGATTAATGCGTGGTGATCAGCTCAATTGTTGGTCGGGCTGTTGATAAATTGATCCTTGGCTTTCAATCTGAGGCGCCATGCAGGGATGTGCATCAGATCGATGCGCACATGCGAGGCCGGGTAGGCCGGGAGATGGGAATGAGCGATCTGCCCAAGACACTGACCTTTCGGGACGCGCGCCGTGACGATGTGCCGTCGATCGTTCGCCTGCTCGCCGATGACGCGCTCGGCCGCTCCCGCGAAGCTTGGGGCGACGCCGTCGACCCCGCCTATCTGCGGGCGTTCGACGCGATCAGCAGCGATCCGAACAACCGGCTGATCGTCGCCGATGTCGACGACGAGATTGCCGGCTGCATGCAGCTCACCGCCATTCCGCATTTGACGTTCAAAGGCGGCACGAGGCTGCAGATAGAGGGTGTGCGCGTCAAGGACAGCTTTCGCGGCCGTCAGCTCGGCGCCGCCATGATCGCCTGGGCGATCGCCTGGGCCGAAGGCGAAGGTTGTCATTTGGTGCAACTCACAAGCAACAAGGCGCGCAAGGATGCGCTGCGCTTTTACGAAAGTCAGGGCTTCGAGCCCAGCCACATCGGCTATAAGCGCTATCTGACCTAACCGATATTCATGAAAATCGGGGCTACGAGGCCTTGGGTGGTGGAAAATTACTATGGTTTGCTTGGCGTTAACCGAGACTTAACGCATAGTCTGTATAGGCGTCCCGGCGAAGGGTGGATCAACAGCGCTGGGATGAAGACATGAAGGGCACGCTCATGACGACACGATTGCACGACCAGAAGGAAGATCTGCTGTCGGGAGCGGTTGCACGCCTTCATGAAAAGCTCGACAAGCGCCAGGCTGATCTCGGCGAGGCGTTTGTTCGCCACTACTATCGTTCGGTCGCGCCGGTCGACCTTTTGGATCGGGACGCGCTTGATCTCTATGGTGCCGCCCTCGCTCATCTACGCTTCAGCGAACAGCGGGAGGTCGGCAAAGCCAAAGTGCGCGTCTACAACCCGCAGATCGAGCAGCATGGCTGGCAGTCCACCCACACCACGATCGAGATCGTCACCGACGACATGCCGTTCCTGGTGGATTCGATCACCATGGCGATCAACCGCCTCGGGCTGATCATCCACCTCATCATCCACCCCGTGCTGCCGGTGACCAGGGACGGCGACCACGTGCTTCGGGCCATCGGCGCACCCGATGGCAATGGCGGCGGCATAGCCGAGTCCTACATGCATATCGAGGTCGATCGGCAAAGCGATCCGGCCCGCCTCGACCAGATCCGCGAACAGCTGGAGCACGCGCTCGAGGACGTGCGCGCCGCCGTCGAAGACTGGAGGCCGATCCTCGGCAAGATCGACGATGCGCTCGAGGACCTGCAGCGCGGCGCCAAGGTGATTCCATCGGACGAGCTTGCCGAGGCGCGCGCCTTCCTGGAGTGGATCGCCGACAATCATTTCACCTTCATCGGCTATCGCTGCTACGACTTGGTCACGGTGAAGGGCCAAGATCAGCTGCATCGCGTCTCCGGCTCGGCGCTCGGCAGTCTCAAACATCGCGAGGACGGCAAGGTTTCGCAGAGCTTCGCCGTG
>Ga0224508_10002144_pt1 | contig 17132 bp, 14 predicted proteins | sample SF_Jan12_sed_USG_4_FD_170157 | JGI IMG/M metagenome (GOLD analysis project Ga0224508, IMG submission 170157) | Sediment microbial communities from San Francisco Bay, California, United States - SF_Jan12_sed_USGS_21 | ecosystem: Environmental > Aquatic > Marine > Sediment | place: USA... | reverse complement strand
TCGATCGAAGCGCCGAGCGCGGTCAAGCGCTCGTCGATCCGCTCGTATCCTCGCTCGATCTGCTGGATGTTGTCGATCGTACTCTCGCCCTCGGCGGCCAGCGCGGCGATCAGCATGGCCATCCCGGCCCGGATGTCCGGGCTCTCCAGCCGGCGTCCGAGCAGACGCGACGGCCCGACGACTACCGCGCGATGCGGGTCGCACAGGACGATCTGCGCCCCCATGGTGACCAGTTTGTCGACGAAGAACATCCTCGACTCGAACATCTTCTCGTGCACCAGGACCGTGCCTCGACACTGCGTCGCCGTCACGAGCGCGATGCTGATCAGGTCGGCCGGGAACGCGGGCCACGGTCCGTCGTCGACCTTCGGAATCTGGTCGCCGACATCGGGCTGGATCTCGAGCGCTCCCTCGCCCAGTACGACGAGTTCTCCGTCGCGCCATTCGAACTCGATCCCCAGACGTTGAAAGCCGACCCGCAGCGGATCGAAGGCGGATCGGTCGACCTCGGTGATCCGGAGGTTCGAGCGCGTGGCGGCGGCAAGACCGATGATGCTTCCGATCTCGATGTGATCGGCGCCGATCCTGAACGTCCCGCCGTGCAGGCTTTCGACACCGTCGATGCTCAGCGTGTTCGTCCCGATCCCTTCGATTCGCGCTCCCAGCTCCACGAGAAACCTGCACAGGTCCTGTACATGCGGTTCGCTGGCGGCGTTTCGGAGCTCCGTGTGGCCTTCTGCGGTAACTGCCGCCAACACGGCATTCTCGGTCCCGGTCACCGAGGGCTCGTCCAGGAAGATCTCCTGGCCGACGAGCCCCTTCGTCCGGAGGATGAACCCCTGCCCGACCTCGACTTCGGCACCGAGCGACCGCAACGCCAGGAGGTGGGTATCCAGACGCCGACGCCCGATGAAGTCGCCACCGGGTTCCGGCAGTTCGATCGCGCCGAACCTCGCCAGCATCGGGCCCGCGAGCAGCACGGACCCACGAATGCCGCCGGCGAGATCCGGATCGAGCCTTGCGCCATCCGCGTCGGCGGCGCAGAGCTCGACCACGTTTGGCTCGACCACGCCACGCTCACACCCAGCGACTCGATGATCGTGAGCAACGTTCGAACATCCTGGATGTCGGGGACGTTCTCGACCCTCACGGTGTCCGAGGTCAGCAGGCAAGCGGCGAGAATCGGCAGAGCACCGTTCTTGTTTCCCGCCGGGGTGAACGACCCCGACAGCGGTGCCCCGCCAACGATGCGGAAGGTGCTCATCTGGCGGCGATCTCCTGCCTGCTGGTGCGATTCCTGCCCGCTTCGGATAGAAAGCCGGTCGGCTACGGGTGCGACGCCGACCTGGCTGCGAGACGACTCGGCGGAAAGTAGTCCTCGGGGGTACACCGGCAACCCACGGTTGAGCCCCAAAATGCGCACGCCTATACTTCGCCCCCGACGGGAGGAGAACGTGAGCACCTACGAAGTCATGATCGTGATAGGGATGGCGGTGTGGATCGTCATCGGGACCGGCATCATGATCGCGTTGTTCTATGCGATCGGCCTGATCCGAGGCATGCGGCCCGCGCTCACGCATCTGGAGAAGGCCTCGGAGACGGCCTCCCGTGTGGCGAGCAGCCTCAGCGAAGACGCGGAAGGCGTAGGGAAGGCGTTGAGGAACGCCGGGGAGTCGACCGAGAGGATGGTCGATCTCGTCGAGGATCGCGTGGCGGAGGCGGCCGCCCTGCTCGAGGTCGTCCAGGAAGAGGCGGAGGAGACGTTTCTCACGACCGCCTCTCTCCTTCGCGGACTGAGGCGCGGCAAGAAGAAGGTCTCGGCTGGCCGCCGAGTCACTCGAGCGATCGGCAACCTGCGCCGCTAGTCCGCACCGGCGGCCACCGGGCGGGACAGCGGATCAGCTCGGGCGCAGTCCCGCGTACGCGACCATGACCTTCTTGCGACCGACCTCGTCGAAGTCGATCTCCGCTTTGGCATCCCTCCCGACCCCCGAGATCGTCACGATCTCGCCCGGGCCGAAGAGCGGGTGGATCACTCGCGTCCCCGCCCTAAGCTCGACCGGCTCCTGAGAGTCGGCATAGTCGTACTCCAGCTCACCGTCGCCCGAAGCCGGCGACTTCCGGCCCGCCTCGCGGTGCCACGAGAAAGAACTCCCGCCAGGGGCAGCGGGCGAAGGGTCGGACCCGCTGAAATCGAGACGAGACCCCCGGGCCCCGTTCCCTCCGCGCCGGGCGGCGGATCCGTATCCGCCTTCCCGCTCCGAACCCCGACTCGACCGACGACCGTACGATGACCCACCGCCCGCATAGCCGCCGCGCGACCTGACACCACCGCCGAGCGTGTGCTCGACGTGAGTCTCCGGGAGCTCATCGAGAAAGCTCGACGACGCCGAATGGCTTTCCATCCCCGCTCGCCAGCGACGATCTGCATGGGTGAGGCTCAGCCGGTCCATGGCCCGGGTCACGCCCACGTAGAACAGCCGGCGCTCCTCCTCGAGCCCTCCCTCGGACTCGATGGCGCGAGACAGCGGGAACAGCCCCTCCTCCATCCCGGCCAGGAACACCACCGGGAACTCGAGCCCTTTCGCATTGTGGAGCGTCATCAGAGTGACCGCTTCGCCGTCGAAATCCGCGTCATCCAGATCCGACCTGAGCGCGACCGTCTGGAGGTAGAGCTCGAGGTCCGTCGCCTCGGGGGCCGCGTCATCCACCTCATCGCGATCGAACGAGGCGGCCGTCGCGAACAACTCGCTGACGTTGTCGAGCCGGTCCGCGCCGTCCTCTTCCTCGGCCAACGCCGTGGCGAGGGCGAACGTCGCGACGCATTTCTCGAGGGCCTCCCGCGCGGTGATGTCGGCGAGCACCGATCGTACGGCTTCGATCCCCGTCGCAAACTCGAACAGGCCGCGAGCGGCCTTCTTCGACATGCCTTCGATCTCGCGTGCCCTGGCCGCGGTCGCGAAGAAGGACTCGTCGGCGGCCGCGGCCGCCGCGGCCAGCTTTTCGAGGCTGACCTGTCCGACGCCCCGCCGGGGCCAGCCGATCGCTCTCTGGAACGCGGCGTCGTCCGCCGGGTTTACCGCGAGCCGGAGATACGACAGGACGTCCTTGATCTCCCGTCGATCGTAGAAGGGGACCCCGCCTACGATACGGTAGGGGATGCCGGCCCGGCGGAACGCCTCCTCGAACGCCCGCGACTGGGCGTTGGTCCGGTAGAGGATGGCGAAATCCTCATAGCCGTAGCGCCCACGCGCGTTCTCGATCTCGCCGGCCACCCACGAGGCTTCGCGTCGCTCGTCTCCGCACCGCACGATCCGAATGGGATCGCCGTGCTCCCGGTCGGTCCGGAGCCGCTTGGGCTTACGGTCGACGTTGCACTCGATCACGGCGTTGGCGACTTCGAGAATGGCCCCCGTCGAACGGTAGTTCTGTTCGAGACGGACCACGTGCGCACCCTCGAAGTCTCGTTCGAAATCGAGGATGTTTCGGACATCGGCGCCACGCCAGGCATAGATCGACTGATCGTCATCGCCGACGACGCAGAGGTTCCGGTGGGCCGACGCGAGCGCTCGGACCATCCTGTACTGTGCATGGTTGGTGTCCTGGTACTCGTCCACCAGGACGTGGAGGAACCGGTCCGCGTAGTGACCGCCGACACCCTCGGGGTCCTCCAATAGCCGAACCGCCTCGAAAAGAAGATCGTCGAAATCGTACGCGTTGCGACGCGTGAGGATCTTCTGATACCCCGGGTAGACCTCCGCCACGATGCCCGAGATCAGATCGAATGGTGCCGGCGAATAGTCCGATGGACCGATGAGCTGGTTCTTCGCCCCCGAGATCCGATTTCGCACCGCCTTCGGAGACCAGCGCTTCGCGTCGAAGCCCGCCGCCTCCATGACGTCCTTCAACGCCCGGATCGAATCGTCCTCATCGTAGATCGTGAACGATCGATCTCGTGTGGTATGAATCGCCTCGACCCGGAGGAGACGGGCCGCTATCGAATGGAACGTTCCCACCCAGAGGCCACGCGTAGACTGACCGAGGAGATCACCGATCCGCTCTCGCATCTCGCCCGCCGCCTTGTTCGTGAACGTCACCGCGAGGATGCGGTCGGGCGGGACTCCGTTCTCGATCAGCCGAGCGACGCGCGCCGTCAACACCCTGGTCTTCCCCGACCCCGCACCGGCGAGCACGAGCAGCGGACCGTCCCCGTGAACGACCGCGTCGCGCTGCTCCGGGTTCAGCGTCAGCACGGCGCGATCACTTCTTCACCCGGGCACGCGGGAGCTCGACGCGGAAGCTCGCACCGGTCGCGGTCTCCTCGAGTTGGATCGAGCCCCCGTGCATGTCCTCCACGATTCGCTTCGTGAGCGACAACCCCACACCCCAACCCCACTCCTTGGTCGTGACGCCGATGTCGAACAGCTTGTCCCGGACCTTCACGGGGACCCCGGGCCCGTCATCGCGAACACGGAAGCCCAGGTTTCGTCCGTTGGGGCCGAGGTAGGTGATCGCGATCGTCCCCCCGGTGCCCGTCATGGCATCGATCGAGTTCTTGATCAGGTTCTCGAAGTCCCACTCCAGCAGCGTCTCGTTCCCCATCACCGGTGGCGCGTCCGCCTCGACGTCGATGTTGATCTGGATGGAGGAGTGGACGCTCAGCGAGGGCAGCCGTGTCTCGAAATAGCGTCTCAGGGTGTCGACGATGTCGTGGACCGAGATGGGCTCGAGCTTCGGCTTCCGGCCGATCAACTCGAACCGGCGTGACACCTTCTGGAGCCGCTGGACGTCGGAGGCCATCTCGTCCACGAGATCCGGCTCGCCCGGAGACGCCGAGTCGGGCGGCTCGCGGGTCTCGAGCACTTCCAGCCACCCGACGAGCGAGCTCAGCGGCGTTCCCATCTGGTGCGCCGACTCGCGTGCCATGGCCGACCAGATCCGCTCACGCTCGCTCCGGAAAGACGTGATCAGCAGCCACGCCCCGCCGGAGAGGATCGCGAGTAAGGCCGAGATCTGAAGCCACGGAATCCAGCGCTGCCTCGCGAGAAACACGGGCTCGCCATAGTGCACGTGGAGGTTCATCTCCGGGAAGTCCAGGTGGTCGCGGCTCCTGTCCAGCTCCTCGACGTACGCCTCGATCTCACGGCGACCCTCGGGGGTGGTCGCGTTCGCGCCCGCGTCTGCCACACGATCCGGCAGGAACGCCCACGTTCCGAGATTCCCGAGCGTGTCGGTCGTCACGACCGGAATGCGCATACGCTGCAGCTCCGCAAGGAGCTGCCCCTGGACTGCGGCCATCACCGAGTCCCGCAAGGTCAGGTCGGGGTCCGGGTTCGCAGTGATCGAGAACATCATCGCGTTCACGCGTTCGAATACCTGGGCGTCACGGCGAAGGATCTGGGCCTGCTGGCGGGTAAAGACGATGAACGACGTGAGCACGCCTGTGATGAGGACCGCGACGATCAGCGCCGTGACGCGACGGTTCACGGCCTGCCCCCCGGTCGGATCACGTGATGGGCTCTAGACGATCGAACCCCACATACGGGTGAAGAACCTCGGGGAGATCGATCCCTCCCCCTTCCCGATAGCCGGTCTCGAGAAGGACGACGATCAGGCGCGCGAGCGCCAGTGCCGAACCGTTCAGGGTATGTGCGAACTCCGGCTTCTCCCTGGCGGCCGCCCGGAAGCGGATGTTGCCGCGGCGCGCCTGATAGTCCGTGTACGACGAGCAGCTCGACACCTCCAGCCAGGCCTCGACCCCGGGGGCCCAGATCTCCAGATCGTATGTGATCGAGTTCGCGAAGCCGAGATCGCCACCCGGGAGCAGGATCCGGCGATAGGGTACTTCGAGCAGCTCGAGCACCCGCTCGGCGTGTCGGGTCAGGAGCTCGTGTTGCTCCACCGAATCCTCGGGGCAACAAACGCGAACCAGCTCGACCTTGTCGAACTGGTGGACGCGCAGAAGTCCACGAGTGTCCTTCCCGGCCGCACCCGCCTCGCGTCTGAAACAGGGGGTATGCGCAACGTACGCGAGCGGGAGGTCATCTCCGTCGAGGATCTCGTCTCGGTGCAGGTTGGTCAGTGGAACCTCCGCCGTCGGAACCAGAAACAAATCGTCCGGGTCCGTGCGATAGGCATCCTCCTCGAACTTCGGGATGTGCCCGGTCGCCCTCATCGAGTCGCGGGTGACGACATACGGCGGGGCGACCTCGAGGTAGTCGTGCTCGCGGGAGTGCAAGTCGAGCATGAACTGGATCAGGGCCCGGCTGAGCCGGGCGCCGGCTCCGAGGAGAAGCGGGAACCCGGATCCGGCGACCTTCGCACCTCGCTCGAGATCCATGGCTGGCGGCGTGCCTCCGGGATACCTCAACCCCGCGGGGTTCGCGAGACCGTGGCTCTCCCCGAGCTCCCAGTGCGGCGGGATCTCACCGTCGCGCGGATCTCCCCACTCGGCGAGCACCGGCCCCTCTCCCTCCTGGCCCGGCGGTACCCGCTCGTCGGGGATGTTCGGGACGAGCAGGAGCCCCTCGCGGATCCGGTTCTCGACCGCGGCGAGATCGACGTCCAGCTCCTTGATCCGGCCGGAAACCTTCTGCATGGCCGCGATGGCGGCGGAAGCGTCCTCGCCACGCCCCTTCGCCTCGCCGATGGCCTTCGACGCCGCGTTTCTCTCCGCCTTGAGCTCCTCGACCTCCGCGATCAGGGCGCGACGAGCCTCGTCCTCCCGCACGATGGAACGCACGGCACCCTCGAGATCATCGTCGCCTCGAACGGCCAGGCACTGGATGACGGTATCCGGGTCCTCTCGAATGGCCCGGAGGTCTAGCATCGCGTCATCACGCTTCGGTGGGCATCCGTCATATCTCCCCGTGCATGCCCGGTTCCAGGACACGGTCCCCGCAGTTCGGGTTTCTCAGGTACCTGAACAGCACCGTGCCCGCTCCCATATCGATCTCCAGCACCTCGAGCTTCAGGTACTGATTGCAGATGAGGATCTGAGTCCGGTCCCGTCGACTCTTCACGACGACGACGTCTCCGACCGCGATCTCCAGCGGCGCGCCGGTATCGTACCCCTGCTCGGGGGCCACGAGCACTTCTTCGAACGTGCGACTCGACTTGAGGAGACCCGCCTGGCTCGCGCTGTCCGCGACGCCGCTGAACGGAAGGAGCTGGCTGACCTGGCTCTCGATCGCGAAGAGGAAATCCCATTGAGTCGTCTGGTCGACTCGCACGACGGTCGAGCCGATGGCGTCGAACGCCGACGGGTCCTGAAGTCTGCCGGTGAAGAAGTCGAACAGCACAGCCTCGGACGGCTCGTCCGGCACATTGAGGAGGAATTCGTTGAACGGGTCATCGCAGGCGGACAGGACGACCGCCCCGGCGAGGAGCCATCCGAACAGTGCGCGTGAACGGCGGATCGGCGTAGATGTCATGGCGCGGAAACTGTCGCTCCTGTCCTCGGCGGGCAAGCAAATCCGGGGGGCAAGCCCGAGGTCGAAACCCCTTGAACCACGGCCCTTACCCCGCAGATTCGCGACAGTGCCGCAACGTGGCGGAGACCCGAGTTCGCGCATAGCTTCAGCGCCGACCGGGGGTCCGCGCAGCCGGGCCGGGCCGGCGGGCAGGAAGCACGGGGGGAGGACCGATGACGACGCACCTCAACGCGCATGCCGTGATCCTGGCCGGCGGCATCGGGTCGCGTTTCTGGCCCGCCTCGACACCCGAGCGCCCCAAACAACTCCTCCCGCTGGCCAGTCCGCGTCCTCTCATCGACGAGACGCTCGAGCGAGCGGCCCAGTTGTTCGGTCATGGCCGGGTGTCGATCGTCACCTCCAACCAGCTCGCGACCGCCTTCGACCGGATGGGGGTCCTGGGTGGGACTACGGTCCTGGCCGAGCCTGTCGCCCGAGGCACGGCCCCGGCGCTCGCCTGGGCGGCCCACCAGCTGGAGCGCCGGGATCCCGGTGCCATCATGGTGTCGATGCATGCCGATCATCGCATCCAACCGCAGGCCGGGCTGAGGGATTCGCTCGCACGGGCAGTGGAACTGGCCTCTGACGGCTACCTCGTATGCATCGGTGCGCGACCAGACCGGCCCGAGACGGGATACGGATACGTCCAGCTCGGGGAGTCGCTGGGTGACGGCGGCCACGAGGTCGGCGCGTTCGTCGAGAAGCCGGACCATGACACCGCCGTGTCCTATCTGGATGGCGGACATCATCTCTGGAACACGGGGATCTTCGTCTGGCGGTGCGCGGATCTCCTGGAAGCCGTGGCGACCCACGCGCCGGAGGTTCCCCTCGGACCGCTCGACCGGGCGGATGTCGAGGGCTTCTTCGAGGGCTGTGAGTCGATCGCGATCGATGTGGCCGTGATGGAGCGCGCCGGTCGAGTGGCGACGGTTGAAGCGCGATTCGAGTGGGACGATGTCGGGGTCTGGGACGCGCTAGGTCGCACCCGGGAGAGCGATGACGCCGGAAACACCGTCGTGGGCGCGGGGCGCCTGATCGACTCCGAAAACAACATCGTCTGGACGGAAACGACTCGGGCAAACGTGGTGGGCGTCTCCGGGCTGGTCGTCGTCGAGGCGAATGGCGAATTGCTCGTGATGCCACGCAGCGAGTCGGCGCGCCTCAACGAGGCACGCGCCCGACTGGACGCCAGCGGGTCCGACGAGGCCGACGCATGAACCCTCCGGACGTCTTCGTGTTCGACGACCGCGTCGCCGATGGATTCGATCCGTTCTCCCTCACCCGGCCCTGCGGCGAGATCCTGTATGGACGCTGGTGCGTCCGTGAGCGTGTCGCGAGGGCAACAGGGACGATCGTGGCAGGCCATGTGACCCGGCCCTGGCTGGCAGCATACGTGGAAGCCGGGGCCCCACCCGTGGTTCGCCCCGGCTCGATCGATGCCGGGAAGGCCCGTCTGTTCTGGTCGTCGAGGGCCGTTCCGACAACGGACCTCCCCACTGGCGGTGAGGCGAACATCCGTATCGACGGGATGCTCGCCGGGGTGGTGCTGGGCCCGGGCGCCGAGACACCGGAGCGAGACTGGTTCGACTCGCCAGAGCCGGTCGATAGAGCCCTCAACGTCGACGTCGACGGCGAGTGGCTCGACGCCCCGTGGGATCTGGTGGCGGGTGCCCCCGGGAGGCTCCGCGCCGATCTGGAGACCCTGGGCGATCGCCTCGGCGACCACCGGGACCGCCTGCCGGACTATGTCCACGTCCTGGGGGACGCTCCCGTCGCCCTCGGCGACGGGGCCACCCTCGAGCCGGGCGTGCTCATCGACACTCGTGGCGGGCCGGTCGAGTTGGGGCCCGCGGTGGAGGTTCGCGCGGGGACACGTCTCGAAGGCCCCGTGTTCGCCGACCACCACTCGCGGTTGCTCGGGGGCGCGATCTCGACCCTCGCGGCCGGTCCGTTTTCCTATCTCCGGGGAGAGCTCGAGGAGGTGACGGCGTTCGGGTACTGCAACAAGGCCCACGACGGATTCATCGGACATGCCGTGATAGGGCGCTGGGTGAATCTCGGCGCGATGACCACCAACAGCGATCTCAAGAACAATTACGGCACGGTTCGCATGGGACCGCCGGAGGCCGCGGTCGATACTGGCCTCGTGAAGCTCGGGTGTCTGCTCGGCGACCACGTGAAGACGGGGATCGGCGCGCTACTCAACACGGGCACGACGATCGGTGCCGGCTCGAACGTCTACGGCTCGGCCATGCCGCCGAAATGGGTCCCGCCGTTTTCCTGGGGAGAGGGCGAGGAGCTCACGGAGTACCGGTGCGATGCCTTCGTCGAGACAGCGATGAAAGTGATGGCGCGACGCGGCGTGGAGGTAGATGAACGGATGCGAACGGGGCTCGAGGCCGTATGGGGCGAGGCCCGCGGGTGACCCTGTCCGTCGCGTCGCTGGGGAGCGGGAGTCGCGGGAACGCATTCCTGGTCGAGTCGAACGACGCGCGCCTGCTCATCGATGCCGGCTTCAGTGGAGCTCAGCTGGCGCGGCGTCTCGACCTCCTCGACGTACACCCCGAGTCGATCGATCTGGTGGTCGTGACGCACGAACACCGGGACCATACTTCCGGGATCGGAGTCGGGGCCCGGCGCTGGGGGTGGACACTCGCGATGAACCGGGCAACCCGGCACGCCTGCGACCCCCTGCTGCGGGGCGAAGAACGCACCCGTGAACTCCCGCCGGAGGGACTGCGGGTCGGTTCACTCGAGATCGATCCCGTTGCGACCTGTCACGACGCGGCCGATCCCGTGGCGATCGTCGTTCGCCATGTCCCCTCGGGGCTTCGGGTCGGGATCGCGACGGATCTGGGTCGGGCGACGGTTCCCGTACGCCAGGCCCTGAAGAGCTGCTCCTTTCTGGTGCTGGAGGCTAACCACGACGAACGCCTGCTGCGGGAGGGACCGTACCCATGGGGTGTGAAGCAGCGCATCGGCGGAAGCCGGGGACATCTATCGAATCGACTCGCGGCCCAGCTCGCCCGTGAAGTGGCCCACTCCGGGCTGGGAGGCATCCTCCTCGCCCACCTGAGCTCCGAGTGCAACGATCCCGAGATGGCGGTCGATCGAGTGGCCGAGGGCCTGATGCCGACGCGTTGGGAGGGCGTGCTCGCCAGCGCCGTTCAGGAGGAGCCGACCGAGCGCTTCAGGGTCGACGAGCTGGTGGGTGCCGGGCGAAACGGCCCGCAGCTCTCTCTCTTCGACTGAGCGAGGCGGGCACCCTCCCCTCGAGTGCCGTGTGGAACTAGATCCCGAGAATCCTCAGGAAGTCGTTCCCCACGGCCCAAAGCATCAACCCCACAACGAATACCATCCCGACCGTGGTGAAGCGTAGTCTCGTATTCACGCTCACCGGCCGTCCCTGGATCCCCTCGACCGCGAGAAAGACGAGGTGTCCGCCGTCCAGCACGGGGATCGGCAGGAGGTTGAACACGGCGAGATTGATGCTGATGATCGCCATGAAGCTCAAGAGCCGCCACGGACCGGCTCGCGCCGCCTGCCCCGAGATCTGACCGATCATGATGGGGCCGCCTACCTCGCGGGGAGACGCCTTTCGGGTGACGAAGTCGCCGAGGAACTGAATCACCGCCCGACTCCAGTAGACGGTGCTTCCCCACCCGTGAGCAAACGCGCGTCCGAGTCCGAGCTGGTATCGGTCCGGACCGATCTCGATCCCGACCCGACCCACGGTCCGCGACTCCTGAGCGATCTCGTTGAACTGCTCCTCGGCCGCGGGCGTCGCGCGAATCAGAAGCGACTCGCCGTCCCGGTCGACTGTGAGACGGACCTCCTCGTTGGGCTTCCGCTCGATCAGCAGGATGACCTGGAGCGGGTCGCGGACGCTCTGGCCGTCGATCCGCGTGATGAGATCGCCGGCCATCAGCCCGGCCGAATCGGCCGGAGTATCCGGACTCACGGTTGTGATCCTCGGTTCGACGACGCCTTCGCCCATGGCGATCGCCGTGAACGCCACAATCGCGAACACCCAGTTCATGATCACGCCCGCGACGATCACCAGCGTGCGCGCCCAGAGCGGCTTCGCGTCGAAGTCCCGCGGACCCAGCTCCAGCGAATCGCCGGAGACACCGCCGTCCGGGCCCTCGAGCTTGGACGTCACTTCCTCGTCCGCCATGCCCGCCATCTTCACGTAACCGCCGAGCGGGATCCAGGAGATCACGTACTCCGTCTCGCCACGACGGAATCCGAACATCTTCGGCCCCAACCCGATTGAGAATCTCGGAACCTCGATGTCCACGCTCTTGGCCGCGGCGAAATGGCCGAGCTCGTGCACGAAGATCAGCACGCCGAGCACGAGGATCGTGACTGCAACCGTCAGAAGCACTCAGTTCTCTCCGAAGATCGAGATTTCGGCCGGCGGGTTCGTATCGCGAAGCCTGACCGCCTGTATCGCCTGCTCGGTGAGCGCGCGCGCTCGCCCGTCCGCCTGCCAGATCTGTTCCGTACTGCCCACCGGTGCCGCATCGAACTGCCTCAACGTACTGATTACGACTTCCGCGAGTTCCATGAACCCGATCCGGTGTTGCAGAAACGCCGCGACGGCAACCTCGTTCGCCGCATTGAACGCGATCGGCAACTCGCCGCCGCGCGTGCCGGCCTCGACCCCCGCCTCGAAGAGCGGAAACGCGTCCGTCCGGAGCGCCTCGAACTCGAGCGGACCGTCCCGGAGCGCATCGAACCCCGGCGCTGTCCGCTGATCTCCGATCCGCTCCGGGAACCCGAGGGCATAGAGGATCGGGATTTCCATCGTCGGCCTCCCGAGCTGAGCGAGGCACGAGCCGTCGCGGAACTCCACCAGGGAATGAACGATCGACGTGGGGTGAATGACCACACCCACCTGATCCGGATCGAGCCCGAATAGAACGTACGCCTCGATGACTTCCAGCGCCTTGTTGGCGAGCGTCGCCGAATCGATCGTGATCTTGGCGCCCATGTCCCAGGTCGGGTGAGCCAGGGCGTCTTCGGGTCGGGCCTCGGCCAGCCGGTCCCGGGGCCATTCCCGAAACGGGCCGCCCGATGCCGTCAGCGTCACTTGAGCGATCTCGTGACGCGGACGTCCCGCGATGCACTGGTGGACCGCCGAGTGCTCGCTGTCGACGGGGAGGAGTTCTCCCCCGCCCCTTTCGAGCGCCGACATGACGAGTGATCCGCCCGTCACCAGCGATTCCTTGTTCGCGAGCGCCAGGCGCTTTCCCAGCTCCAGCGAGCGGAGCGTGGGCTCGAGCCCCGCGATACCGACGAGCGCGTTCAGCACGATCTGGGTCCCATCTGCCTCGATCGCATCGAAGCCGGTGTCGGGCCCGACGCGCCAGTCGCCCTCCCAGCGAACATCCGGCAGATCTCCTTCGAGACCCGTCACACACGCCACGGCGGGGTCGAACTCCAGGGCCAGCTCATCCAGCGCCTCTACGTTCGAGTGCGCGGTAAGCGCGGTCACGCGGAAGCGGTCCGGGTGTCGCCGGAGCACGTTCAGCGTCGAGGCGCCGATCGATCCGGTGGCACCCAATACCGCCACACCCTGGCGTTTCGTCACTTGAAGAGGGCCATCCAGAAGAACGCGGTCGGTATCGTCCAGAGCAGAGAATCCAGACGGTCGAGGATTCCCCCGTGGCCCGGAAGGATGTTCCCCGAGTCCTTCACCCCGCATTCCCGCTTGAGCGCGGATTCCACGAGATCGCCGATGATGGCGAAGGCGCCGACCGCGAGCCCGAGACCGATGGCCGGGAGGATATCGAACTCCCATCCGCCCGGGAGCACCCAGCGTGAGTAGATCGGGGCCACCACGGTCGCCGCGATCAACGCCGAAACGGCGCCTTCGACGGTCTTGTTGGGGCTGATATTGGGCGCGAGCCGACGCTTGCCAAATGCGCGTCCTCCGAAATATGCCGCTGTGTCGGCGATCCACGTAATGATGATGGGATAGAAGAAGAACAGAGTTTGTGCGAGCCGGCGTTCGAGCGAGTCCATGTCCGGGGGACTCCACATCCACCCCTCCCGCAGCGGCACCCCGAAGCTCAGGAGACCTCCGAGATAGAGTACCCCGAACACCATGATCGCGGCGGTCCGCACCGGCAGGTCCTCGATCGGCACTCGGGCGATCGCGAGCCCGCAGAACCCCATGAGCAGGGCCCCGCCGTAAAGCCCACCGGCCCAGAAGCCGCCGTAGAATACGACCGTCGGGTACAGAAAGGCGGCTACCGCCCCGAGCGGGCCGAACACGTCCCGTCCGGGCGTCTTCATCATCCGGCTGTACTCGAGGAAGCCCAACCCGGCGACGAAACCGAGACCCAGCGGCAAGACCGGTCCCCCGATGTAGACCACCAGGACACAGAGCGGAACGCCCGCACCGGCGACGGCCAGTCGGTTACGCAGGTCTACGTTCATGCCGGACGTCCGGACGTCCGGACCGCGAGCCGGCTCACGTCGAGACGAGTCCGAACCTGCGGTCCCGCCCCTGGTAGTCGAGAATCGCGTGGAAGAGCTCGCGCCTCGTGAAGTCCGGCCACAGGACCTCGGTCACATAGATCTCGGCATACGCCAGCTGCCAGAGAAGAAAATTCGAGATCCGGTACTCCCCCGACGTCCGGATGAGGAGGTCCGGGTCGGGCCAATCCCCCGTCATCAGGCGGGCGTCCAGGTGCCCCGGCTCGATGTCATCGGGAGACAGGACCCCGGCGGCGCAGTCGCGAGCGAGGGAACGGCACGCCTCCGTGATCTCTCCCCTCGCCCCGTAGCTGATCGCGAGATGGACATCGAGCGCGCCGCCGCCCGAGGTGGACGCCTCCAGCTCCGCGATGGCCCGACGAGCGGTCGCCGACAGGCGCTCCCGGTCTCCGAACACCGTGACCCGGATGCCGGCACGGGCCAATTCGTCCCGATCGGACTGTGCGTACTCCTCGAGGAGCGCCATCAGCGCACCGACCTCGTCCGCCGGACGGTCCCAGTTCTCGTTGGAGAAGGCGTAGAGCGTCAGGTGCCGGACCTCGGCTTCCGCCGCTCCCTTGATCACTTCGCGAACCGCCGACATTCCGGCCCTGTGGCCGCGCCGGCGGGGGAGTCCGCGCTCTCTCGCCCACCGACCGTTGCCGTCCATGATCACGGCGACGTGGGTCGGCGGACCGTTCGCGAGGAGGCGGGAGAGAATCTCGCTGTTGTCGACGGCCGCATCCGGATTCGTCATCCGGGAAAGCTGCCCCCGGAGGTTAGGGCTGTCAAAGCTGTCCCACCCCCGCGTCGCGGCGCAGCCGCGGGGCTCCGCCGAGGAAGGAATAGGCCTCGTAACCGTCCCGCTGCATCTGCTCGGCCACGTAGGCGGTGCGGATCCCCTCGGCACACAACAGCACGTAGGTCTCGGTGCGGTCCAGCTCCCTGTAGCCGGCCTCGACATCCTCGAGATTGCGCCGTGTGGATCCCGGCCAGTGCCAGGCATCGAAGGCGGCGGCGGGTCGCGTGTCGATCACCACCGCACCCGCGGGCACTTTGGTGACGTAGAGCGCGGCGCCCGCGATCTCCTCCGGCCGCACCCGCCGCAGGTCGAGGACCTGCCGCCCGCCGATCGCGGTCTCGAGCTCCTCGTGACCGACCTCCATCTCCTGCTCCGTCGCGTCCTCGCGGCTTGCGGCGGTGACCGGCTTGGCCGGCGAGACCTCACAGTACTCCCGAATCCGGGACGAGATCTCGTATGTGCCGATCTCCCGGCACCTGTCGATGATCTCCTCCTTGTGGAAACCCAGCAGGGGTCGGAGGACTGGAAGCGAAGACGCATCTTCGATCGCCGTCAGGTTCGTCAGCGTTTGTGACGAGACCTGCCCGATCGACTCGCCCGTCACGATGGCCTCGGCCCCGATCTCCTCCGCGATCTTCGACGCAGCACGGTAGAACATCCTCTTGAGAACGACCTGGAGATAGGCCGGCTTCGCACGTTCCCGCATCGCCTCCACGACCGGCCCGAACTCGAGGACGTGGAGGCGTGGGTACGTGCCGTAGCTCCAGTGATCCGAGAGGACCTTCGTGACCTCGACGACCATCCGCTGATACGCGGTGCCACCGAGGTTGCAGAAGACGTAGTCGAGAGTGACCCCCCGACGCAGCGCCATCCAGGCGGCGACGGACGAATCGAAGCCGCCCGAGATCAGGGCGAGCGCCCTGCCCTGAACGCCGAGCGGGAGGCCAGAGGCGCAGGGGATCGAGTCGCCGTAGAAGTACGCGGTTCCGTCTCTGAGCTCGACGTTCACCGAGACCTCCGGCGAACTCAGGTTCACGGTCGCGCCGGGGTTGAGCGCCGCGCCGAGACGCTGCTGGACGTCTGCCGATGTGAACCCCGGTGTGCCTGAGCGCCGGGCCCGCACGGCGTAGGTCCGCCCTTTGACGCGTTCGGCGTAAAGCTCCGTGCCTAGCTCGACGATCGTGTCGAGGTCGGCTTCGCACGTCCCGAGGACGAGCGAGAAGCTGCTGACACCGAAAGTCCGCGTGAGCGGCAAGGCGAAGCGGTCGTCCGGCGCCTCGATGTAGAATCGGCTCCAATCGGGCAGGAGCGTCGCTTCCGCGCCCTCGGCCTCGAAGCCGTCCCGGAGGTTCCGCGCGAGTCGCTTCTGGAAGCGTCCTCGGGTGCGTTTGGCCTTGGTGCTCAGCTCGCCGGAGAAGCGAACCATGGCGTGTGTCATCTGGTCCATACGGAGCAAGCTACGGCCGCCGGCCGGTGGAAGGACAACGGATCGGCAAGGCTTCGTCGCTGATGGCAGTGGCGGGATTCGTTTGGGATCGCTCCGCGATCCGGCGAGCTCACTCGCTTCGGCGCTCGGTATGTTGCCTGCGACGCTTCGCGTCCGGCGAGCTCGCGCCTTCGGCGCTCGGTTGAACCCGGGAAAGCGCTGCGGTCCCTGGGTCGCGTCCTTCTCAATGGCAGGGGCGGGATTTGCGTAGATCGCTTCGCGTCCGGCGAGCTCGCGCCTTCGGCGCTCGGTTGAACCCGGGAAAGCGCTGCGGTCCCTGGGTCGCGTCCTTCTCAATGGCAGGGGCGGGATTTGCGTAGATCGCTTCGCGATCCCGCGAGCTCGCGCCTTCGGCGCTCGGTTGAACCCGGGAAAGCGCTGCGGTCCCTGGGTCGCGTCCTTCTCAATGGCAGGGGCGGGATTTGAACCCGCGACCCAGGGCTTATGAGTCCCTTGCTCTACCAGGCTGAGCTACCCTGCCTCGGGCGACACATCGTACATGAATTCGAGGTCCGGTCAAGGTTCGGATTCGTCCGCGTCCGGTTCATCCTCGACGAACAAATAGAGCCGCTCGCCGGGCCGGATGAACGCATGCCGTTCGCGTGCAATCCGCTCTATGACCTGCGGGTCGTTCTGGAGACTGTCCGCCCAAACAGTGAGTGAGTCGAGAACGGTGGACAGCGAGTCGACACGCGCCCCCGCGCCAGTCGCTGCGACGCGAAGCTCGAGCACGTCGGAGCGGGCGTACTCGCCACCCCACCCCCAGTAGTGCGCGGCGAAGACCAGGGCCACCCCGGTGATCGCCCAGCTCGCGCGGCGGTTGACCTTATCGGACATGACGGCTCACGCGTACGCCCCGCGGCCCGGGTAGGTCGCGGCATCGCCC
>Ga0224508_10002143_pt1 | contig 17134 bp, 13 predicted proteins | sample SF_Jan12_sed_USG_4_FD_170157 | JGI IMG/M metagenome (GOLD analysis project Ga0224508, IMG submission 170157) | Sediment microbial communities from San Francisco Bay, California, United States - SF_Jan12_sed_USGS_21 | ecosystem: Environmental > Aquatic > Marine > Sediment | place: USA... | reverse complement strand
TACGAGCCCCCAAGGATTTCCGATTCCTCCCAGTAGCACAATAGAAACCAGGATCAACGAATCGCCAAAGGTAAAGTTCGTCGGCGCGATGAAGCCGATCATCATGGCGTAGAGCGCCCCCGCCATCCCGGCGAGGAAGTTGCCGATAGTGAAGGCAGTGATCTTCCAGCGGGTGATATTCAGCCCAAAGCAGGCCGCCGCCGTTTCGTCGAGGCGGACGGCGTCCAGGTTGAGACCGACCCAGGAGCGTTCCAGTCGCTTAACGAAGGTGAACGTGAGGGCCAAGAGCGACAGACCAATGAGGATGTAATTCACGTAGAAAGATAGCTCGAGATCCTCGCCGATTTCGATGTTGTTATTAAACTCCCAACCCAGAAGGTTCATGCCTTGGACACGTAGACCTTGGGGACCTCCCAATGTGTCGTTGACCTCGAGAAAAATCTTGAACAGCAAGCTGAAGGCGATCGTCACCACTGCGGAGTAGTGGCTGCGGGTCCGCAACACGGGCAGGATCAGGATCGAGCCGATCACTGCTGCCATCATGCCACCGATGACGAGTATTAACACATGCGGGATAGGTGTGTGCATCGTTAATACGGCAGCCGTGTAGCAGCCAATACCGAAGAATGCCGCTCCGGCGAAATTGAGTACGCCGGTATAGCCGAACTGGACGTTCAGCCCTAGACAAGCGATGACATAAATAATGACCGTTGCCACCAACAACAAAACGAAATGATCTTCGTAGAAAAAACCGACCATTACTAACACAGCAAGGACAATAAGGAGGTTGAAAGCGTTTTCTTGTTCGGCAAAACTACGCCCAAAGCGCGCTGTGTCGCCGAATCGAGCGAAGACCATAACCGCGATCGCCCCAGTCACGAGTAAGACGGTGATGCCGGCTTGCGATTCCACGCTCAGCACCAGTAGCAAGTAAACAGTTACCACCACAGCGCCCACGACACCGGGCAGCAGGGAAGCAAGCAAATCTCGCGTACCGCTCATCTACACCCGCTCGCTGATCTTTTCCTGGATCAGGCCCGTCGGCCGCCACGCCATGATGAGGATAATCACGCCGAAGGCGAATACGTCTTTGTAGGCGCTGGCGAAGGGCATGGCAAGGACACCAATGGTCTGCAAGGCAGCAAACAAGAAACCACCGATGATGGCACCGTAAATATTACCCAGGCCGCCAACAATAGCAGAGCTGAAACCGATCACACCAAGCAACAGACCCATGGCGAAATTAATCTCGCTGTAATAAAGCCCGTGGAGTATACCGGCGAAGGCGGCGAGACCGGAGCCGATGGCAAAGGTGATGAGGACTATAAGCGTGAAATTAATCCCCATAGTCTTCGCCGTTTCCTCATCCTGGGCGACGGCGCGGATAGCAAGGCCGAGTTTAGTTTTATTTATCAGCAAATGAATGCCAACGATAACCCCGAGTCCGGCCAGTAGTATCATTGCGCTGTCGATTCTGAGAGTGAAATTGCCAAATGTGTAGGCGTCTGTTGGCAACAGGGACGGGAATCGCTGGGGGTTGGCGCCTTGCGGATAAAACAGGCGAATAGCCTCGTGCAGCACGGTGCCCAGCATCAGGGTGATTAACAACGTATTCAAGGGTGGCGCCGCTTTGAGAGGTAGCACCAAGTATTTGGCGATCAGCATGCCAAGCGTCGCCATGCAAATGGTCGCTACCGTCAGCACGATCAAAACCTGTGCCGGCGCCCAGGAAATGCCAATCTCGCTCAATCCGAAATAAGTAGCGAGCCCTGTGAACGCGCCAACCATCAAGACGTCGCCGTGGGAGAAATTGATAATGTCCATCACCCCGAAAAACAAGGTGAAGCCAACGGCGACGAGAGCGTACATCATGCCCAGCATGAGGCCATTCATAATGTATTGGCCTAACAGACCGGCATCCATAGGTAAGCCCCTTCACCCAGGTGTTGTTCAGGAAAGATGCGGCGCACCGGCGGCCAGGCATGGACCCAGCCGCAGGTGACCGTACAGCAATTTACATGCCTCTCAACTTGCGCTTGCCCGAAGCGTATTCGCTTTCCTCCCAAACGGTCCACTCGCCATCCTGACTCACGTATTTGGTAATGACAGCGATGGTGTTCTGGCCGTGATCGTCAAAGGCAATCTTACCGACGATCGAATCAACGCCGCCGACCTTGTTGAGGGCTTTACGGACCTTTTTGCGGTCGGGTCCCTTGGCCTCTATAGTGTCGAGGATGAGGTTCATAGCCGCGAACGCGAAGGCACCGTAGGCTTCGGGCGGTTCGCCGTAGTTCTGTTTATTGTATTGTTCCAGAAAGAACTTACCGCCGGGCAGTTTCTCCGTAGGCGCACCTTCACGGAACGCCAGTACACCTTCAGCCAGTTCGCCAACACCCTCGATGAAGGTATCCGAGACAATGCCCGAGGTACCTTCAAATTGCGCCTTAAGGCCGAGCTTCTCCATTTGTGCGCGGATGCGGACCCCGATCGGCGTCAGGCCGCCGAAATAAAGGACGTCTGGGTTGAGGGACTTGATCTTGGTGAGTTCGGCGGAGAAGTCCTGCTGGTCCGACGTGACGCCGAAGGTACCCAGAATATTGCCACCGTTTTTGGTTAGATATTCGCTGAAATATTTGTTGTGGCCTTTGCCGTAGTCGGTGGTGTCATGGATAACGGCCCAGGTCTTATAGCCTAGCCCGGTCATAAACTTGGCGGCTGTCTCATTCTGATTGATCATCGTACCGTTTACACGATGCACTTCCCCGTACTTGTTCCCGTAGGTGATGTCGGGAAGTACCGCGCCCCACACTATGATCGGCAGGCCGAACTTATGGTAGACATCGACTGTAGAGATAGCCACCGCCGAGCAATAATGCGTAGCGGCGGCGATAACGTCCTTATTGGCACCTAATTTCGTGGCTGCCTGGACGCCAATATTAGGTTTACATTCGTCGTCCAGAACAATAAGTTCGTACTTGTACTTGGCCTTAGGGTCAGCGTTGCGTAGGCGCACTGCCAGATCAGCAGAGTTACGCCCTCCCAGGCCATTTGACGATGTGCCGCCAGTCAGGGGTCCGATGAAGCCGACCTTGACCTGCTCTTTGGCGCCAACCGCCGTGGATGCCAGCCCGAAGACCACCATCACCGCCAGGACGGCAGCGAAGACGATACGGATAGTTTTCATGATTACCCTCCTTCCTGAATACGATGAATTGCAGCAAGTAGTACAGATGCGATACGACCGCTGGAGGATCCCAAGATGCGGTCTGGTGAGGCCGCTAAATGCTATTTGATCCTTAGGGGCTTTGCAAGAACCTTGCTACACGGCAACACCGTTACTGGCGGCTGAGGACGAGACGACAGCTAACGTCAGTCAGTGGGCCGTGGCTGGTTGGTGGCTGGGGCTTCTTAACGTACGTGGTTGGGTCCTAGCTGGTCTATGAAAATTAGATCAGACGAGTGCCGCTACTTCTTTTCATCGAGTTTGAGGGCCACGGAGTTGATGCAATAGCGTTGGCCTGTCGGTACCGGGCCGTCCGCAAATACGTGGCCCAGATGCGCATCACATTGAGCACACAGCACCTCTGTGAGTTCCGTATCGAACCTCGTATCGGGCTGGGTTTCCACGACGCTTCCCGAAATTGGGGCCCAGAAACTTGGCCAGCCTGTACCCGAGTCGAACTTGCTATTCGAGTCGAATAATTCCGTTTCGCAACAAATGCATCTATAAATACCCTGGGTCTTGCAGTCATTGTACTCGCCCGAGAATCGCCTTTCCGTCCCTCTTTCCCGCGTGACGCGGTATTGTTCGGGCGTCAGTTGTGTACACCATTCCGACTCAGATTTTCGGATCTTTTCAGCCATGGTTAAATCGGTTTCATTGTACTATTGCACAAGATTATCATACCGGATTCGCAAGGAGTCACGAAATAGCTCGATGGCGCTTTCGTGCTCATCGTTGAACTCAAGGGCGCTCGATTTTCTCGGTAGAGTAAGGATGTGGCGCGGTGGTCTAAGGTCGAGCCTATCTGTTGCCGCCCCTTTCGTCTGGCGGTGTCTCAATAGCCAAACCATCACTCCGTTTCCACATCCTCCTCATCGAACCGGACGGGCCGATCTCCGGCATCCGGCTCTCGGACAAGATCTCACGCCTTCACCCACGACTCACCGCGCCCAAGCTGGGTCAGACGTACGAGACCAAAATACCCGTAGAGGTGCGAGAGGGGATACGTCCCGCCCCTGCGCCGCCTGACCTTATACTTGTTGCGCAGCCACCGGCGCAACCGCGTCGCGGTGTAGCTGTCGAGCGCGCGATAGGCGCGGCTGACGGTCCCTACTTGAAAGTAGTTCGCCCAACCGCGCAGCGTGCGATTCAACTGCCGCACCATCTCCGTGGTATCGACCCACGCCAACGACAGAGCCGTCATGGCACGAATCTTCCGCACCATGCGTTTGATGCTCTGCTTCGACGGGCGCATACCGAGGCGGGCCTGGCCCGTTCTCGGTGAGTACATCCGCCCAAACGTGTAGCCCAGAAAGTCGAACTCCTCTTCCGGTATCCGACAGACTCGTGTCTTCTCCCCGTTGACCGTGAGCTTCAGCCGACCCATGATCTCGTGCATCCATAGCAGAGCCTCGTCAGCCTTGCCCCGTCTGCACAGGATCACCAGGTCATCCGCATAAATCACAATACAGCTGCCCAGGCGTTGATCCAGCCCGAGCTTCTTCCATGCCAACACAAACCGGCGCATATACAGATTCGCCAGCAGTGGTGAGATGGGTGAGCCCTGCGGAATGCCGCGTCGTGTATCCTTGGCCTCCGTAGTCCGCTTCTTTCGTCCTCGATCGTCGGTTTCTTCCACGGTACATTCCAGCCACTGTTTGATCAGATGTAACACACGCCGATCTACTACTCGACGTGCTACTGACTTGAGCAATTCAGCATGCGGAATGCTCCCAAAATAGTCCGACAGATCAGCGTCCACCACATCCGGATGCCCACGAAACATCCTCTCTTCCACCTCCACCACCGCCCGCTGCGCACTGCGCCGCGGACGGTATGCGTACAACTCCGGTGGAAGGTCGGCCTCGAAGATCGGCTCCAGCACCAGCATCGCTGCCGTCATACATACCCGATCCCCAAGGGTCGAGATGCCCAACGGTCTTAGCTTGCCGTTGGCCTTGGGAATAAACACTCGTCTGATCGCTTCCGGTCGATACGTCCTCTCTGAGCGCAAGCGCCAGTTCACCTAACCACCGCTCGACCCCGTACGCTTCGACGTCCGTAAAGTCCTGACCATCCACTCCCGGTGCGCCCTGGTTCGAGCGGCACTGGGCATAGGCATGCGACAGAATGTCTTCCCGGTAAATCTTGTCGTACAGGGCATAGAAACGGAAGCCAGGCTCTGCCCTCGCTTTCGCGTGTAACGCCCTCTGTAGTTTCTGAACACTTTTAGGAGTTGATAGGTTACCCAATCTCCTGTCCTTTCCTACTTATTGCGTTTGTCTTGAACCAAGGCCCCTTCCCTCCCCCGGCATTACCCGGCTTCTTCAGTAATACGGGCCTCTCCGCCACCCCATAGCGCCCGGCCTGTCCCTCACGGGCGTCCGGTTGGTCATCCCAAACCACGCCAAGGGGCTTCCCGTGTTGCGTGCGTCTCCCTTGTGTACATGCTGTCGTCACTACCCCGGCACAGCAACGGGGGAAACTACATCGCTCATCCGAACCCCGTCATATCAGCCTTCCCCGGTATGGCCGCCGGGTCGGCCTGTGCAACGTCCTTTTCGAGGCTTGCTCAACGTTCACTCGCGTTACGGCCTGCACACTCGCGCTGTCACCGTATTTCGTGACACGCTTCACCCGAGGCTTCAACCATTTCGTTACCTCCATAGTCGCTCCGGTTGCTTCCGGCTGGAGCTGTCGCCGGGTGGGACTTGCACCCACTGGGAAAAACGCCGCCTTTCCACGGCGCACTCCAAGAGCAGACATTCAGACAAGCGAGTTTTTCGGGAACTGCCACCGACCACCTAATGAGAGACCAGGGGGTCGCGCGGGCACACCCGCGCAGCCATGATGGGAAAACCTCAGATGAGCCGCGAGCGGTTAGCGATTGACCTCAATCCGCTGGTTAGGCCGGCTTACGAAACCGACAATAAAGGTACATCTGCTTCACGCCACCGGGGGTGACATGCAGTTCCTGCCGATGCGTTTGAAGCACCAACCGTTCACCGAGCTCTTGGTGTAGGCGCTCAGGACTATATCTTTCAACTTCCAACCCACTACAGCGCGGCGGTGCCTCGGGTGCAAACGTGCCGATTATTACGTGCCCACCGCTTTTCAAGGCTCGATCAAGCGTGACCGCATACTTTTTCCTGTCCTCAGGGTTGGTTAGGAAATGGAACACGGCGCGGTCGTGCCATAAATCGTAATGCGCTGGCGGCAGCTGCACGGACGTAATATCGCCTTCGCGCCAAGTGACCTTGTCAGCCGCCGCACCGAGACGCGTCTTCACCGTAGCCAAAGCATGCTTCGACAGATCGAGTATCGTCAGATGTTGAAATTCCCCGTCTAATAAGTCATCGACTAATGTGGAGGCGCCGCCACCGACGTCGATTATGCTTGCGTCCTTACCGAGACCGAGCTCTCGTATCCAATTGAGGGTTGTCTGCAGATGGGGTTCGTACCACCCGAGCCTGTCGGTGGATTTGTTCGCGTAGACGCGTTCCCAATGCTGTTTTGGGTCCATGTCAGCCGGCCTAACGGTGATGCTAATTGGTGCGCCACCGCATGTTGAATTTCGACCGCCACATTCGACCTCAGGCAACCACATTTTTCACTGATCTCGATCAAGTCCAGCGACACTCTGGTTGGGAATCAGCGGGTCGGGATTGCGCTTTAATAAATCTGCATCCTCCAAAGGGGGTTTGTCGCCCAGGTAAAAAGTCTGTTGGTACCGTTTTCCGGAGAGTCGGCCTAATCGAGTCGGGAATCCACCGACCACCTGATGAGAGACCAGGAGGTTGGCGGTGCCTGAACGGCGCATTCACAGCATAGGTGAAAGCAAGGTGATTGATCCGCATCGGACAGCACCGGACTTTGAATCCGCTGGGTGCGGTCGGAGAGGCTCGTAGTATATCCGCAACGCACCCTTTTGCAGGCGCAGCGTATTCACTCCAGCCTATTTCATCCCTACTCCTTCCAACTTAACCTCACGGCATAAGTCTTTGCCGAAGTGAGCTAAGGTGAGCTAGAGTAGTAAGCCCGATTTGTCGCCGCCACGGTGACACAAATGGGGCCCCGCATGGCTGGAGACGTGGGCTCCACCGTGTTTTCCCGGTTCACGGGGAAGTGGCAGGTCGATTACTTGAGCAATGACGTTGCCGGCGCCAATGAACGACGCCGGCCATCAACTAGGAGGAAATATCATGAAACATGTTCTCTTCGGCACGGTCGTGGCCATCGGTCTCGCACTGGCGTCATTCCAGGTTCAGGCGGTGGAAGGAACGCTCACCATCGTCACCTCGTATCCAAAAGACACAACAGGCACTTTCAAGGCCGCGTTCGAGAAGAAGTACCCGAACGTCAAAGTCGAAATGCTTAAGAAGAAGACCACCGCCGGCATCAAGTACCTGCAGGAAACGGCGGGTAGCAACACGTCCGATATGTTTTGGGCTTCGGCTCCAGATGCGTTCGAGGTCCTCAAGGGCGATGACCTACTGGTCAAGTACCAGCTCAAGGTCAAGGGCATTCCGGAAAAAGTGGGCGCCTTTCCGATCAACGATCCGGATGGCTACTACAAGGGCTTCGCGGCCTCTGGCTATGGCATCATGTGGAATACGCGTTACCTCAAGGCCAAAAAGCTGCCCACGCCGGCCGAGTGGTCGGACCTCAAAAAGCCTGTGTATCACGGCCATGTGGGCATGAGCGCACCTTCTCGTTCGGGCACCACGCATCTCACGGTCGAGACCCTGCTGCAGGGCAAGGGCTGGGAAAAAGGCTGGGCGGAATGGAAGGCCATCGCTGGCAACTTTAAGACCGTGACCGAACGCAGTTTCGGTGTCCCCGACGGCGTCAATAGCGGTCAGTTCGGAGTCGGGATCGTCATCGACTTTTTCGGGCTTTCCTCGAAGGCTTCCGGATTCCCGGTTGACTATCGTTATCCCACCGTGACGACACTCGTTCCGGCCAACATCGCGCTGGTGAAAAACGGGCCCAACCCCGAGGCGGCCGGCGCGTTCATCGAGTTCCTACTCTCTGGGGAAGGCCAGGAGTTGTTGCTGGATCCGAAGATCCGCCGCCTGCCGGTCAACCCGGCGACCTACGCCAAGGCTCCCGCCGGTTTTCCGAACCCGTTCAAGGACAGCTCCATCGGGTCGGCGGTCAAGTTCGATCTCGCCCTTTCCAAGAGTCGCTACAATGTCATCAACTCCTTGTTCGACGTGATGATCACTTATCGTCTCGACGATCTGCGTGACACCACCAAGGCCATCCAGGATGCTGAGGCCGCCATGGCGGGCAAGTCGAACGATAAGGCAGCTACCCTGATCGCCCAGGCGAAAGCGCTGGTCAACCAGGTTCCCGTCGATGCGGCGACTGCGAGCAAGCAGGAGTTCAACGCGGTCTTCAAGAAGAAGCGCAAGAAGGCAACCACAAAGGTCGAAGGCCGCCAGGCGGAGATCGAGCAGGATTGGGACACAATGGTGAAAGGCAACTACGCCAAAGCCAAATCGCTGGCGGAAAAAGCGAAGTCCATGCTCTGACGGCTGAGTAATTCGACGTGGGCCCGGCTGCGATGCATGCTGGGCCCATTGTTCGCGCCTCGACACGCGCCGCGGGGGAATGATGGGATCTGTATTTGCACCAGGACAACGGGGACCGGCACTCGCAGGCGGATTGATCGCGTTGTTTCTACTCCTTTTCCTGCTAGTGCCGATGGCGCAGGTCGTTGTTGTAGCCTTTCAGGACCCCAACACCGGCGCGCCGACGCTGATCAACTTCGTCGACTTCTTCAAGACCTCGTTGTTCCAGGAGTCGTTCATCAACTCCTTCTATGTGGCCGCGATGTCGGTAGTGCTCTCCTCGCTCTTCGCATTGCCGCTTGCCTACTTCACGACCCGCTTCAACTTCGGTGGCGCCCTGTTGATCCAGACGCTGGGCATTATCCCTTTGATCATGCCGCCGTTCGTTGGCGCCGTGGCAATGGCATTGTTGTTCGGCGCCAACGGCTCGGTGAATTTGCTCCTCGACGAATGGTTTGGCTTCACCATTCCTTTCATGGAGGGTCTGAACGGGGTCATTTTCGTCGAAAGCATCCACTACTTCCCCTTCATCCTCATCAACTTGTCGGCGGCGCTCAATAACATCGACCGCGCCATGGAGGAATCGGCCCAGAATCTGGGTGCCAGCGGTACACGGCTTTTCCGACGCATAGTGTTCCCGCTCGCCATGCCGGGTTACGTAGCCGGTGCGGCGCTCGTGTTCATCAAAGTTTTCGATGATCTCGGCACGCCGTTGTTACTCAATATCAATAATATGCTGGCGCCGCAGGCATATCTGCGCATCACTTCCATCGGGATTTCCGACCCCATGGGCTACGTGATCTCGGTGATCTTGGTCGCATTTTCGCTCCTGTCGCTGTGGGTCTCGCTGCTGGCGCTGCGCGGCAAGGATTATGCCACCCTGCAGAAGGGCGGCGGCGGTCTCATGCGCCGCGACCTCCGCAACTGGGAAAAGATCGGATGTTACGCCGTCGTTATCCTGATACTGCTGCTGGTGCTGTCGCCTCATCTTGGTCTACTGCTTTTGTCCTTCGGCACCATCTGGTCGTTCAGCGTGTTGCCGGATGCCTATACCATCGATCACTACGTCACCGTGTTCAGTGAGGCCTCGGGATACATCACGAACACGCTGCTGTACGCCGGTCTCGCGGCGCTGTTCGACGTCATCATCGGTACCGGCATCGCCTACATCGTCTGGCGTACGGGACTGCCCGGCCGCAAATGGCTCGACTATGGCGCCACGGCCGCGCTTGCCGTTCCCGGTGTTGTAATAGGTATCGGATATTTGCGTACCTATCACGGTATCAACGTGCCAATTGCCGACCAACCGCTCGCTTCATGGTGGGTAATTATCGTCGTGGCGCTTACCATACGGCGGCTGCCGTACGCGCTGCGGGCCTGTGTCGCCGCTTTGCAGCAAGTGAGTGTCATGCTGGAGGAAGCGGCGGAAAACCTCGGGGCGACCAAGGGTCGCACCGTGTGGCGCATTGTCGTACCGCTGATGTCTGGCGGTATCCTTGCGGGTTTCGTCACCAGCTTCGCCACCGCCTCGGTGGAACTTTCCGCCACCCTCATGCTGGTGGCCGTGGATTCCGACGCGCCCCTGGCCTACGGCATTTACGAGTTCATGCAATCGGCCGCCGGACGTGGACCCGGAGCGGCACTTGGCGTCATCGGTGTCGTGTTCGTGGGTCTCGGCACTTACATTTCCCACCGTATTATAGAGCGTGGTCGGGTGACACTTGAGTCCACCGCCATCGTAGCCGAAGGAGCCGCCGCATGACGAGCATTAATACGACTGCTGCCGGGGTTGAGATCGAGGACTTAGACGTGTCCTTTGGTGACACGCACGTCCTCAAGGGCGCCAACCTGTCCATCGAGCCTGGCGAATTCTTCGCCTTTCTCGGCCCGTCGGGTTCCGGGAAGTCGACACTGCTGCGGGCAATTGCTGGATTCGGACCGACGCCGAGCGGGCGCATCCTCATCGGCGGTGAAGAAGTCGCACACCTGCCGCCGTGGAAGCGCAACGTGGGAATGGTCTTTCAAAGCTACGCACTGTGGCCGCACATGACCGTGCGCCGGAACGTCGCCTTCGGTCTCGAGGAGCGCAAGCTGCCCAGCCGGGAGATTGCCACGCGCGTCGATGCGGTCCTGGAGATGGTGGGTCTACTCGACCTGGCCGAGCGCCGGCCGGCCCAGCTCTCCGGCGGCCAGCAGCAGCGCATCGCGTTGGCCAGAACCCTCGTTGTCGAGCCGCGTGTGCTGCTGCTGGACGAGCCACTCTCCAACCTGGATGCGAATCTGCGCATTCAGATGCGTCGGGAGCTGCGCGAGTTGCAGCAAAAGCTTCGGCTCACCACAATCTTCGTAACCCACGATCAGGAAGAGGCCAATACCACCTCCGACCGAATGGCGGTGCTAAACGACGGCGTCATTCAACAGGTCGGTGCACCCATGGAACTCTACGACAATCCTGCCAATCTGTTTGTCGCAACCTTTCTCGGCACCGCCAACGTGCTCAAGGGGCTCGTGGAGGATACCGACGATGGTGCGCAGTTCAACTCGGTCGATGGAGTGCCTATCCCTCTACACACGAAGGAGCGAGGGCCACGGAGCCTCGTGTTCCGGCCGCAGAACGTCGCCATCGCGCCCGCGAATGCCCCCGTTGACTCTGACCGGGTGCGAATCGCTGGCACAGTCTGCCACATGGAATTCCTGGGAAGCATCATCCGTTATGGGGTCAGTGTCGGTGCAGATACGGCGCTCGTCGACGACCAGCATCGGCGAGGTGCGCCCGTATTCGCGATCGGTGATGAGGTAAATCTCTTCCTCCAAAAAGACCAGGTCACGACGCTGAAGAACTGACGCATTAGATGATCTCTGGAGGCTCGCCGAAGGTGGACACAGCCAGTTCCGACTCTGTCATAAAGCGTTACTACCGGGAGCGAGCGCCAGTTTACGACCGTGTCTATATGTATCCCGAAAGGCGGGAAGATCTTCGATACCTCGCGCGTTACATTCCGAACCAGTTTGCCGGACGCGACGTGCTCGAAGTGGCCGCGGGTACCGGCTATTGGACCCAGTTCATATGCCGAAAGGCCAATTCAATCCTCGCCACAGACGTTATCGCCGAAGCGCTCGGGCAGATCAAACAGCGCGTCGGGACGGACACCGTGAGCACCCGGGTAGTAGATGCCTATTCCCTCGACGAGCTGCGTCAGACCTATACGGGCGCATTTGCCGGGCTTTGGTTTTCTCATGTGCCCGTCGAGCGGCGCAGTGAGTGGTTAGTTTCGCTCCATCGTCGCCTCGACCCGGGGGCGATCGTCGTACTTCTAGACAATTCACTGGCCCAGTGCGAAAGAATTCCGTTGTCGTACACCGACGGGCGTGGCAATACCTACCAGGATCGTCTTACTGACTCTGGCAAAAAGTACCGCGTGTTGAAGAATTTCCCGACTGAAAAAGAATTGCTGGAGGCCACTTTGCAGCTGGGAAGGCGTCATCGATATCAAGAATTGGAGCACTTTTGGCTCTTTCAGTACGTCGTGGACTCGCAACCGCAACTGGCCCGTTAGCAGCCGGTAACTCGGACCATTCACGTGACAAGGGCATGTAATCTATTGAATCCGTATAGACAGCACTGGACTGTTAGTCCAACGACGCTCTGGTTGGGAATTAGGTGATCTCTAGACCGCAACACATTACAGAGAAGTCAGGATCGTGACGACCGGAACCTTCGTCAGCTTGATCTGCGCCTGGTAGGGAAAGTGCTGAATACCCTCCTTACCAACCGATTGCTTTTGGTAACCACGTGGCAATTTGTGGAAATTTAAATAGCGCCAGCAATGCAATCAACTGCAGGGCAACGAAAGGAATCACGCCGACGTAAACATCGCGCGTAGACACCTCGGGCGGGGCAACGCCCTTGAGAAAGAACAACGCCCAGCCGACCGGCGGCGTCAAAAAGGAGGTTTGCAGCACTACACACACCAGCATTGCGAGCCACACCATGTTCACGTCGGTGCCTGCAAACACGGGCAGGAACAGCGGTAGAACGATATAGGAAATCTCGATCCACTCCAGGAAGAAACCAAGAACGAACAACAACGCCAGCATGAAAATCACATCGGCCGTGACCCCACCGGGAACCAAAGCGAACAAAGCCGAGATGAGCTCATCGCCGTCCAGCCCCCGGAAGGCCAGCGAAAACGCCTGCGCGCAGATCAGGATGAAAAACACCATGGCGCTGATGCGCAGCGTGCTGCGCACCGTATCTGTGAGCACCTTGAGGTCGAGCCGCTGCGAGACTGCGGCGACCAGGATGCTGCCCAGCGCGCCCATGGAGGCGGCCTCGGTCGGCGCCGCGATCCCCCCGATGATCGAGCCCAACACGGCGAAGATCAGCAAAATGGGCGGAAGGACCACTTTGAAAACCTTGACCACGAGCTCGGTCGCGGTGACTTGCGCCCGCTCCTCGGCCGGGATCGCCGGCGCCATGTCGGGTCGCAGCCACCCGATCCCTAGCATATAAATCGCATAGACGGCAGCGAGGAGAAGCCCCGGAATCATGGCCGCGGCGAACAATGTTCCCAACCCCTCGCCGAGAATGTCAGACAGCAGAATCAAGACCAGGCTGGGGGGAATAATCTGCCCGAGCGTGCCCGAGGCGCAGATGGTGCCGCAAGCGAGACCTTTATTGTAGTTCCGCCGCACGAACACCGGCAGCGTCAACAGACCGAGCGTCACCACGGTGGCACCGACGATACCCGTAGACGCCCCCATCAACACTCCGACGAGAATGATCGCCAGCCCCATGCCGCCGCGCAGGCCACCCGCCGCGTGGCCAATAACATCGAGCAACTCCTCCGCAAGTCGCGAGCGCTCAAGCATCACCCCGATGAACACGAACAGCGGTATGGCGAGCAGCGTGTAATTTTCCATCAACCCGAAGATGCGCTGGGGCAGGAGATTGAACAGACCCATGCCGAAGCCGAAGTAGCCGAACAACAGTCCGGTCGCAGCCAGCGCAATGGCCACCGGGAATCCGATGAACAACAAGAAAAAGAAACTGAGGCCCATCAATACGGCGATATGCTCCATATCAACGTCTCTGGCGAAGATAAAGCCCGTGGCGGATCGCCTGAGCGAAGGCCTGTACGGCCAGTAAAGCAAAACCCAGGGGGATGAACGCGCGCAGCAAGAATCGATACGGCAATCCACCTGGGTCGGGTGACCCCTCACCGATCGCGTAGGCCTGCTGCACGAATCCCAGCGACAAGTTGACAATGACGATCGCGATGATAACCGTGACGATCGCCGCCATGAGGTCGACGAATTCCTGCAGCGTTCTGCCAAACCGTTCGAAGAAGATATCCACGCGCACATGATCACCGTGGCGCAGCGCATAGGACATGCCCATCAGCGCGATCGGTGACATCAGATGCCATTCGAGCTCTTGCAGGGACACGGGCCCAATTCTGAACAGGTAACGCAAGATGACGTTGATCGCCACGAGTACCACCATGCCCAGGCATAACCAGGCAGTCCCCCGACCGATCCAGTCGATAACCGATTCCAACACATCGGAGATCGGCGAGTACACGCCGTCTTCAGGCTTTTGGCCGTCGTGTTTCATGCATTCGCAGCGTTCAGAGGATACGCTTCGCGCCAATACGGGGGCAGATGAGGCCACAGGCCACCGGTGGCGCGGCGAGAAACAACGCCCGCCCTCCCCCCTTGGCAGCATGGGGGAAGGCGGGATCGAGAAGGTTTACCCGCCGCGGACGCGGATAGCGAACTGCCGTTCGCTCGAATTGGCCCAAGGATCGTGCTTCTTCTTGAAGGCCATGAACGAATCGTGGACCTTGCGGGTCACGGGATCCGCGGCAGCGCCGGCCTCCAGCACCTCTTCGGCCTGCTTGCGCAGCTCATCGATCACGTCCTTGGGAAGCTGCGAGACCCTGACCTTATGGTTCTTGATCAGATCTGCGAGCGCATCGCCGTTCAGGGCCTCGGCCGAGGTGTGGGCGGTGATGTTCGCCGAGCGCGCTACGTGCTGGATGATCCCCTGGATGTCCTTCGGCAGCTTGTCGTAGGCCTTCTTGCTGATCAACAACTCTGTCGTCGTCGAGGGCTCGTGCCAGCCGGTGTTGTAGTAGTTTTTGGCCGCCTTGTGCAGGCCCAGGCGCCGGTCCTGCAACGGCCCGACCCACTCGGCGGCGTCAATAACACCGCGCTCCAACGCCGGAAAGATCTCGCCACCACCCAAGAGCTTCACATTCACGCCGATCTGTTTGTAGATCTTGCCGCCGAGACCGGGTATGCGCATTTTCAGGCCCTTGAAATCCGCCAGCGAATTCACCGGCCTCTTGAACCAGCCCGTCATCTGAACTCCCGAGTTTCCGGCCGGCATACCCATGACACCGAAGTCCGAATAGATCTCATTCCACAGCTCTAGCCCGCCACCGTGGTAGTACCAGGCGTTCTGGCCCTGGAACGTCATACCGAATGGAACGGTACCGAAGTACTGCAGCGCTGGCACCTTGCCCGACCAGTAATAAGCCACGGCCGAGTTCATCTCCACGGTACCGCTGGTCACGGCGTCAAAGCCGCCGTTCCACGGGATCAACTCCCCAGCAGCGAAAAGTTTGATCTTCAGCCGGCCACCAGACAGATCCTCAATGGCCTTGACGATCCACTCGGCGCTTCCGGGCCCGCTTTGATAAAACGGCAGTCCCGGCGGGAAGGAGGTGGTCATCTTCCAGCTGAATGTCTTTTGCGCATGCACGATGGCTGGTGCGGCGAGCGTACCAGCTGCCGTGCCGACAACTGCAGTTTTAAGGAATTTTCGACGTTTCATGATTAGACCCCCTCCGTTAAGTTCTCGTTTGAGTGATGATGATCAACAGCTAGGGCTTATGCGCAGCACGAATGACATCAAAAAAGCGGATAATCCTCGATGAAATTCGCGCCTGGAGCAAATATCAGCAGAGATACCTAACAAATGCAAGCGTAGCAGTTGCCCTAAAAGCAAGATAATAACGCGACGCGTTAATATGATAGGTTAGGCGATCGTGGTTCGTAACAAACCCGATGATATCACGACCCATTACTCGGCAGCAGAACTCTCAGAGCTGTTAAATGCGGCAGAGAGCATTGTGAACCGTGAAGGCGGTAGTGCGCCGACACTGACGCTTGTGAGCCGCAAAGCTCAAAATCTTGTCGGAAAATTGTCGGAAAGTGGCATGAGCTTATAGGGAATCCCCCGACAGCGATACTGATGCAGTTACCGGATAGTGGTCCGATGGAAAGCGTCCATTGCACGTTGTCGTGTCGATGGCTGCGCTATGCACTTTAAAGTCTGACGAGCAGAGAATATGGTCTATCTTTCCGCGAGACTGGTTCGTTCCAAAGCCGTTGAAGGTAGCAACGTTATTATTGTGCGGATGGACGACACGAAAGGCGTCGCGCAAGCCGTGCTCATTCAACAGTCGAAGGGGTTGCGACCCTTCGTCAGCATTGAAGTCGCCCAACAACAATATGGGAAGCAGAAAAGTCTTTGACCAGTCGCCGATCACGCGAGCGCTCTCGCGTCGCGCGCGGACGCTATGATAGTCGAAGTGAGTGTTGGCGACGAGGAGCTGAGTATGCAGTCGCCGATGCTGCACAATTGCCCACGTGCAGATTCGCGGCACCTCAGCTCCCCAGGCGCGGCTGCCCGCTTTATCGGGGGTTTGACTCAACCAGAATGTCCCACTGTCCTCGACCGCGAGAAGGTTCGTCCGAATGAAGAGTTTGCAAGATTCCCCTTCATTGCCACCATGCCTGTGTATGCCAATCGATTCGTATCCGGGCAAAGCGGCTTCTAGCAAGGCAACTTGGCAGTGAAGTGCTTCCTGCACCCCGAGGACATCCGGGCTGTAGCTGCAAATACGGTCTATAACGAGGTGATCGCGGACTTCCCAGCTGTTATCGTCGTCCGGTGCTGCACCAAAGCGGATGTTGAACGTCATCACCCGGATTGCGCCGTGGACCGCCTCTCCGACCATTCATTCTAACCTATAGTGTCTCCGGTGAAACTGCGAATCAGCATATAAGAAGGATAACGCATCCACTTCACCAATCCACTCTGACAGACCCCATCAGAGACGTACTGGAGGGCGATGCTCAGAAGGTGTCAGACCTTCCGGAGGCCGGTGCTAAACAATGAAGCTACCAGATTACTTGGTATGCCTCGGCTATTTCGTGCGCACGCTTTTGGCTGTCGCCCGTGCTTGTGCCTGCCAGTCCATGGGCAATCATTGCCTCGATGATTCTGCCGGTGATGGTTCGGCTATCTGCGGTCTGATCTGCC
>Ga0224508_10002142_pt1 | contig 17136 bp, 23 predicted proteins | sample SF_Jan12_sed_USG_4_FD_170157 | JGI IMG/M metagenome (GOLD analysis project Ga0224508, IMG submission 170157) | Sediment microbial communities from San Francisco Bay, California, United States - SF_Jan12_sed_USGS_21 | ecosystem: Environmental > Aquatic > Marine > Sediment | place: USA... | reverse complement strand
TTGTCTCTTACTCTTAAGCTAACTGTAATTGGCAATTCTGGAATTTCTTTTCTAATTATTTTCCCAACTTCGATAGGTGACACTCTTTGATATCCTAACACATTTTCAGTAAGATGTATTGCATCACATTTTTTTGAAATAACTTTTATTTTTTTGATAAATTTTGCAATTGACTCATCTGTATCTACACCAGGTAAAATCTTGGGCGGATTTGCTTCATACCTGATTGTCATATTGTCATTTTTTAATCCTTGGTTAAAACCTTTGAATACCAAAACCCATATGGAATGGTAGGAAAGAAACAAGATGCTTTTAGATGATTTAAAATCTATACTGTCAAGTCCAATCAATCCCAAACTGGAAACTGACGGCAGATACAGGTTAGCATCAGTACTTGTTGTAATTTATGGTAAAGACCCAATTGTTGTAATGACTGAAAAACCTAAACATATGAAATTTCATGCAGGTGAAATTTCTTTTCCTGGTGGAAAATTAGACAATAATGATTCAGATCTTTTAGAAACGGCACTGCGTGAAACCAGTGAAGAAATTGGATTGACAATTACTAGAGATCAGGTAATTGGTCAACTGGAACCTGTCATTACTCTGAATTCTGGTTTTTTGATTTTACCGTTTGTTTCAGTCATTGATAAGATCCCAACACTTGCAGCAAATGCTGAAGTTGAAAAGATTTTTCACATTACTCTAGAACCCTTTTTGAAAACCATGGCAAATGATCCTGACCCCTCTCATAACATAATTCAAGAAATGTATACTTTTGAATATCAAAATCAAACAGTGTGGGGGGCTTCAGCTAGAATCTTAAAACAGCTACAAAACCAACTAACACCCTGAGATTCATTTAAAACGAGCTTTTCATATTTAAGACTCTCTATGAATAAATAATGCCTGAATTTTTCTACATCTGTTGGACAAGGTTTTAGTGATTTTCCAAAGCAAAAATAAACATCTCTTCTATAATATTGTCCTTGTTTGAAAATTTATTGTCTTAGATCTTTATTCAACACCCTCGGGCGGGCTCCTGCCGTTCTGATTCATCATCCTTCCCACTTTTTGTGGATACAGTCATCTGAATCACCTTTCTAATGAATATTCTCAATCATAAAGTTCTCAGGTTCGATGCCGAGGGCGGGTTGAGCGTGAAAAGTGCGAAACCCCATCAAAATTTGATATTTTTAGAACCATTCACTTTTCAATTTATTGAAGCGGGTCTTGGTAGATTCGCTGAATAATTGTTGTAAACCAAGTTACCAAATAATTTATTGTACAAACTTCATTGTAGCTGGTATTGACTCATACTTTTTTATAATTTGAAAACCATTTCGTGCCTGTGTATAGTGATTTGTAAACTATTTTTTACGGTAAAGATTGCTTAGTCAATGACCTCTTGGGATCTTGCTTCCTCAAGATATGCTCTTCTTTCTTCATTTATTTTTTCTTGATCAATAGAGAGATCACCGTCGATTATATCTATCCCCTCTACATAATCTTCTTGTTGTTCTTTTTTACTCTTAGTTTTTACCTTTGATTTTGCTTTAGATTTGGCTGTTTTAGCTTTTGATGTTTTCTTTGCAGTTTTTCTTTCAACCATTAATGTCGAAAATCAAGAGGTGACTTTGTATATAAAAATTATGACGAATAATTATTTGAACAGAAAAAATCTGTCTCTTACTCTACTCTCGAAGACCACGTAATCGATAAATTTGTGCAATTTTTGAACAAAGACCACGATAAAATCATTCTACAATCATGGATTTCCACATTCACACAAACAAGAAATTAGTGTGATCAATTCTTTTCTTTTTCTATTTTTTAAATTTGTGATTACATGTTATCAGCTTCGTTTCATTCTAAAATTCTACCATTCTTATAACCTTGCAACACATCATATTATGTCCACTCCTTCCCTTCATGTCATCTTAGTATCATTCGGGGTTTGGCTTGGACTGAAACGATAAACTCTTGATATAATCTTTCATTCAAACTATAAATCAAACCTTTCTTCGATTGTAGGCAGTTCATATTTTTTGATTTGTTCCTCGACAAGTATTGCAGGAATTGATTTGTATTCGATAACCTTTCTATGTTCCAATCTTTGCCAGATAACATTCTCCGGAGTAACAAAGTAGACTCCTTTGAAGAGGATTGTTTTTCCATATTTTCTTGCCATTTCCCTGAGTTTCGAAATAAGACTGCTTGCTAAAATTTAATTTCTAAAAACCTATGTTTTTACTGTTGCCTTATTTCCAGAATTCTTTGTTGTAATTGTATCAACATCATTTTCTAGTGTAGAGAGTACGTCTTTATGATTGCGGTTACCTGTTTGTCAATTTCACTAACTAACAACATCATTGCCTTCATCATTCTAATATTTCTTGCATTTTGTTTATCTAAACATCTTCGCTGGAAAAAAACCTCGCAGTAGAAAAATGGGACCTGACAAGAAACCCCGAACCTATCGTGCAAGCAGCATGAAGAATTTTGTACAGTTTAAGGAAAGGCCTGAAGAGTTTGCAAAATATCTCAAGGAAGAGAAAGGTGTTGACATTACTGGAAATCCAGGTATTGTAAAGATAATCTTGATTTTAGGATTATTAGGATTTGCAGGACTAGGAGGATGGTGGTTGTATAACCGTTACAAAAATGGAAATGACGACAGCGCAGAAAACAGATACTGACGTTGGAACGGCAGTTGTAACGAACTGCTTTTCTGATATTTTTTATCAGTTCTGTGAAATGTTCCAAAACTTTCCGATAGTTTGATCGATTAATACTATCAATTCGGGAATTTTGTCGAAACTTTCCCGAAACTACCGAAAGATTACCGATAGAAGGTTTGATCGAAGCAGGCAATTCATGAGGATTTTAGATGATTTTTACGAGAACCGCGCCTAGATTCCAGCGCACATTACTTCACGTATGGCCTTGTTCTTTGATCCAAGAATCCATCTGATATTAATCCTTGAGTGATTTTTTGTGTCTACTTTTAATGAAAAATAAAAGAATCAATGTCCAAAAACGTATTGTAAAGAAATACCATATTATTAATTAAACACCAAATGACTTGGTATTTTTTTCACATTTCGGACATGTCAGTCCATTTATTTTAATCCCACACTTTCTGCAATGCATATCAACTCCCACAACATCCTGGGAAGGTGTTTTGACTGCCTTGACAATCAGAATTATCAATATTAGGATTCCTACTACAATTCCTATCAGTACAATTACCATGTAATATAGTACGGTGCATTGTATATTATCTCTTTTTTTCTATCATACAGAACATAAACTCCGGGAATTGCTTTTACAATCTTTGTACCATCAAGCCAAAGATGAATATCATCATCAAGAATTTCCATTTGATCTTGTAGTTCTTTTCATATTAAATTAATTGAAAAATATGGTTAACAACAGTGATTAAGGTCTTTAATTCACTATCTAGTCTTGTCAAGTACACAAAATAAAATTACAATTAACAAACAAGACGTACATGATCACTTTTCATCTGTTGCCTCAAAATATCGAAACATAAGAACACTTGATACAGAACCAGTCCTGCATATAAAAAATCAGATAAATGGAAAATCCAAAATCAATATGGCAGATATTGGTTGTGGGGATGGACGATATTCACTAGAGTTTCTGAGACATTTTGAAGATAGATGCTATCTGCACTGTGTAGATTACAACGAAAACATGCTAAAATCATTAGAGGACTATCTTGCAGAAAAAAGCATAACAAACTTTTGTACAAGACAGGGTGATGCAAACAGACTACCACTAGATAGTGACTCTATGGATTGCATTGTTACCTTTAATGCAATACACCATTTTGATGTTCCAAAGTTTTTGTCTGAATCACTAAGATCACTCAAAGAAGATGGACATCTATTCATCTATACCAGACTACAAAATCAAAACTCTAAAAGTATCTGGGGGGAACACTTTCCGTTATTTGCAGATATTGAGACTCGCTTGTATGAGCTAGAGAAGTTAAAACAACACATCCAGGAGGCAGACATGCAGATTCATTCTACCAAAGTATTTGGGTATGATAGAACATCTAGTCTGAACAGACTAGTCTCTCAAGCAGAGAATAACCACTATTCTACATTTGCCCTATACAACAAAGAAGCATTCTCAGAATCTCTAAAACTATTCCAACAAAACATCAAGTATAACTTTAATGATTTACAGCAAATCAAGTGGACTGATGAGAACATCTTGCTAGAAATTAAAAAATAATTTTACAAAATCTATTTTTTGAAACACTTGCAATCACAATCAAACATTCCAGCCTTTCCCATACCCTGATCATGGTGTTCGTGATAGCATTTATCACAAGTAACCATAAATCACATCTAGGAATCCATTTTAAATCTCTTTAAATGTGGTTTCTTTGGATTTGTTTCTAACTAATGCCCACTACCAAACCCATAACTGAGATTGTAATTGTGATGGCATCAGCTACGATAGACCCGAAACTAGATCTAAATGACATTCAAAAAAGAGTTTCCTGATATAGATTACAGATAAAACGTATTTCTAGATGGCTGTATTTAGATAAAAAAATCAATTAATAAGATTCATTGATAAGGATATAATTTTAATTTCGTAATATGGTCTGTAAGGGAACCTGTACCAGATACAGGGCAACAAAGACGTTTGGAAGAAACAGCCGATATGGGAAGGGTCACAAGCGCTGTCAAACATGTGATATTTTCATTAGCTGGGAAGGTTCTAGATGTCCTTGTTGTAACTTTGTTTTAAGACAAAAACCAAGAGCCTCAAAATATAGACAAAAATTCATTGCGCAACTCAATAATGGCATACAAGAAGACTTGTGAAAAGTACATAACAAGAAAAATAAATTCAGTTTGCAGTTATTATGAGGTACTTATACATGAAATCAATTGATGAATAATGTCCACAAATAAGTAATCATTTTTTGTAGGAAAGTCCAATTTCTTGGTGAATCTCATCATATGCATTAATCATGCAGTTATACGCCTTCATGATTCTTCGATTAAAATCCTCATTCACTAGTTTGTTCTTGTTCATACATTCCTCCATCATTTGTACATATTTTTCATGGAGTTATTTTGCCTCTTTTATCTTTCTGTGTAATTCTTCATCCATTAATAATTATAATGTCTCTTTTGGTAAATAACAATTTTAGAACAATTCAATTAACACATGTTGGAATTAACGAAACAGCACACCAGATTTCCTATTATACTATGTGTGTTATACAATACTTGTGAAATACTGTCATGATTGCTTAACTCCAATTAATCGTTATTCAAAAGAAGAGTATTGTTTAGCATGTAAAAAGGATAGAGTACTCAAAGAAAATTCCAATACAGCAACACCTTAGATTATTTTTTGAGTTTTTGTCTGTTTTATCAAACGACGTTTTTGCACTCGCATTTTTTTTGTTTATCAAATCTTGGGAACTTTAGTTTATGGCATGTTTCACAGTATAATTGATCTGTCATGCATCTTTACGTCTGTTCTAGTATTTCCACTTTGACCTTAATTTGAAACCAGCTCCTGAATATCTAATATCTGCTGTTTTAATTTTTCAAGATTATCCTTTGGGTATGCAAGTCTTGGAATCATGAAATAGTTGTAGTTCATACCAACCAAAACAAAATCGTCTTCAGTCAACTTGATTTTAGAAGCGTATTTCATGATCTAATTCCCTTATAGTTCACACTCTTATTTCGTCAACTTGATTTAATCTCCTTGCATACGGTCATATTCATCAAAGAAAGATACATTCTTGATTCTAGACAGGTTGAGCACTTTACAATTGAAATGCCATCACTGTTTGGCAGTAATGCAAACTTGTGGTCTCCGTACTTGTAGTTCAATTCATTGTCATACCAGACATCATTTACGAGTGTCATTTAGCCAGAGTCCAAAAACGTGATTCCACGTTAGCGAAATGCTTCCTCATGATTGTTGACTTTTTTGGATGTCTTTTTTTAATTCGTCATAAGATTCCAGATATTCCTTTTTCATTAAATTTTCTGGTTTTGTTTTGTTGTTCTTGTTTGTCTGTGGCATTGTCTTGTTTTTTATTTTCGTCATACTATAGAATACGCATGCGTATGATATATCCTACACCATTTGGCAGAGATGACACCTGAATGCAAAATTCATCCTGTAGAAAAAGAAGACCGTGTTTATTTTACACCCGACACACTAGAAAATGCCAAAGGTAAGGGATTTGCCACATGCAAATACTGCATTGATGAATCGACCCAACAATGAATAGAGATTTTGGAGAAAATATGATGAATGTAAAAACTGTAACAAATAATATGAATTCATTATTCTGTCTTAAACGAAAGAAATTTTCTTGCACATTCAATGCTGCAAAATTCCCTCCCCTTACTTTCTAATTCTTTTTTACAAATCAAACAAGTTCCCATATCTAGTAATCTTTTCTCAAAACTTTAGATGAATAGTTACACTCAAGAGTGTTTGTATTTTCTACAAAAATAATAATTCCAGGAATTATATTTTGTGATCTAATGTTTTATGTGCATTCTAAGATAATAGTCATTTATGCATCCATGCCACAAAATTCACTATCAAACAACATCCATAGATCTATAACGTGTTTAGTCACGGGACAGTAACTTCTTCAGTATCTATTTTCTGTTTAGTTGCAATTGAATCTGCCTTGCTTTTGATATCTTTTAGGTATCTCTGTATCATTGCCAGTCCATCAACTACCTTTGGCGCATTGTCTTTTACAAATTCAATTCTGTCCGAAGATGTCCTTGGAGGATTGTCAATGTAGTTTTTCATCGCTTTTTTACCATCATAATCTACAAACGCTATTCTTGCACTAAAGTCGGTTCTTTCAAGAACCAAACTATCGCCTCCCACCAATGCAGTGTGGTATGGATGTCGAATGAGTGATTCAGAGAATTTTTGAGAGTTTGATATTTTGTTTTCCAAAAAATAGTCCGAATATGAGTTAAAGTTGGCCAGTAAGTAAAATGTTGCCTCAGGCTTTGTCGTCTTAACTCCCTCAATTCCGTTCAGAGTTCGATACGTGTAATCCCCCATTATTTGATGAATTCGTCGGGTTATCTCAAAATATTCATCCATCTCTCTGCTTTCTTGGAATCCTGCAATTGCAGCATGTTGTATGGGAGTGGATGTTGCAGTATACTCTGTTGCCAGTATTTTTTTAAATTGTTGTCTTAGTTCAGATGTATGCAGTGGGAAAATGACATATCCTAGCCTGTATCCTCCTGCTGCATGTGATTTTGAAAGCCCGTTTGTGACAAATGTGCCTTCAGGGTAGACTTTGCCCATGCTGACAAACTTGTTGATATCATAAGTGGTTAGGGCGTAAATTTCATCAGATATTACAATAATGTCATGTTTTCTGCAAACATCTGCAATCTCTTCTAGTTCAAGTTGGGAATAAACCAATCCTGTAGGGTTATTAGGATTGTTTAGGATGAGAATTTTTTGCCTGTCGTGTAATCTTAGTGTGAGGTGTTCAAGATCATTTGGAGTGATTTTACCATTTTTACGAACGTGCAGCATGTGATAGTTTTTCTTTAAAAATCTAATTTGTGGAAGATAACCAAGCCATGCCGGAGTGGGCAAGATTACAGTACCATGCAATATCTCCAATAAATTGAAGATCAGTTCCTTTGTGCCAGGTCCAACGTATATTCGTCTAGGGTCTGCATCAATTCCAAAATTTCTTTTGATGTATTGTGAAATGACTTCTCTAAGTTCTTGAATTCCAGGAACTCCAGCATATTTTCCCTTGTCAGCATTTTTGACTAGTGCATCTTGTACTGGTTTTGGTACAGGAAATGGGGACTGGCCAAAGGCAAACCCATAAAATCCAAAACTACACTCAGGATGAGGACAATCTGAATGAAATTCTTGTAAGAAGGTATTTAGCTTCAGGTTCTCAGGCATCTCAATGTCTTCTACTTGTTGGTCAATGACGAATTTCTTCATTGGATTTTCTCCATATTTTTATTACAAGATTATATGTATTAACGAGGTTATCTCCTTTTCTATTGTTTTGTTTCCTTTTTTGAAACATAAAATTCAGTTTCATTTAATCCACAAAATCAGAACAATTTTTTAATTTTGTTAAACAAGTTTTGTATGTAACATTTAATACAACGCATCTGTAAACATAATTAGAATTTATTTTTGGTAAGTTTGTAGGAATCTTTGGTTCATAATGTTTTGTTTGTGTTATAAAATTACCGGTTACTATCTCCTTTTATCTGATGAACGGCAATAATAGTTAACAGTGATAGTAAATTATTCAAATGATTATGATGTCAAGTGTGAACTAGACACTTGCGAAACCTATCCTGCAATAACAGATTCTGAAAGAGGAGAAATTTTTTGCGGGGGATGCGGGCTTGTACTAGTGCAAAACATGTCTGATTCATCACATGAAAACAACGGTTACACCCAGGAAGACTTTATGAAGTTAACAAGAACCGGCCCAGCTACATCACTTACAATGCATGACAGGGGATTATCCACCATAATTGGCACAAACAAAGACTCTACTGGAAAAGTATTATCAAGTAAAACAAAGTATGAATTCAACAGATTACGAACATGGGATCAGCGAAGCAAGTCAAGAAAGACTGCCACATTAAGTAAGGCATTTACCTTAATGAATGGGATAAAAACAAAATTGGGAATTCCAGATAACGTGGTTGAGGCTGCAGCATACATCTACAGAAAGGCAGTAAATGCAAAGCTTACAAGAGGAAGGACTACAGCATCCCTAATATCTGCGGCCCTGTATGCAGCATGCAGAGAGAATAACATACCAAGAACGCTAGATAATATGGCTGATGCAGGAAATGTGGAACGACGAATTTTATCAAGAGATTTCAGAACGATTATCACTAAATTAGGATTGACCCTAAGGCAGTATGACACTACATCCTTTATCTCCAAACTCTCAAATGATCTAAACCTAAAAGAAAAGACAAAGCGAGATGCATTTGACATTCTAAAGCAAAGTGAGAAAGAAATGATAACTGCAGGAAAACATCCTGTCGCTCAGGCTGCTGCATCCTTGTATATAGCATGCATGATGAATGGCCAAAAAATCAGCCAAAAAAAGCTTTCAGTAGAAGCAGGGGTAAGCGATGTCACCATAAGAAACAGAGCTGTGTTGATTAAAAAAACACTCAAAATTATGGAATAAAACAATAACAAAATATTCTGGAATGTCTATTGTTAACAATTATAATCAAATGAGATTGTCATGAAATTACAAGTGCATACAATTAATGATGAATTGTGTATTTTTATAAACGCACATAAAACAAAAAGGGCAATTGTTCTCATAATATGGATTTGAGGTTTGATTTGTAAAAGCAGTAGATTTCTAAATGGATAAAATCGCAGAAAAATTCAAGCATATTAAGGAATATTACCACTGCAAACTTTGTCCTGGACAATTTGGTTGGATTCCAGAAAAAGAAATTGAATTTCTTGAAAGACATTACAAAATGTTTCATCCGGACGGAAAAAGTAGAGCCGAAGAGGATTTCAAGATAGGAAATTAACCCGTTACTCTTGGCTTTATGACAGTGTTCCAATCATTGGGAAAATATTTGAGCAGATCATAGATGACATATACCAAAAGAATCTACTTATCCAAAATAAAATGATGGTTGGGGAAAATCTTGTTGATCTGAAAAAAATCACAATGCCTGTTTTGAACATAGTTGGAACAAACGACAATTTGGTTTCAGCAGAATCAAGCAGGAAAATTACAGATGTGATTCCTAGCAAAGACAAAAAAACTCTAGAATTTCCAATTGGTCACGTGGGATTGTGTATTGGCAAAACTGCACACAAAAAACTGTGGCCAGAGGATGCTCTTTGAGCCACTTGCCATTCAACTTGAAAAACGTGCCGTTAAAAAAAGTCAAACAGTCTATTTTACAACCAATACGGGCACCTTTGAATTATTCACTATTCCATGTGCAACGCTACCAACATAGTTTGCCTTGGGGGATCCCAACCCTCTTGAACCTATAACTATGACATCAAATTTTCTCTTGCTGGCAAATCCTACTATCGTATTTACTGCATTTTTTGAGGAAGCAATCTTTTCATTAAATTCTATTCCATGACGAGCTGCGCTAGTCTTGGCGGATTTCATGAATTTTTTTCCTTGTTTGCTTAGTTGTGCTCGGTATGATTTTATGTCTATTTCATAGGATGGTGGAAATTCTGGCAATACATGAATTCCCGTAATTGTTCCTTGTGACTGTCTTGCAAGCGATATGGCCTGATTCAATCCACGTATGGAGTTTGCAGAGCCATCCATGCCAACAAGTATTTTCTTGAATCTGTTTTGTAGCATAACAATAAGTATTATTTACATAATAATAGTATAAACATAAATCTCAATATTGAAACTGACTATAAAATTAAATTAAAAGACAAACTGACAGTTCCTTATTTCACTAATGCGTGAGTTACAAATGTCCAATGGGTCAATCGTTGTTTTGAGTATCAACATAATGAGTTCTTGTGAATTTAAGATGATCAAAAGGAATGATCATGAATTCTTTTTGGGACCAGCCAATAGATAAACTAGGTGTCTCTTGGCTGGACATAATCTTTTTTTACAACAAGCATGTCAAATCCTTCATCCTTTGTAGGAGTCTCAATCTCTTTTAGTTGCCTGTTTATTGCAACCAATGGAAACTGTTCATTTCTCCTCATCTTCCTTTGGTGGAGCAATCCGATAGTTGTATTGATAAAAACTCCAATCATTTTAGCATTGTATTTTTTGCCATATCGATATGCATTTTTCGGATATCTTTTGTAAGATTAGTATCATCAACAACTATGCTTTTGCCTTGCTTGAGGCATTGCTCAATGTAATTCATCTCCTTTTTTCTATTGTTGTCAAAATAATACAGTCGTATTTCTTCATGATCAAAATTTGCTTTAACATAGGTGGTTTTACCACTTAATGCAACACCAATCATCAATACATAATCCATTTACATCATTTGTTAGATCAACTAATTACAGGTTTTCAATGAATTAGAAAACAACTATTCTATATCACATGCATATAATGATGACAAGCTAATTTTCATGTCTTGAAATCCGTTTTCCTATTCCATCCCCATTCCGGGCATGCCCCCCATTCCTCCTTGAGGTGGAGCTGATGATCTCGATGATGCAACCACATTGTCGATTCGCAGTATCATGTTTGCAGTCTCAGTAGCTGACTTTATTATCTGCTCTTTGACCTTGACTGGCTCTATTATACCCAGTTTCTCAAAATCTGCAATCGTTCCATTAGTTACATCCACACCAGTGAATCTTTCTCCTTTGCTCTGCCTTGACCGTAACTGTGTAATGGTATCAATTGGATTCATTCCAGCATTTCTTGAAAGTGCAAGTGGAATGGACTCCATGGCATCAGCAAACTTTTCAACTGCAAGCTGGTCCCTCCCAGAAAGCGACTTTGACCAGTCTCTGAGTTTTAATGCAATAAAGGATTCAGGGGATCCACCGCCATAGACAATCTTTGGTTTTTCAATCACATCCTTTACAACCATCAATGCATCATGCATTGACCTGTCTGCCTCATCAATTACTCTTTGAGTGCCACCTCTTAGCAGTATGCTGATGGCCTTTGGATTCTTGCACCCTTCAATGAACACCCAATTATCCTCCTCGACTCTTTTTTCCTCTACGTTTTCAGCCAGACCTAATTCAGCATCATTTAAGTCATCGACTCTTCCAACTATTCTGCCTCCTGTGGCTTTTGCAAGTTTTGTCATGTCACTTTCCTTGATTCTTCTAACTGCAATTATTCCCTCCTTGCTCAGATAATGTTGAATAATGTCATCAATCCCCTTTTGGCACAAAACAACATTTGCGCCAGTTGATTTTATTTTATCTACCATGTCTTTGAGCATCTGATTTTCTTCTTCCATGAATGATTTCATCTGATTGGGGCTAGAGATGTTTAGCTTTGCTTCAAACTCTGTCTTTTTAATCTCAAGTGCCTCATTGATTAGAGCAATCTTTGCATTCTCGATTCTTCGTGGCATGCCGCTATGAACGATTTCCTTGTCAAGTATTATGCCACTTACCAATTCACTGTCAGAAATTGAACCACCTGACTTTTTCTCTATCTTTATGTTGTCAAGATTTACCTTGAATGTTCCATTTTTCGCTTCAATGACTGCTAATACTGCATCGACTGCCAATCGGGCAAGATCAGTTGCCTCAATTGATACAAGCTTTGTCTGCATTGATGTGTTTGCAATTTTTTCAAGGATTTCCTTGTCTTTTGGTTCAACGCTTTTTGTGATTTCAGTTAAAAACTCTATTGCCTTTTTTGAGGCCTTTTTGTAACCCTCGGCAATGATTACTGGATGAATTTCATCATCAATTAGAGATTCTGCCTTTTCAAGCAGAGCCCCTGCCAGGACAACTGAAGATGTTGTACCGTCTCCCACCTCGCTGTCTGTGGCCTTTGCCACCTCCACCATCATCTTAGCAGCTGGATGCTGTACGTCAATTTCCTTTAGGATGGTTGCCCCATCATTTGTGATGGTGATGTCTCCAAGTGAATCCACCAGCATCTTGTCCATTCCTCTTGGTCCAAGGCTTGTCTGAATAATTTCAGCAATCAGTTTTGCTGCCCTGATGTTGTTTCTCTGGGCATCACGTCCACGGGATTGACTTGTTCCCTCTTTTAGTAAAATTATAGGTACTCCTTCAGGAGTAGTTCCAACTTGAGACATTAGATTCTTCAGTTTTGTTTTGATGTATTTATTGTGATGATATAATTTTCATTTTTGAAATCAAAAAATATGATCCCAATATCAATAATCTAAGATGATTTTATTAGATGGTTTTATGTTATGATTAGAATACTGAAATGTCCTCCAAGAAAGAAAAGAAAACAAACAATGAATCTGAGGCTAGAGAAAGCAAGCCATCAGATCAAGAGTTCCCACCAAAAACGGGAATTCATAAACAGGCAAAGCCTATACAAAAAGGCAAAGTAACTAAATCACACAAGGCCATTCAGTAGAGATATTATACTAGAATTTTCATTCATCTCTCACTGTATTATTTCAATCGTAAAAAAACTATTCTTGAAAATAAAACCTATCAAACTTTTCATGCATTTTTCTGATTTGCTTTCTGCAGACAAGCCAATACTCGCGGTATTCTTCATCGTTCATGGACCTTCCATGTTTGGAATAAAACCACGAGATAAAGTCCTCTTCAATACTGCCAAAGAGATAGCCCAGATGCAAATATTCAGAATTATCCATGTTATACTGTCGATGCGGTTTCATTTCATCCCACCTAGCACAAAGTCCATCAAATGACTCTAGTGCTCTGTCAAGTAATTTCTTCAAATGTTGTTTTGTTTCATCATCAAGTGTCATGAATGCTCTCTAAATTCAAACTAATTATGACTAAAATAAGAATATCAAACCTGAAAATTATGACTTTGCTAATATGTCATATTGTACATGACACAACATGTCTGAAGAATCAGAAAAAGAGTTGAAGAAATTAGACCATGAAGAAATGAAAGAAGAGGAACATCAGCTTGAACTCAAGGAAGGCTATGAGCAAGATGAAGAATATGAGGAATCAGAAGATTAAATATTCAAAAATCATTTCTTCATTAAAATGAAAAAATCACTCTGTCCATCTACTTATCTCCACAATGCATCAATAGGGGTACAACATTTTCTTATCTGGCATTACTCCTGTATTTCTAAGGGTTGAAAGTCTATATCATTTATGAGGATGTTTTCTAGGATTTATGCATATTTCTATTTGTAGAATCCGTGATTACTTTGTCTTTTATTAAGACACTACTTCATTAAAGATCGTGGTTACCGAATTTGATGTCATACCGACAATGATTGGCATACTGTTCATGGTTTTGCCTGCCATACTGTTTGGCAAAATCTGCAAGCATTTCAAAATTTCAGAGATTGTCGGGTTTGTTTTGGCAGGTGTATTGCTGGGGCCGTTTGCGATTGGTGGCATCATCCCTTTCTTTGAGAATCCTTTTACTTCATTGAATTTGTAATCATCAAATTTTTTTACCATGCGATAAAGATCCCCTCCTATCACGGAACTATTTTTTGTGGCAGCATAGTTTATCTTTGAGCACATGTTTACAGGCGCTCCGATCATATCTAAAGATTCAGAAGTATTTGACTTCAAAACTACTGATCCGTAATCAGCACTTGTGATATTTTGTATCAATCATATGTCTCCCAGGGACAATTCCAGTTCAACCAAGAATACTCGTACATAAGCTACGTCAATGACTGCGTTGATCTATACGAGGACAAGGTCTGGCATTATCAGGGAGAGGACAGGCTGGAGCGAGTCTACAACAAATTCATTGAAATACACGAACAAAACATACAATCCATTCCAAAGGTGCCAACAGAGCCTCATGTGGAAATCCACTCAATAGCTGATACGGGCAACGAAAAAGTCATGATAAAGTTTGATATCTGTGCAGGTGATGTACAGTTGGATAAGGCCAAGGTCCTGGTAAAGTCAGACATTGAGGTAATTCTGATTGGTTCAGACAAGGACATCTCAGAAAACTCTTGCAGAAATTACGAGACGCAAATCTATGCAAAACACCCAAAGAACATAGACATAGAGATAGTCGAGAAAGTCCTGACAAATGAAGAGTGATTTTCAACATAATTCGTTTATGTGATAAGCAATAATTCAGACATCATATGTGCGATTGTTGTGAGTCGCATTCATTGAATGATGTCAAAATAAGCATGTGAGAATAATTTTGTGTTTGTTGCAGCTTAATTAACCAGAACGACATGATATAATGTATGTCACTTGTGTCACATTCGCTAACCGAAATTTTAAATGAAATTAATAATGAACTGGCCAATCAGATTTCTTTGGCCAACAACATAGATGAAAAAATAGATACGAGAAAACTTGCTCAACAGTCAAATGCTCTAAATGGTGTGATTATGACCTCTGAACTTTCTGATGAAAACAAGTCGATGTTACTAAAATTCTCTGCCACTCTGGTGCAGGATAATGCAACAGTTAAGAGCCTAAGATACGAAAAACAAGACCTTGAAAGGATACTCTCCAACTTGAATGATCCTAAAACATTTTGTCATGTGGCATAACCTGATGTAGACTATTTACAAAAAACACATTTTATTAGAAAAGTTTAGTTTGATGTTTTGCAAACAATAATTCTAGATTTCCTACCTTCTTAGTTACTTTTCGCTCAAGTCCTTTTGTCTTTGCATCCTCTTTTGTAACTATTTTTTGGGCAATCTGGTTGTCTAGTATAAAACCACATTTGGTACATCGCTGTTTGTCTGCAGCATTTTCTTCTGTACATCTTGGACAAGCAGTTGGTTCCAGATATCCCGGTTCATCCTCGTCTTTGTCTGTTAGTAACCCATATCGTTTTCTCACTGCCTTGTCCTGATCTGAATTGGCCAAATGAACATATTTGGACCGCATGTTAGAGCCATGTGTCCAGTTACCATGAATGTCTGTTATCTTGGAGCCAAATGCTTTTTCTACATTTGTAAGGGATGTGTGTCTTAGCAGATATGGCCATATGCGTTTCTTCACTCCTCCTTCTTTTGCGGATTTTCTGATTATGCTTAGCAGCTGAGAGTAACTTATTCGTCCAGTCTTGTTGTTCTCAAACCAAAGATATGCAGAAGGATTATCACTTTCTGGATGCTCATTTAGCCATTCCAAAAGTGGTCTGAAGCTAGGAACCACGGTTAGCTGTTTTGGACCAGTCTTTCCAAAAGTGCTAATCACACACCATTTTTCTTTGATAACTACATCTCCAACTGTCATGTTCAAAAGCTCCGCTGGTCTGTGTGATGCCTCGTACAGAATATAGAGAAGAGCAACGTCTCTTTTGATATGACGGCTTATTTTCTTAACTCCATTAATCATTGCCATAAACTCGTCATTTGTGACAAGATCATTTGATCTTATTTTTTCAAATCTGTCTTTGAATTCACCAGGTGTGATCCATGCAACCTCATCGCAGTATTCTGCATTGTTTCTCCCCTTTACGATTAAATCTCCTATTTTTGCAAAATGTATCAGTCTCTTTAGTCCTCTTAACTGATCACGCTTTGTTGTGTTGCTCAAGTTATCTTGAACTATCTGCGCCACAATTTTTTTTATTTCTTCTTTTGTCCATGTTTTCATAGGGGTGTCGTCTTTTCTGCTCAAAAGTCGCATGCTGGTGTATCCATAATCTCTTATCCTGATATTGCTGGCATTTTGTAATGCCAGTGCATCTAGAAATAATACAGCTGTCTGTCCATTTTTGTATCTAAGCAAAGTTTTTCTATAACGCTCCACTTTATTTTTTGAGAGGTAAATGTCATCGGAACTTTTATCATTCATATTTTGTAATCCTCCATTTGTGTAAAAGGAGCATTTTTCCTTCATTATGCGCCGCAGATTTGAACACATGGTTTAAAAAGAGCTCTTCGTGCCTGAAAATCTATGGCTGCACGCAAGTCTTCTCCAAGAAAGATTCGCCTGCTAAAAAAAACAAAGCAGGCCTCACCAGTACCAGCTTGGATAATTCTCAAAACTAAGAGAGGTGTGAGAACAAATCCAAAACGTAGAGCTTGGAGATCAACTGATGTGGAGGTAGGATAGATGTCTCAAGATTTAGAAAGAGTTTATACAATTAATCTAGGAAAAGTTTTGCTCTCACAATCGCAACACAGAGCCGTTAGAGCAATTAACATGATTAAAGAATTTGCTCGTCATCACATGAAAGTAGAAGAAATTAAAATTGAAGAAGAACTTGCCCATCAAGTTTGGGCAAGAGGTGTACGAAGTCCTCCAAGAAAAATTAGAGTCAGAATGAGCAAGACTGACGAAGGTTATGTTCTTGTCTCTCAATATGATGAAGAAGTAGAGTCTAAAGTAACCCCTGAAAAAGAAACCAAAAAAGTTGAAGACAAAGTAGAAGAACCAGCTAAAGAAGCACCAAAAGAAGAACCAGCTAAAGAAGCACCAAAA
>Ga0224508_10002141_pt1 | contig 17138 bp, 21 predicted proteins | sample SF_Jan12_sed_USG_4_FD_170157 | JGI IMG/M metagenome (GOLD analysis project Ga0224508, IMG submission 170157) | Sediment microbial communities from San Francisco Bay, California, United States - SF_Jan12_sed_USGS_21 | ecosystem: Environmental > Aquatic > Marine > Sediment | place: USA... | reverse complement strand
TCCCCCGTACGCAGGAAGGATGGAAGCCGCCTGAATCGCCCACCTCACACCTATCGTCGCCTGGTGACCACGCCGACAGCGGAGGCCCCGGGGACGAAAACCCGCGACGACTACGTCGACTTCCTGCGGGCGTTCTCGCTGGTGATCGTCGTGCTGTGGCACTGGGTGTTCACGATCCTCGAGGTCTCGGCCGACACGGTCTCGCCATCCAACCCCATCGGCTACACCCAAGGCATGTGGGTCGTCACCTGGCTGCTGCAGGTGATGCCGATTTTCTTCTTCGTCGGCGGCTACACCCACCGCCGAGCCTTCGACAATTACGAGAAGGGTCGCTCCCGCCAGTTCTTGGCTAAGAGGACCAAGAGGCTGGCGACGCCGTCGTTAGCCCTGATCGCAGGATGGGTCGCCATCGGCTTCATCGTGCAGCAGGCTCTTGAACCCGAGTGGATCTGGCCGGCGGTGATCCTCATCCTCTCCCCACTGTGGTTCATGATCGTCTACCTGGTTCTAGTTGCCATCACCCCGCTGGCCGTGCGAGCCCACTGGCGTTGGGGCGAGATCGTCATCGTGTGGCTGCTTGGCCTCGCCGCGGTCTTCGACGTCCTCCGCTTCAGCCATGACCAGGGGTGGGCAGCGTGGCTCAACTTCCTCGTGATCTGGGGCCTGGCCCATCAGTTCGGCTTCTTCTACGACAGGCTGGTGGCGGCACCCAAGCGCGTGGCGTGGATGTTCGTATGGGGCGGCATGTTCTCCTTGATCGCCCTGACCAACATGGGCTTCTATCCGCGATCGGTGGTTGGGGTACCCGGGGACCGATTCTCCAACATGGGCCCGCCGACCTTGGCCATCGTTGCTTTGATCCTGCTCCAGGTAGGGCTCGTTCTCGTCCTCCGAGACTGGGCGCTCCACAGGCTGCAAACCAGCCAGGGTTGGAAGCGGGTGTTCTCTTGGGTCAACGGCAACTCGATGCCGCTCTACCTCTTCCACTCAACCGGCATGGCGATCGTGGTCGCCCTCGCCTACGTGCTCTTCACCTACGTGCCACCGACGGCGCCGACAACAGAATGGTGGCTCACCAGACCCATCTGGCTGATCTTCCCCCTGCTCTTCACCTATCCGTTCCTATTGCTGTACCGGAAGGTGACGGCTGCGGGCTAGAGCCCCGGCTTGACAACCATCGCCCACACGACGGCCACCAGCATCAACAGCTCGAGAGTTGCTACCTGACCGATCCGCCTTCCCAGGGCCTCGAGGGCCGGGCTAGCGGAGCCTTCGGACTCGCCCATGGCGAGTGCCTTGCGGATCTGAGGGGCGAAGAAGAACATGCCGAGGAGTGCAGAAACGATGACGGCGGCGAGGGCGAAGGAGATCCAGAACTGTTCGAATCCATAGGGCGGGTCGAGGCGGATGACTATCCAGATGCCGGCAGCGGCCACCACTATCCCAGAAACGTTGAAGACCCTGACCATGAACTCCGCCTGCTTCAAGAAGTGCATCCTGGCCGAGGTGTCCTTGGAACTCATCGCCCGCACACCGTTGAGCGACAACGAGATCGAGCCCCCGACCCAGGCGATGGCGAACACGATGTGGATGAAGAGCAACAGCTCGTTGAACGTCAAGACTCTCTCCCTCTAGCTAGCTGCCGAGACTAGGCGCCAAGTCGTCACACGCTAAGGCGCAACCGATACGATCGCTCCCATGATCGTCGAGGGCTTCAAACTCATCTTCGCTCCCGAGGAGGAAGCAGGCGCCCAGGTCATCCGCGGGGCCATCGAGGACAGCGTGCCGGTGATCCGGCAGCTATGGCCCTTCCGGCCGCCGCGGCGGGCCAAGGTGGTGGTGTGGACAGACTGGATGGACGGTTACCGACAAGGTTTGCCGCGCTTCCAACTGCTGCTGTTGCCACTGTTTCGCAAGCGGATAGTCGGCTACGGCGACCGGCTGTGGAAGCTCGTCGGCGGCATCACATTGCGATCGCAGCCTCCTGCAGTGCTCGTGAAGCCGCCCCGGGTTCTCGCCGACGCCGACATTCGAATCGGAGAGAAGCTCTTCGTCCACCTCGATGACATCAACGATCGGGTCCGATCCATCACCTGCCACGAGTTGGCTCATGCCTACGCCACAGTGCGACCGCTGCCGGCTTGGCTCAACGAGGGGATCGCCATGTTGACGGTCGACCGCCTGTTCGGCTTCGACACCGTCAAGCCCCAGACCATGGAGCTGCTCGGCGCTGTGACGGCACCCGTGCGTTCCTACCGGGCGCTGCCGCGCTTGACCAACAGCGAGCTGGTCAAGTTCTACGCCAGGGGGTATTGGCTCACCCGCTATCTCCACGAGCAGCACCCCGAGGAACTCCGCCGCATTCTGAGCCAGCGCTTCGCTATCGGCGTGACAGATCGCCGCCTGGCCAAGATCGTGGGCGTCCAAAAGAGCGAGCTGTGGGAGAAGTTCGACGGCATCGTGTGGGACCACTACCGGGGATAGCTCCGGGCGGTCCTGCTACGGCCCAGGGCTGCTCGGCCGAGCAACCTTGCTGGGTGCCTACCCCCTCCGCCCTTCGGGCATCTCCCCCGCAAAGCGGGAGGATGATTGTCGCCTGATGGCGGTTTCTATGCCGCGGCGGCGGGGCGGCAGTGTTTGCATGGCCGGTAACCGGCCTGGCGGGCGTCGTCCTCGCTGTGGAACTCGACCGTGTGCCTGGCGGTGGTCCGTCGAGCATCGGAGCAGGTTGGGTTACAGAAGATCTTGGTGGTGTTGCTCCCGGTGAGGCGAACACCGCGGTCGGCCATGGCCTCGAACCCACCGACGTCCATCCCCTCATGCTCGAGGATGGACCGCTTGACCTCCGGCCCAAAGGCGTAGTTTCCGATGTGGCCGTCATTGCGGACGACTCGATGACAAGGCAGCACCACCGGCACCGGGTTGCGGGCCAACGCGGTGCCCACCGCTCGAGCCGCCTTGGGCCGCCCGATCTCGCGCGCAACCCACGAGTAGGGACGCACCTGTCCCGGCAGGATCTCCGCCGTCTTGCGCAACACCAGCTGCTGGAACTCGGACATGGACGACCAGTCGATGGGCAGGGTGCCGACGCGTCCCTTGGCAACGGCGGCATCGAAGCGCCTCTCCAGCGTCGCCGGCATGTCCGCCACGGCGAAGGCCGGACGACCCATGGCACCGTGGAACCAATCCTCGAACGCCGCGGCGTCTGTGCCGAGCTGGACCGCAGAGATGCCGCGTTCGTTGAACGCAACGAACATGCCCTCAGCGGGCCCCGGCTTGGTGACATAGCCATCGGCCAGTCCGGTCTCCAGTAGAACCTGAGGGGTCAGGCTGGCAGGAGCTTTGGTGGCAAGAGCCTCGAGTTCTTTCATGATGCCTCCGATCTGCGGAGCCGCTCAAGGCCCCTGTGGACGTCTGCTTTGATGGACCCCTCCGGACGGCCCGTGGCCGTGGCGATCTCGGGGTAGGACAGCCCGACGATGTAGCGCAGCACAACTGCCGCCCGCTGACCATGTGGCAGCTCCTCGAGCAGCGTCTCGACGTGGGAACGATCGAGCACAAGCGACTCCGGTCCTCCCTCGGCGGCGGCGGCACTCCACGCCGGGTCGAGTCGCACCCATGGCTTGCGGGCCCGACGCCGCGCCGCGTTGCGCGACAGATTGAGCGCGATGGTCCACATCCAGGGCCCGAGGTCGAGCCGGCGGATATCTGCCAAAGCCATATCGGCCAATGCTCGATAGGCCCGCAGGAAGGCCTCGGCGCAGATGTCTTCGGCGTCAACCGACTGTGGTACCAGTCGCCGCACCCCCGAGTAGAGCCCGTCGCGGAACTCGGCGACCAGGTCGCCAAACGCCTTGTCGAGGTCTGTTGCCAGTTGTTTCTGATCCATCACCTTCAAGAACCCCGCCGCCCCCTCAAGCGTTGCAGCTTTGTGCTCTAGTGTCCGTTCATGGAGAGCTTGACAGGTCCTGCACTCCTCGCGCCAACCGTCGAAGCGCTGCGCAGCGAGATGCTGCCCGCCGACGCCTATCTCGATGGAGTTTGCTCCAGGATCGACGCTATCGAACCGACGGTGCACGCCCTGCTTCCCGAGGACAACAGGCGAGAGCGCCTCGGCGAAGAGATGGCGGCCGCCGCCGATGGTCCGCTCACCGGCGTGCCCGTAGGGATCAAGGACGTCTTCCACGTCACCGACATGGAGACGCTGGCGGGCTCGCGTCTCGACGCCGTATTTCTGGCAGGCCCCCAAGGGACGGTCGTCAACCGGCTGCGCGATGCCGGGGCTCTCGTTCTCGGCAAGACCGTCACCTGCGAGTTCGCCTTCGCCGAACCGGGGCCTACCGCCAATCCCCACGACCCGACGCGAACGCCGGGAGGATCATCGAGCGGATCCGCTGCCGCCGTTGCGGCGGGATACACGCCGCTGGCGATCGGCACGCAGACGATTGACTCGACGCTGACTCCCGCTACCTACTGCGGAATAGTTGGGTTCAAGCCAACGCGAGGACGGGTAGAGCTCGACGGAGTCATCCCCTTCAGTCCGGCAATGGACCAGCTGGGATTGTTCACCCAGGACATCGCTGGTGCTGTCCTTGCCTCCTCCGTAGTGCTCGACGAGTGGCGATCCGTCGAGCCGGTCAATTCCCCAACGCTGGCCGTACCCGTCGGCCGCTATCTGCAGCGTGTCGAAGAGCCGAGCCGTGAGCCGTTCGATATCCAGCTACATGACCTATCCGCCGCCGGAGCCACCATCGCTCGGATTCCTGCGCTCGACGACTTCGAGGAGCTCTATCGCACGCATTACAACCTGATCGCCTATCAGTTCGCTCAGGTCCACCAGCGCTGGTACGACGCCTTTGGGTTCCGATATGGCGAGGCGGCCAAGGGCCTTTACCGCAAGGGAGCAGCACTCGACCAAACGGCCTTCCAACGCGGCCTCGAGTCGGCTGCGCAGCTGCGGGCAGACCTCGAAGGTGCACTCGAATCGACGGGAGCAGACGCCTGGGTGAGTCCTGCCACCACGGGACCAGCACCGCGCGGGTTGGGTTCGATCGGCGATCCCGCCATGGGCCTTCCCTGGACGCATGCCCGCCTACCGACGATTTCCATCCCGGCCGGGACCGTCTCCGGCATGCCGGTAGGCGTCCAGCTGGCAGGCCCCGAGGCAGCGGATGAGGAGTTGCTGGCCGTTGCTCAGTGGGTGGAAATCGCCCTCAGTACCGCGTAAGGACCTAGGACCCTGGGCGGGCTAGGGCCTTATGAGGGATGCTGAGCCGGAAAGGAGGGACCATGGTTGATTACACAACCCTTGGCGCAGCCGGACGCATCCGATTCACGCTGGGAGAAGCAGCCCGGCGACTCGAGATCGCCATCGCCTCTGCAGCAATGGGGAACGACATCTGGCTGAAGCAGGTCGACGAGGACCTCGAGGACCTGAGCCAAGCCCTTATCGAGCACATCGACGTAACGGAGTCAGACAACGGGTTGTTGTCGCAGATCATCGAGGACGCACCCCGCCTGGTTCCCGATGTTGACGTTGTGCTGGCTGATCACGCTGAGATCTGTGAGGCGGTCGACCTCGCCAAGGACACCATCAGCCACGCTCGAAGCGACAACGTGTCTGACGTCCGCACGGCCGCACTCGACGTGCTGGCTCGCTTGTACGCACATCGCCAGCGCGGGGCCGATCTTGTGTACGACGCCTACAACGTCGACATCGGTGGCTTGAGCGGCGAGTAGGGGGGCTAGGCGCCTTCGAGACGGGCGAGCCGGCGTCGCAGTCGATCGATTTCGGCGTTGACACCGTCAAGGTCGAATGCCTTATCCATGCTCCGGTGCATGTCGTGGACGACCTTGGGATCGATGCCGCCGCCCTGGCCTGTCTGAGCTCCGGCCGAGTGAGACAGGCGGGTCTCGCTCAGGTAACGATCCCGTTCCTCCTCTAGGCGACCTAGTTGCACTTGCAGCTCGTCTGCGGACAGCAGATCGCCCTTCTCGCTGAGGAGTTGGCGAGAGATTGCTCGCAATTCCTCCTGTCGCTGCCTGAGATGGAAGCGTTCCTCCAAGGCGTCGACAGGCAGGTCGGAGAGCTTGGCGGCAACGTCTGACAGTTCCACGAGCACTTCGTCGAGGTCCACGCGCCGAGCGTACACGACCATCGCCTGGCTCCGCCAGGCGGGGCTATGGGCTATGGGCTTTGGGCTGTGAGCTCTGGGCTTCCGAACCGCCTCGGCATCTGATAAGCATTCCGGAAGTGCAGGACTTCCGCAACCTCCGTGTTTGGCGGGACGCACATCGGCTGGCTGTAGCGATTTACTCCTCGACGCATGCCTTTCCACCGAGCGAACAGTTCGGGTTGACGTCCCAGCTTCGGCGCTCCGCTGCCTCGATCTCTGCGAACATCGCCGAGGGGGTGAACCGCGGGAGCGACAAGGACTTCGCTCGCTTCGTGAGGATGGCGCTCTCCTCGACCAACGAATTGGAGAGTCACTTGCTCCTCGCAAGAGATGTCGGCTTTGTAACAAGCGAAGAGAGCCGTCGGCTCAAGGCCGACTTGGAGCGAGTCCGCCGTCAGATGATCCAGCTGTCGAAGCGACTCAAGACCCAAACTGGCCGAGCCCGCAACTCCGTCGTCTGAAGCTCAAAGCCCAAAGCTGAAAGCCCAAAGCTTCTTGTTCTTACCCCGACAGCTCGAACGCGCTCACAGCTCTTTCTCCATCAACAGTGTGTCCCAGTAGCGGCCGAGTTTGTTGCCGACTTCGGTGAGGGTGCCGACTTCTCGGTAGCCGAGGCGGCGGTGCAGGGCAATCGACGACTCGTTGGGGAGAGCGATTACTGCGACAGCCCGATGGACGCTCTCGTCGTGGAGCCGTGCAGTCAACGCACCCAGAAGCTCGGTCCCTAGGCCCTGGCCGTGGTGATGCTGGGAGATCACGATGGTGGTTTCCATCGTCGTCTGGTACGCCTCCTTGGGCTTCCATCGACTCGAATAGGCAACACCGATCACCTCGTCGTCGACCGCCGCCACCAGGCACACCAACTCGGGGCCGCGGGAATCCCACCACTCGCGGCGTCTATCGAGGCTCCATGGCTCGATATCGAAGGACACGTGGCTATCGACGATGGTCGTGTTGTAGAGCTCGTTGATTCGATCGAGATCGGCTGGGGTGGCGTCGCGGATCATCACACCAGACCGAACATCACCTCGCGCAGCCGCACCTGCTCGGTATGGAAGGTTTCGAGGTCGATCCGCATCGAACCCAGCCGCAGCCCCTGCATGTCCTCACCTCGATTGGTGACGACCAACAGCGTGTCGTCCTCGAACGCGAGGACACCAAGACCGCGGCACTCCCCGAGGCCGTCGTGGAGGCCGACGAGCATCCGATCGAGCCGCTCCAGGTCGAGGCCGGCAGGCAACGTCGGAGCGAACACCGTTGGCCTGACGCGCCACCGGGAAAGGGGCTCCGCCAGGGCCTCGGCGAGCCCTTTGGCGCGGTGCACTTGGCGCTCTTCCACCGACACCGGCGACACCATCGGGTCGACGCCGATCGTGACCACCCTGGCGTCGAAGAAGCGGTTGAGCATGCCGACGATCGGCTCCATCTCTCCCCCGCGCTGCAGGGCGACGACGACGTCTGGTCGGCACGACTCGACCTTGTAGTACTTGAGCGTCTGACCCACGACGCCCGAGACAGAGCCGGTGGTGTCGACGACAACGAGGTCGACCTCGCTCCGTGCCCGCTCGACAAGGGCCGACGTAGCGACAACCTGGGGCAGCAGAACGCCATCGGGCGACACGGAGCCAACGAAACGGATGGCGTCGGCACGATCGATTTCCTCGAGGTGGGCCCGGGCGGTGACGAACTTGAGGCCAACGCAGGTAGGCGGACCAACCGTTGTCTGGCCAACATCGGCGTCGACGAATGCCGCGCTACGCCCAGCAGCCAACGCTTCGGCGAGGATGGCGCGAGCCAGAGAAGTCTTACCGGTGTCGGGGGCTCCCATGAGCATGACGACGCCGCCCCGACGAACCACGTCATCGATGACCGCAGCGTGGATGTCCTCGATGGCCATGGACTCATCCTACGAGTGGCCGGTAGGCTCGCCGACGTGACTCGACCGATCAGCTTCCTCTCTGACTTCGGACTAGCCGATGAGTTCGTCGGCGTGGTCCACGCCGTCATGACGCGCATCGCTCCCGAGTCGCGCATCATCGACATCACTCATCAGGTGCCGCGCGGCGACATCCAGGCGGGCGCACTGGCCCTCGTCAGAGCAGTGCAATATCTGCCCGAAGGTGTCGCCGTTGCCGTTGTCGACCCCGGAGTCGGCACGACGCGGCGGGCCATCGCGGTGGGTACCGCTTGGGGAGAATTCGTTGGGCCGGACAACGGCGTCCTGGCCCCTGCCGTGGCGATGATGGGCGGCGCCGAGCGCATCGTCGCCATCGAGGATCCGCAGTACCAGCTGCCGCGCGACGGCGTGACCTTCGACGGCCGCGACGTGTTCGCTCCCGCCGCCGCCCTATTGGCTGCCGGGGAGGTCGCCATCGGCGATCTGGGGGCAGGGCTCGACACGAGTTCGGCGACGCCGTTGCTGCTGCCGCTCGTCGATAACTCAGACGGCCAACTCGCCGGTCAGGTGCTCTGGGTGGACGCCTTTGGCAACTGTCAAACCAACATCACGCCCCAGGACATGGCCGATGTCGGTCTCGCCGCAGGCGCCACCGTCGAGGCGGCCGTTGGTGTGACCTCGTACAATCTGGCGTGGGTCGCCTCCTATGGCGACGTAGAGCCGGGCGAAGCCCTCATCCATATCGACTCTTACGGACAGATATCCCTTGCCGTTCGTGAGGGAAGAGCGGACGACGACCTGGCCCTTGCCGTCGGCACATCTGTAGTGATCAGACCCCCGAAGTAAGCAACCACAGCCCGAAGGCTCCCAATATGAGTACCAAGAGGACGATCATCACGATGGAGGTGAACGGGCGCATCGCTGCGACCCTACAGCTGTGAAGCTCGAGTTCATCACCCGCGACGAGTGCCCACTGTGTGACGAGGCCAGGGAGATGCTGGCGCGCATCACCAACCGCCTGGTGCTCGAGATCGAAGAAGTCGACGTCGATGCCGACGAGGAATTGCTCCGCTCGTTTGACCACAGCGTCCCGGTCGTCAGGACCCAAAGCGGGAAGGTTCTCGCAGCCGGAAGGTGGACCGAGACCGGGCTGGTTTCCTCGCTCATCCGGCACCGCCTCACTGGAGCCTGAGGTTGCCGCGCCCTGGGTCCTGGTTGCTGCTGGTCGGTGCCCTGGTCGTGATCGCCGCCGGGTGCAGCGACTCTGCCAGCCTGACCACCGCGGCGGCACTTGGACCAACTACACCGGCGGCAACATCGGTGACCACTGCTCCGGCCGCCACAACAACCTCAGATCCTGGCGACGCTTGCCCCCAGAGCGCCAATATCCCCGACGGGGCCGGTGATTCGTATGGCATTCCCGCCGATCTCACGGGCGACGGCATCTCCGAGACCCTCACTACCTACTTCGTGCCCGACACCGGCGAGTGGCACTTTCGGGTGCTGTTCGGCCTTGGCGGAAGTGTCGATCAGGTGATCTCTGGCGCAGCCCCTGACCACGACGCTCTCCCACTGGGCACGTTCGATGTCGAAAGCGACGGCACACCCGAGATCTTCCTGCAGGTCGGCTCTAACGACTCCGTGGCGTTCATCGGGTTCTACGACGCGGCAGGTTGCGACATCACGAGGATCACAGGACCCGGCGAGGTGCTGTCGGTCGGGACCACAGATGACATGGCGCAAGGCATCACATGCACCGGAGACGGCTTCATCGAGGCTCAGTTCGCGAGCCGCGTCGGCGCCAACGAGTGGGAGTCGGGTTTTGCGCCCTACAAGCTGACCGGTTCACTCCTCGAGGCTTTCCCGGGCGACGGTGGCGGACTCGACGACGCCGGCGCCGCGGCGCTGGTTGGCATCTTCTGTGGAGACGTCGGCCTCTAGAGCGGATGAGGGGAATCGAACCCCCGTATCGAGCTTGGGAAGCTCGTGTTCTGCCATTGAACTACATCCGCGTTCAGGCCCGAGATTACCCCCGCCCGAGCGTGGATGACCCCCCTCCCCGGCCCGCCGGTACTCCCCCCAACGCTCGCTTCGTTCGCTGGGGGGAGAGATCACCTCCCCCGCCAGCGGGGGAGGGTCAGCCGCTGACCAAGCTGGCGAGTCCCCAGGAGCCGATGATGACGCCGACGGCCATCAGGAACCACGCCCTGCCCTTGCGGAACTCGCCTTCGGCTCCCTTCGGCTTGCGGCCCCTTCGGTCCTGGAACATGGCATAGCCGTTCCCAAGAACGAGAGCTGCCCCCAACGCCAGGATCGCCTGACTGAAAAGGCTGTCGAAGTCGAATATGTCCACCCGGTGAAGCTAGCGTCGGTCCCATGACCGACGTTCGGGTCCTGCGGGTCTTCACCAGAGGAAGCGAAGGCGGCAATCACCTGGGAGTCGTCGAGGACGCCATCCATCTCGACGCCGCCGCCATGCAATCGCTTGCCTCTTTTCTGGGCTACTCCGAGACCATCTTCTTCGATGACACGCACGTTCGGATATTCACGCCAACTGCGGAAATGCCATTCGCCGGCCATCCCATCGTGGGAGCGGCGTGGACCCTGGGCGAGGGGCGAGACGGCGCCTCGGGAACGCTGACCATCGAGATTGGCGAGGTGTCCTATTCGATCGTCGATGGCGTCCCCTGGGTGACCTTGCGCCAGCCGGGCTCGGTGACCGAGATCACCTCCGACCGGGCGACGCCCCTGGACCTGCCAGCCCCGGAACGAACCTGGCTCGTCGAGCTCCCACTGCCCTATTTGGTCATGGAGTACGCAAACGTCGACGACGTCGCCTCAGCCAAACCCGATATGGCGGCCATGGCCGCTCTCGACCCTCAGGTCTACATCTTCGCAGAAGGCTTCGACTCAGTCCGCGCCCGATTCTTCGCGCCGGCTCTGGGAGTCGACGAGGATCCGGCAACCGGGAGTGCTGCGGTGGCGCTGGCGGCGGTCCGGAGGGCGTCTGGCCTCGCCGAAGGGCAGTACCTCATTCATCAGGGTGCCGAGATCGGCTGGCCATGTGCCATCAACCTGCACTGGTCGGGTGACGAGGTGTCCATCGGCGGCACCGTCGTCGAGGAACCGGGGAGGCGAGGGATTGAGATTGCCCCCACACGTAGCGGCCGCTTCGAGCGCCTGTGGCACAGGTGGCGCGCCAGACGCGCCTCGAACCGCTAGCCCTCGGGGTAGAGAACCATCTGGGTGCACGAGAAGTGGGCGATTGAGCGATCGTCCTCGACCCTGGTCACCTCGGCGCGCCATAGCTGGGTGGTGCGTCCCCCGTGGAGGAGCTTGGCGACACACCTGATGCGCCCCGACGTAGCCGTCCCCACGAAGTTGGTCTTGAGCTCGATCGTCGTGAAGCCATTCGCTCCGTGCGGCAGGCTGGCCACGGTGCCGTAGCCGCAGCAGGTGTCGGCCAGCGCCACCACCGACGCCGCGTGTAGATAGCCGTTGGGGGCCAGCAGCTCGTCGCGAACCTGCAACTCTGCCTCAAGCTCACCTGCGTCGATGGCTACGAACTCGATGCCGATTAGCCCAGGCAGGTGGGCCGCACCGAATTGGTTGAGCTGCTCGAGATCCACGGGACTAGGAGCGGGCAACGCCGACGTCCCGACGCCGGAAGCCCCACACGGCAACGCCGAGGAACAGGGCGCAAAGGCCGGCGAGGACGGCGGCATTGCCTAGATGGAATCCGTTCTGAAGGGGGTTGTGATCGAGGTAGTAGTTGAAGGGCGACAGGTTCACCGCCCATTCCAACCCTTCGACCAACGGGGCTACGCCGTTGATGATGTAGGTGGCGACAGCTAACCCGGCGGCGACCCCCATCGCCATGCCGCGACGCCCTGTGACCGCACCAGCGGCCAGGGCCAGCCACCCATAGGTGAGTCCCATCAGGATGGCCGAGATAACGGCCGAGACGAGGTTGACGACGCTCGGCCAGCCTTCGTAGAGGAGCGAACCCGAGAGGACCACAACGAACACCACGGCGCCGAGCACTGCGATCAGCGCGGCGATTGCGGCGGCCTTCTCCAGGATCACCCTCTCCCGAGAAACAGGATTGGCGAGCAGTACGTCAAGGGTGCGGTCTCGCTCCTCCCCCGCCAACACCGAGACTCCGCGGCCGATGGCGAAGATGAGGAAGATGAGCGGCACGTAGGTCGAGAACAGCTGCGTCTCCAGGAAGCCGGGGGGACTCGTGTAGCTGTCTATGTCATCGATGCCGAACATCTCGAGCATCGCCTCGGGATAGCTCTCGAGCAGGTCCAGGATCTCGGGCGTGTCGCGGATTATCGGGTAGATCGCGACTACGAGAAGTGCCGCCAGCGCCGTGCCGATCATCCACCCGATCATCGCGCGCCGACTATCGAAGATGGTCTTCCCGGCGATGGAGTGCAGCATCAGACCTCACCCCGATACATCTCGAGGAAGATCTCTTCGAGGTCGGCCTCGTGGGAGATGACGTTATGGACCTCGTAGCCGGCGGCCGCCTTGATTACGGCGTCGACGGGACCCTCGATCATCAGCTCGACGGCGTTGTCGTGGTAGCGAGCGTCGCGCACGCTGGGCAGGCCGTCGAAGGAGCCTTGAGGAACGGGTGCCGAGAACTGGATCTCCATGCGGCGCAGGGCTCGGGCCTTGAGGGCTCCAACTTCCTCGACAACTATCAGTTGTCCCTCTCGAATGATGCCGACTCGATCGGCGATGCGTTCCACCTCCGGCAACACGTGTGATGACAGGAAGACAGTCTTGCCTTCGGCCTTGGTCTCGTCGACGATCCGATAGAACTCCTGCTGCACAAGGGGATCCAGCGCGCTGGTCGGCTCGTCGAGGATGAGCAGGTCGGGCTGGTGCATGAACGCCTGGACAAGGCCGAGCTTCTGGTAGTTCCCCGACGAGTATGAGCCGACCTTCACGTCGAGATCCAGCTCGAAGCGCTCGGCAACCGAGCGGGCATACGGCCAGTCGGTCATCCCCCGCAGGTGGCCGAAGAAAGTCAGCAGCTCGCGGCCGGTCATCGAGTCGTAGAGGCGAACGTCTCCGGGGAGGAAGCCGACTCGACGGTTGACCTCGACAGAGTGGGTATGCGAGTCCATGCCGAGGACGGTTGCGCTGCCCTCGGTTGGACGAAGGAGATCGAGCAGCAGGCGAATCGTGGTGCTCTTGCCGGCGCCGTTGGGTCCGAGGAACCCAAAGACCTCCCCCTCCGCTACCGCCAAGTCGACATCGACGATGCCACGGGTCTTCCCGTAGTACTTGGTGAGTCCCCGAGTCTCGATAGCCAGCCCCATCCGCCGAGACTATCGACGCGAGGCGACCGTGGGTCGCCGCCGCTCCCCCTGTGGGGGAGCTGGGTGAGGACGCAGGGCGACCGTGGGTCGCATGCTCTGGGCTCTGGGCTCTGGGCTCTGGGCTCAAGCATCTCTCGCCCCAGTGAGCGACGCGAGCGTTGGGGGGAGTCCCGGCCTAGTCCGAGGCCTGAGGGGGATCATCGCGTGCAGCAGGCTGAGGGGCATCGTCGCGAACGCGCGGTCAACGCGATGTTCCCCCATCCCCCTCGCTCCGCTCGGGTACTTCCCCCAGAGGGGGAAGGGTTCGCGCTCGGGTACGTCCCCCAGAGGGGGAAGGGTTCGCGCTCGGGTACGTCCCCAGAGGGGGAAGGGTTCCTCGGCGGGCTACCTCATCACAGCCCAAAGCCCATAGCTCAAAGCTCATAGCCGCGAGCCGTAGACTCGCCCCCGATGGCCTCTGAATCACGAACCCTGGTGCTGCTGGCGCTCGTCGCCAACTCGATCATCGCCGTAATCAAGTTCATCGCAGCCGGCATCTCGGGGTCCAGTGCCATGCTGTCTGAGGCGGTTCACTCGGTGGCAGACACCGGGAACCAGCTCTTCCTGCTGCGGGGAACCGCCGTTTCCCGCTACGCGGCGGATGCCAGGCACCCGTTCGGGCGTGGCAAAGAGGTCTTCTTCTGGTCCTTCATGGTGGCCGTCTTCCTCTTCGTTGGTGGTGCCGTCATTTCGTTCCTCAACGGCTGGGAGAGATTCTTCCATCCCGAGGAGCCCCACGACCTTGGCCTCAATCTCCTCGTGCTCGGTCTGGCCGGACTGTTCGAGTACGTCGTGGCCTTTCGGCCGGCCCTCAAGGAGTTCAACCGGCGTCGCGGCGGAAAGTCCGTCATGCGATCGGTCCGCGACGGCAAGGACCCAGCGCTGCTGGTGGTGCTCTTCGAAGACACTGCGGCAATGGTCGGTGTTGGCATCGCCGCGACAGGCGTCACCATCGCCCACCTCACGGAAGATGGCCGCTGGGACGCCATGGCGTCCATGACCATCGCGGTGCTGCTGGCGGCCACGGCGTGGCTGTTGGCCTTCGAGACCAAGGCTCTGCTGGTCGGTGAGGCCGCCAGCCGCGAGGATCGCTCTGCGATTCGCGCAGCTGCCCTTGGTGTTGGGACCGTTTCCTCCATCGGCAGGCTGTTGACGATGCACACGGGCGCCGACCGGATCCTCGTCACGATGGACATCGACTTCGAGGATGACCTCAGCGGCGATCAACTCGAGTCCTCGATACGCGAGGTCGAGACGGCGATCCGCGAAGTTGTTCCGAGCGCGGCCAACGTGTTCATCGAGCCCAACCCGCAACAGTGAGAGCCAGCGCCACCGCTCCCGCCTCTTCGGCCAACCTTGGCCCCGGTTTCGATTTCCTGGCACTGGCGCTCGAGATCCGCTGTCGGGTGACGTTGGAGCATGCCTCCGAATGGTCGATTCCGCTCGAGGCCGAAGCCATCGTCAAGGAGGTGACCGCCGTCGTCGGGTCCCCCGGACCCTTTGCGGTGACCATCGAGAGCGATATCCCGGTAGGACGAGGCCTCGGCTCCAGCGCCGCTCTGGCAGTGGCAACGGCCGTAGCCGCGATGCGAGCCGACGAACAGGAGCCAGACCCGGCCGTCATATTGGCCGCAGCGTCTGGGGTCGAAGGCCATCCCGACAACGCGGCGGCCGCCGTCTACGGAGGGTTGGTGGCGGTTTCTCCAAGCGGACCGCGTCGGCTCACGCTGGCGCCAACACTCCTCCCTGTCGTCGCCGTGCCCAATCAAACGTTGGCGACGGCCGAAGCTCGCGACGCCCTCCCCGCCACACTGCCGCACGCCGCCGCCGCTCGCAGCGCGGCCCGGGCGGCGTTTCTCATCGAGGGCTTGCGGACCGGCGACGCCGATGCCCTGGCGGCGGCTGTTGGCGACGAGTTGCACGAAGGACCCCGCGCCGCTCTTTCGCCCCTGACGACACACCTCATCGAGGTGGCACTACGAGCAGGGGCCCTCCATGCGGCGTGGTCGGGAGCGGGTCCCTCGGTGCTGGCGCTGGCTACGGCGAATAGCGTCGACGCCATCGAAGGGGCGCTCAAGGACGAACTGGCCGAGGACGGCCGGGTCCTGCGCCCGAGCATCGCCATCAGCGGTCTGGCGTAGCTAGCCGGCGGCGGCGGAGATCAACGACTCGAACAGAGCCAGCGCGAACGGGTCGGCCTTATCCGAGAGGAACTCGGGGTGCCACTGCACGCCGAGCATGGGCCAGTCGGCATCCTCGTGTTCGACGGCCTCGATGACTCCATCGGTGCTTGTGCCAACAGAACGCAAGCCAGCGCCGAGCTCCTTGACGGACTGGTGGTGGATCGAATTGACCCCGGCCAGCGTGGCCCCACAGATAGCGGCCAGCAAGCTGTCGGCCTCGAGGTTGACGGTCACCGGTGTTTCGTAGACGGGATCACCCGTGAGGAAGTGGTCGTTGGCGCCGTCGATGTCGTGCTGGATGTCGACGTGCAAGCTGCCTCCGAGGGCGACATTGAGCACCTGGAGGCCACGACAGATGGCGAGCGTCGGCATGCGCCTGGCCATGGCCTCGCGGATCAGGGCGAACTCGAAGGCATCGCGATTGGGCTCGAGGCCGTAGACGGAGTCGTGGTCCGGGCCGTCGTAGGCAGCCGGATGGATGTCGCCGCCGCCGGAGAGGATCAGGCCGTCGACTCGATCGAGCATGGCAGCAGCAGTCGCCGGGTCCTGCGAGACGAACAGCAGGGCATGGCCACCGGCGCGCTCAACGGCCTGCGTGTAGGCGTCGTTCAGCGTGTGCGTAGGGCTAGTGCCCGCCGAACTCTGGACCTCGCGACGCCGCGTTGTTATGCCGATTATCGGTCCCATGAGATGCTCAGATTACCAGGAGCGTTTGGGTCGTGGACTGTTTGACGGCAAGCTATGGCCCGATTCTCGAAGGGAACACATGGGTTCGCTCGTCAAAAAGCGCCGCAAGAAGATGAGCAAGCACAAGTACCGGAAGCGCCTGCGCGCCAACCGGCACAAGCGCAAGTAGGCAGAGGTCTGGCAATAGATAGCCAGCGCCACCTCTTCGACATTCCCAACGGGATTACCTACCTCAACTGCGCCTACATGTCGCCCCAGTTACGGTCGGTAACGGAAGCTGGGCTGCAAGCGGTCAGGGCCAAGTCAGAACCTTGGGAGGTCATCCCGGAGGACTTCTTCACCGCCAGCGAGCACCTGCGCGGCCTGTTCGCGTCAGTAGTCGGCGGCGATCGCGACGGTGTCGCCCTGATCCCCGCGGTTAGCTACGGCATGGGGGTCGCCACCGCCAACGTCAAGCTGAGCGTCGGGGATCGGATCGTCGTTCTCGCCGAGCAGTTCCCCTCGAATGTCTATCCGTGGCAGGCAGCTGCGGAAACGTCCGGGGCGGAGATGGTGACGGTGGGACGGCCAGACGATCTCGACTGGACCGCAGCCATCCTCGACGCCATCGACGAGCGCACCGCCGTCGTTGCCACACCGAATGTCCACTGGACGGATGGCAGCCTCGTCGACGTTGCGGCCGTCGGTGCCGCGGCGCGCCAGGTTGACGCCACCTTCGTCATCGACGCCACTCAGTCGCTCGGGGCCCTGCCTCTGGATGTCAGCGTCGTACGGCCCGACTACATCGTCGCAGGCGGATACAAAACGCTGCTTGGGCCCT
>Ga0224508_10002140_pt1 | contig 17143 bp, 11 predicted proteins | sample SF_Jan12_sed_USG_4_FD_170157 | JGI IMG/M metagenome (GOLD analysis project Ga0224508, IMG submission 170157) | Sediment microbial communities from San Francisco Bay, California, United States - SF_Jan12_sed_USGS_21 | ecosystem: Environmental > Aquatic > Marine > Sediment | place: USA... | reverse complement strand
GCACGCTGGCGGATCTGCCTCTGGAGCCGGAGATGCCGCAGCTGTGGCTGGGTGCTCTGGAGACAGTGAAGTCGAATCAGGCCGAGCAGCTCGAGTTTGCGAAGACACCGCGGGACCTGCAGGTGGAGGCCATCGAGACGTTCGCCTCCGTGCAGGAAACCTGGACCCGCCGGGCGAAGGAGGGGAGCCTCCTCAGCCACTATGAGTCCCGCGTGCTCGAGGAATGGGACGCCGGCGAGCCCAAGTTCGAGCCCCAGCCGGGCAAGACCTACTGGTACGAGAACGTCGGCACCACGAGCTCACCTTCGGTGCTCTTCGAGGGCTACAAGCCCCCTACCAGCAACCGGCTCGTAGTCGGTGACGCCGAGACGAAAGAGATCATCGCAAGCCATCTGTTTCCGGAGAGTCTCCGGGCCACGGTGCACACCTCGCTCATGTCCCCGGACGGGCGTTACGCTTACATCGTGGGGCCCAGGCTGGGCGAAGAAGATGGGATCGAGAATTACAGTCCGGCCGCGACGCTCATCAAGGTGGATGCCCTGACCCTGCAGCCCATCAAGGCGCTCGACATCGGCGGGCGAATCCACCACGGGCAGGTATTCCGCGACGTGATGCTGCTGGACATGTTCGGCCGGGCGCCGGGCGGGCTTGCGCTCATGCTGCTCGATCCGGAGACCGACGAGATACTCGGTGGCGTCACGGATGTCGACCTCGGCGGTCGGGCTTACACGGTCTGGGCGGATAAAGACTACGAGTACATCTATGCACTGGTGGAGCCCGTGGGCAACCAGCGCAGCGGCTATGCGGCGGTCCAGGCGATGTACCAGGGTACGCTCGTGGCCGCCCGGCCGTTCTGGATTGCGAGGATCGATCCCGATACCTGGGAGGTCGTTCAGGAGTATCCGGTTCCCGGCTACCGGCCGAACTGGCTGATCGTGGATGCGGCGAAGGAGTACCTCTACATCGTCAACTCCATGGCAAATGCGGCGAAGATCGATGTCGAAACCGGTGAGGTCATCTGGACCAACGGCACGGGCATCGGACCCTACGGCGGTTCGCTGAATGCCGAGGAGAGCGAGCTCTGGATCGCGGACAAGGGTGAAGGCGCCCATCACCTGGGCCGCACGATCACCATCATGGATACCGAATCCGGGCATGCGACGGAGACCCTCTACGGTGCCTACAAGACCGATCACGTCCTGTTGTCACCCAACGGCAAAGAAATGTGGGCGACCAGCAACGGCGAGGGCCGGATTCTCGTCTACGATGTGGAGACGAAGGAGCTGATCAAGAGCATCGACATGCCGGGCAATGGCGACGCCCACGGACTCATCTGGGTGCATTACGATGAGAGCGGCACGCCGCGGGTGGTGCGGGACCAGGGGAACTTCCATGGTGGCGTCAACCCAATGATGGGTAACCCTTTGAATTACTAAGTATTATCCCGGTGATCGGGTCCCGGCGGTGACGGGCGCCGCGCCGATTTAAGGTCATGGGGGCGTCTGCAGCGCGCTATACTTAAGAGTTCGGCGGCAAGCGGTTTTTTCGGGGCAAGATCATGATTAGATTTCGAATCCGGTTCTTCATCATCGTCGGGTTGTTGAGTACGCCGCTGGCGGCACAGGATCTCGATGAGCTGGTGGAGCGTGGCAGGGAGCTTTATCACTCCGACATCGGTTGCTGGGTGTGTCACTCGGAGACCGGTGAGGGCCTGGTCGGTCCGAGCCTTCACTTTGGACCGACGCCGGTGGACATCTTCGATCAGCTGGAGAGCAACCCGGTGATGGGGGTGATCGTCGCGGAGATGAATCCGAGTGACGAGGACCTGGTGGCGATCTCCATGTACATCCGCACGCTGGCGGATCTGCCTTTGGAGTCGGAGATGCCGCAGCTGTGGCTGGGTGCTCTGGAGACAGTGAAGTCGAATCAGGCCGAGCAGCTCGAGTTTGCGAAGACACCGCGGGACCTGCAGGTGGAGGCTATCGAGACGTTCGCCTCCGTGCAGGAGACCTGGACCCGCCGAGCCAACGAGGGCAGCGTCTGGAGCGAGTATCCGTCGAGAATCGTCGCCACCTGGGACGCCGGCGAGCCCAAGTTCGAGCCCCAGCCGGGCAAGACCTACTGGTACGAGAACGTCGGTACCACGAGCTCGCCCTCGGTGCTCTTCGACGGTTACGTGCCCCCGAAGAGTAACTCCTTAGTCGTGGGCGATGCCGAGACCATGGAGATCATCGCCAGTTACGAGATACCGGAGAGCCTGCGCGCCGTCGTCCATACCTCGGCCATGTCGCCCGATGGGCGCTACGCCTACATGGTCGGTCCTCGGGAGCCCGCGGCCGACGGCACACCCGACCCCGCCGGCGCCTGGACCATGATCAAGCTGGACGCCCTGACGCTGCAGCCCGTCTCGCAGATCACCATCGGTGCCCGACTCCATCACGGGCAGGTGTTCAGGGACAAGGTGCTCTTCGACGTGTTCGTCCGGGATCCGGACGGCCTGGGTCTGTTCCTGTTCGACCCCGAGACCGACGAGATTATCGGCGGCATCAAAGACGTGGACATGGGCGGCTTCATCTATACCGTCTGGGCGGACAAGGACTACGAATATGTCTACGCGCTGATGGAGCCCGCCGGGTACGCGCCAGGGCGCGGCACCGGCATGCAGGGCGTGAGGCGCATGTACCAGGGTGATCTCATGGCCATGCGCCCGTTCTGGATCGCCAAGATCGATCCCGACACCTGGGAGGTGGTTGCCGAGTACCCCATACCGGGTTACCGGCCGAACTGGGCGGTGGTCGATTCGGCGAAGGAGTACATCTACCCGGTCATGAGCAGCTCCGTCGCCTCCAAGGTCGACGTCGAGACGGGCGAGGTGCTCTGGACCAACGGCACGGGCATCGGCCCGTACGGTGCGTCCCTGAATGCCGATGAGACCGAGCTCTGGGTGGCGGACAAGGGCGAGGCCGCCCATCACCTGGGCCGCACGATCACGATCATCGACACCGAGTCCGGTCATGCCGTGGAGACACTCTTCGGCGCCTACAAGGTGGATCACGTGCTCCTGTCGCCCAATGGCAGGGAGATGTGGGCCACCAGTAACGGCGAGGGCCGTATCTTCGTCTACGACGCGGACAGCAAAGAGCTGATCAAGAAGATCGACATGCCGGGGAACGGCGATGCCCACGGCCTCATCTGGGTCCACTACGACGAGAATGGCGAGCCCATGACCGTGCGCGATCAGGGTAATTTCCACGGCGGCATCAACCCTGCTGAGGGCATCGTCCTGGACTACTAGCAACGCGTTGTCCCGCAAGGCCGGAACCCGGGATTGGAGAGAGGGTCTTAATTACTAGGTTTGAAGCGCCCGAGCATTTATGGCAAGGAGCGACACGATAAACGCAGCAAGGCCGATCGCGGCAGCGGTGGCGTGTGTCGTTGCGTTTTCGGGGGCGTCCACCCTGGCACAGGAAGGCCCTGGCGGTGCGGGTCCGGAGCATCAGCATCAGGGCCATTTCGAGGCCCCCTCCGAGGCGGCGCTCGCCGACCCGCTCCGGGACATCGTCGTTGCGTTCGAGCTGACCGATCGCGACGGGAACATCGTGTCGCTGGAAGATTTTCTCGGCCGTTACGTGCTCCTCGGCTTCGGTTTTACCCACTGCCCAGCCGTCTGCCCGATGATGGTACTGAATATGGGCAAGGCCCTCAGGGACACACAGGCCGAAGCGGCGGGTATTTTCGTCAGCGTCGACACCGAGCGCGACTCACCCGTGGCGACGGACGACTACGCGTCCAAGTTCGGTGAGCGCATGATGGGGCTCGGTGGCACCATCGAGCAGATCAATGCGGCGGCCAGTAACTTCAAGGTGAGTTACGCGGTGACCAAGACACAGAATAACTACACCGTGCAGCACACCTCCAATGTTTACCTGATCGATCCGGAAGGTAAGCTGGCGGAGGTGTTTACCTTCTCGACCCCGGCGGAAACGCTGGTGGAGGCGATGCGCTGAGGCGCGGCCGAGTATGGATATCGCAGCCCGCATCAACCCGATCAAGCTGAGCGCGCTCCTGTTCATTGGATTCGCCATCGCATCGTCATGGCTCGTCTTCCCTTACTTCGTGGGGGGTCAGCAGCTGCTCAGGGGGGTCGGCGACGAGAGTCGGATGATCAAGGCGGGGAGCGTCTCGAGGTACCTCACCCGGCAGCTCATCCGCACGCCGGATCTTGAGATTACCGCGACGCTGGCCACCGACGAGTACTTCCAGTACGTGGATCGCGCAACCATCGTTGGGAATCTCCGACCGGACAGGAACCTGGTCTTTTTCGTGGCCGAGACGATCCACCGGGGCGAGCTGCCGGGCGAGGTGCCCGCGGCGACGCTGCGCGTCGGCGACGTCGAGTATCTGCCGTCGATCTCGGATGGCCCGAGCCTCGTGGAGCATCACCGTCTGAGTGTCTACAGCTTTCCCAAGCGCGACGCCGAGGGGAATCTGATCGATTTCGAAGGGGCGGGACGGATTCGGCTCTACGTCTCCAATCGCTACATGGACAGTGAGCGACCGCTGACGTTCGTGGGCAGCTGGGAGGCTCCTTTGAGCCTACCGGACGAGCTGAAATCCCGTGCAGACATCACCCCGGTGGCGGTGCTCGCCCTGGGGGCGGGTCTCCTGTCCTCGGTCCTGACGCCCTGCCTGCTGCAACTCGTCGTGGTCTTCGGCGGCGTCATTGCGGGCTTCTCTACGGTGCCCGGGCAGCCAGCAGGCGGCGCCGCTCAACTGACACCCGTCATTCGCCGAAAGATCACCCAGCTCGCGCTCGCCTTCGTGCTGGGCTTCATATCGCTCTACGCGCTGGCCGGGGCGTTCATCGGCGCAGTGGGCCATCAGGCCCAGCTCGCTTTCTCGGAATACAGCCGCATGGTTGCCGTGGTCTCCGGTGCCATCGTCATACTCCTGGGATTGTGGGTCGGCTTCAGAGGGACGCGGGACTTCGCCTGTCGCATACCCGACCGGCGGGCAATGGATTCGTTGTCGTTCCGGGACGTGGCAGGGACCGTCCTGACCTCCATGGGCTACGCGCTCGGCTGCACGGCCTGTTTCGGCGGCGCGATCGTCGCGACGCTGGTGGTCTACGTCGGCGCCATCGGGAGTGCGACGATCGGTGCGGGGATCATGCTGACGTTCGGTATCGGCGTGGCGATTCCGTTTCTGCTCTCCGCCTACTACATCTCGAAGATGGACAGCATTCTGATGTTCCTGGCCAGGAACGCAAAGCCCCTGAGTTACGCGAGCATGGCCATTATCATCATCTTCGGGTTGATCCTGATCACCGATAATTTCCATGTCGTGAGCGACATGATCTACCCGTATCTCGGGCTGAGCTAACAAGTGAAGACGGAGCGTATCCCCGTGCGAAACCCAACCTCGAGCCGATCATCGCTGGCTCTGATCGTCTTTCTGGCTCCACTGAGTCTTTTTGCTGCCGTGGATATCTCCAACCCGCAGCGTTTAATGTTTGTGGCTGATGCGCAGGACCCCGTCATCGACGTGATCGACTTGGAGGCAAACGAGGTCGTTTTCAGGATCGAGACGAAGTATCGCGTGGACGATCTGGTGGCGACGCCCTTTGCGCCGGTGCTCATCTATACGAACCTCGAGCAGCGGCTCGTCAGTATGTACAACTTGAAGACCCAGGAGCTCGCCAAGGAAGTGGTGTTGCCGATAGTGCCGCGACACATGGTGCTCGACACGACCGGCTCGAAGATCGGATTCAGCGACAGTGAGGCAGGCGGCTTCGTGCTGTTCTCGGCGTACGGCGGGCAGATACTGCTCACGCTCGAGGACTTCCCGCCAACCACGGACGTTCTGTTCGACCCCAATGAGGTCGATATCTGGTACAGCAATAACCGCGACGGCACGATCGGTTTGATTGACAGCAACGTCAAGCGGACCTTCGAGATCGAAGTGACCGACGAGCCCGGACAGATACTCTCTTCCCCGAGCCGCAGCCTGGATGGACGTTACGTCTATGCAGCGAACGAGACGACAGGAGATGTCTACAGCGTCAACTCGTTTTCAAAGGTGATCTACAAGACGTTCAACATCGGCGCACAGCCCGCGCGGCCCTACACGACACCGGAAGGCGTATTCCTGTACATGATGGACAAAGCTTCGGGCCGGTTCGTTTCCATCGAACAGCACCTCTTCACGGAATTCGACGACGAAATCATCGGCGAAGGCATCGACCTCGTTACCGTGGGGCGCTTCGACCGCATGAATCTCCTGGCGAGCTCGGAGAATCGTAACTTCTACATCTACGACAACAACCGAAAATCCGTGATCGAGTCCGGTGAGCTCAACTTCGTGCCGCTGGACGCCCAGGGCTCGGCCGACGGGCGCCGCGCCTATCTGGCTTCGAGCGAAAGCGCCGAGGTGGCGGTGATCGATCTGGAGGCCCAGGAGGTCCGCTACATCCCGGCTGCCAACGGTCGGGTCGGGGCGTTTACCATCGGGCTCTCCAATAACGTCTGTCACTGATGCGACGGCGCCGGATGGCGCGGGCGGCCCGCTCGTTTCGAGAAATTAGACGACGTTCGGGACAATATCTCGGATTTTAGCCCCATTTTTGGCCCGAGACCGTAGGGCCTCGAAGGCCCGCCGACTTCATAAATCTTGACACCAACGGGCGGATTTCGAGGGTATCTTTGAGTCAGCGCGGTGCACTGTGGACGGGAGATCATCATGGTCAGGACGGTGTTATTCGTGGTCCTGGGGGTATCCGGGGGGCTCGCGCTGGCGACCCTCTTCCAGGGCAAGACGATAGAGCGGCTCGAGCTCCCGGAGGCTGCGGGCGTGAGCCCGGGGCGTGCCTCAGCGGCGGGTCTCGAGCCCCTGGCGCAACGCCTCTATCAGCTCGAGGCCGCACTGAAGGAGGAGATCGCCAACCGGGCCGCCCTCGAGGAGCAGCTCGCCGCCCTGACCGAGGCGCTTGCAGACCCGCGTGGCCGGGGCCCCCAGCGGCGCGAAGGGGCGGACGATGAAACCGAGGCATTCGATCCCGAGGAGATGCGGGCGCGCATTGCCGAGCGCTCGTCGGCCGGTCGCGGTGGTGATCCGACCGAGCGGCGGTTGGGGCGGCTCACCCAGGCCGGGTTCTCCGCGGACGAGGCGCAGCGCATCCTGCAGCGCGAATCGGAGCTGCGCATGGAGTCCCTCTACGAGCAGTACGAGGCCAGTCGACAGGGAGAGCCGCTGGCTCCGCCCACCAACGGGTCCAACGGCCGCAGCCAGCTCCGCCAGGAGCTCGGTGACGCCGCCTACGAGCGCTACCTCGCCGCAACCGGTCAGTCCACGCGCGTCCCCGTGCGCCAGGTGCTCGCGAGCTCGCCCGGGGAAGCCGCGGGCCTGAAGCCGGGTGATGAGATCGTTGCCTACGGGGGCGAGCGGGTATTCTCCACCACCGATCTGAATCGGCTGACACTGGAAGGCAATCCCGGACAGACGGTGGCGCTCGACATCATTCGCGACGGCCAGCCCGCGCAGGTCTTCGTGCCACGCGGGCCGATCGGCATCACCAGTGGCCGGGGCCCGCGGTTCAGGGGCCCGGCGCGCTAGCGGCTCCGTTCGTCGAAGGCGTGGCCGCCGCCACGTCATGACCCATACCGGCTACAGATGTTCCTTGAGGAACTCGCCCATCAGGGTATAGAGCTCCAGGTTGTTCTCTTCCTTGCGGAACCCGTGCCCCTCATCCCGCTTGATCAAGACCTCGTGCTCGACGTCCTGCTGACGGAAAGCCCGCAGCAGGCGCCTGGCCTGGTCGATCTCGACCCGATTGTCCTGCTCGCCGTGGACGACCAGGATCGGGACCCTTATCTCGTCCACGTGGTTGATCGGCGAGGTGGCGACGAGTCGCTCACCCTCGACACTCGGATTCCCGATGGCGTGATCGAACCAGGCCTCGAAGGCCTCGAAGGGTCGAGTCCAACGCTCCAGCATCTCCAGATCGACCACGCCGACGTAGCTGATCGCGCATTGGTAGAGATCGGGCGTCTGGGTGACGCCGGCCATGGCCACGTAGCCGCCGTAGCTTGCGCCGTAGATACAGATCCGTCCCGGGTCGGCGATGCCCCGTTCGATCGCCCAGTTGACGCCATCGGTCACGTCATGCTGCATCTGAAGGCCCCACCGCTTGTAACCGATGTCGACGAATCGCTTCCCGTAGCCGCCAGAGCCGCGGAAGTTCATCTGCAGGACCGCATAGCCGCGATTCGCCAGAAACTGGATGTCTCGATTGAACTGCCAGTGGTCGCGAATACCGTACGGGCCGCCGTGGGGATGAACGATCAGCGGAACGGGCTCGCCCTGCGCTCTATCCACGGGGAGCGTCAGGTAGCCGTTGATCAGCTCGCCATCGCGCGCGGTGTAGGTGATGGGTTCCATGGCGGCCATGGTGTCGGGGTCGAGCCAGGGCATGCGCTCCGCGAAGAACTCGAGCTCATTCGTTCCACGGTCATAGAAATAGTAACTGCCGGGATCCTTGTCGCTGACGGCCGCGATGATCATTCGCTGCTCATCATCCGTCATGCTGGTGATGATGTTGTGTGTCTCCGGTAGCGCCGCATCGATGGCCTCATAGATTCTCTTCCACTCGTTTTCCATGAGATGGCGTCGCGGGAGCGAATCCGCATAGTCGATGGAGACGATTTCGTGCCGGGTGCGGCTGAGCACGATCTCGGTCACGTCATAACCTTCGACCGAGAAGAGCTTCTCTTCCATCTGTTTCGTCGCCGGGTCGTAAACGTAGACGGCCTTAGCGTCGCCTTCCAGATTCGAAGTGACGTAAAGCTTCTGGTTGTCGGCGGTGAAATCGAGCGGATACCAGCCAGGATCGAAGTGGTAGCCCTCGAAAAGCTGGACCCAATCGCTGCCCTCGTCCGCCCGGTACATGTAACGGCTGATCAGGTCGCGGGGACGGCCCCCTTCCACGGCCACAAAACGAACCACCCCATCGTGGTCGGCCAACCAGAACTGCGGATTGCCGGGCGGGATGGTCACTCGACGCTTTGCGCCGTTCTGAATATCCAGCTCGTAGACGTCCGGATAGAAGAGGTTGCGATCGTTATAGGTGATCAGGATATGGTCCGGGTCATTCTCGAGCCGATCGATCACGCTGCTCGAGCGTTGAACCAGCGCGACACCCCGGGCCGGCTCGATGAGTGCGCGGCCGCGCGACCCGTCTTTGTCCACGGCATAGAGACCGAATGATTCGTTGCCGTCGGAGTCGACCGTGAATACCAGACGCTCATTGGTCGCCCAGAAAAACCCGCGTACGTCGATGTCATCCAAACGGGTCGCCGCCTGCGCCTGACGATCCGCGAGGTTGACGACGACGACGTTTCGATGGCCATTGACCGGAGTCAGGGCGGCGACATGGGTGCCATCCGGCGAGAGTTGCATCGCCGTGAATCGAGGGTTCTGGAAGAAGTGCTCGACGGGATACTCTTGCGCGAGCAGCTCGCCACCGAGGACTAACGCCACCAGCCCTGCGGCGAGTCCGCAGGCGTTCAATCCGCCAATACGCAACATCCTGTGCTCCCTATATCACTCCACCCGTCTCGCCCGGGAGCGCACCCGCAACTGATCCTCGAGGCCCGCGGCGGGGAGGTTCACTGGCGGCGCCAGGAGCACGATGGCGGGAACGCTCTTGGATGTAACGCGACGCATCATGTCGATCAAAGGCCGTTACGGTGAGTCAGATCCGGATCACGCGCACGATCCTCACAACATTATCCCCTACAGGACGCTGAGCTGATACAAGAGGTAGTACTCACGCCCGGAAAAATTGTAGAAGAAGCCGGTCGAGTTCGAACCGATCCCGGCCACGTAAGGCCAGCTCGGAGCGGTGGGATCGATGGGCGGAACCTCGTCAAAGATATTGTTGATGCCGACCGTGATTCGACCGTTGCGGCCAATGTCGTAACGATACTGGCCATTCCAGTTCCAGAACGAGTCGGAGAACGAGTCCCCGGGGCACTGTGCCGCGCCGGGGGGCGCCGAGCACTGCCAACCGGGAATCTCATCGACGAAACTGCCGCGCAGGGTGACCCCGTGATCCGCGTAAGCCCAATCCACGCGGAATCCGGTGCGCAGCTCCGGCAGCGTCGCGAGCCGGAGATTCTCGGTCACTGCGCTGCTCACGTCGAACTGGGTCTCCAAAGAGTTGGTCCAGGTAGCGTCGATCGTGTACGCGAGAGACCCCAACGGGATATCGTGCCGGTAATCCCACTTGATATCGAAGCCGTCGGTACTCTGCAGCGACAGGTTGACCGGGACCTGCTGGATGGATCCGCCGAGGAGCTGGCCGTTGTTGTCGCGGATGATCTGGTCGCACAGTCGGCCCTGGAATGCGCAGCTGTCGAGAATGAACTGCTCATCGGGCGTGTTCACCAGGTCCTCGAGCTCGATGTTGTAGTAGTCGACGCTCAGGTTCATGTCATCCATGATTTCCCAGACCACGCCGATGTTGTAATTCTGGCCGTGCTCCTCATCAAGGCCCGGATTACCCTGAGTATTGACCTGCACCGCCTGAATGGGATTGTTGCACTCGATGGGGCTCGTCGGATCACCGTCGTTCGGTGTCCCACCCAGGGCGATACAGCGCGGTGAGTCGAGAACCGTCTGGAACCCGCGCGTCAGCCCCCCGAAGAGATCCTGGAGGTCCGGCGCCCGAAAACTCTCGCCCCAGGACGCACGCACCAGCAGCCTGTCGGTCGGCCGCCATGCACTGGTCAGGCGGGGGCTCACCGCGCTTCCCACCAGGGAGGCGTCGTTGTACTCGTCGAAGCGCAGCGCAGCACCGAGCTCCCACACCGGCAGGACCGGAAACAGGATCTCGGCGCCGATGCCCCAGTGATCCCGGGCACCGGCAGCCTCCGTCGCGCCGTCGAAGGCGTCGCCGCGAAGGACCAGGGGGTCACGCAGGTCCTCGAAAGTCTGCCGCTCCCAGTCGCCGTGTACCGCAACCGCCAGGGGTCCTCCGCGTAGCTCGAGACCGAGATCGCCGGTGACGGTCAGGTCGACGGTCCTGTTGCTGGACTCGCCATCCGTCCTCGACTGAAACGCGAAGCGGTCGAGGACACTCTGGGGGACGGGCTGGAAGAGATCCAGGCCCGCCTGCAGCTCGGCCTCGAAGGCGCTGATGATGAAGTTCGGCTCCACGCTGGAGACTTCCTGGCGGTTGTAGGCCACGGCGCCCTCCCATTCCCAACCCGTGCCGCCGATGGACCCGCGAACACCGGCCAGGGCGCCATAGGTCGTCGTCTCGAAATTGCTCGTACGCGGCCCCATCTCCAGCATACGACGCACGAAGATTCCGGGCGCGGCCGCGCCAAGCGGATTGTTCGGGGCTCCCGCGAGGATGATGCCGTTGTTCGTCACGGAGGAGGGAAAGAGCGCGTCCTCGTCGGACGGGCCGGGGGTAAAGATGGCCGTTGAGCCGTAGAAGTTGGGCTCGAGCTGCCAGAACGTGTCTCTGACCGAGAAATGCGCCTTGGAGAAGAATTCGATATCCGGTGAGATCTCGTGGTTGACGTGTCCGGTGACCGCGACCATGTCGTTCGAGGGAAACAGCGTTCGGAACCTGGAGCGATCGAAGCCGCACCAGGTGGCGTTGCCGATGCCGAACTGATCATTGACCTGATCGGGGATCCCGAGGCCGCCGATGGGGTCCGCGGGCGTGCCGCATCCGGGAGCCTGCGTGATGTCACCGTTATTGAAGTTCACGAACGAGGCGCCGCCAAAACTGTAAGCAGCCCGGGGGATCTCCGCAGGACTGCGCCCCGAGGGGATGTCCGAGTCCGCCCAGTCACGATCCGTGGCCCAGAGGATCTCCTGGTCGTACCACTCGGCGGTGAACATGACCGAGGTGCGTCCCATCTCCGCACCCCCCACCATCTCGACGCGACGATTCCCATAACCGCCGTCGGCCGTATCGGCGAAGCGGAAATTGAAGTCGAGTCCCTGAAAATCCTGGCGCGTGATGATGTTGATCACGCCGGCCACGGCGTCCGCCCCGTACACGGCCGATGCCCCATCGGTCAGAATCTCGATGCGTTCCACCATGGAGAGCGGGATACTGGCGAAGTCCACGAACGTGTCCTCCGCACCCTGGCCCAGCGGATAAACGGGTGGCCGGCGACCGTCGATCAGCACCAGGGTAAAGCCCGAGGCGAATCCCCGGAGTCGGGGCGAGGAGGCTGCTGGTGTGAAGCCGAAAGTTTGCGTCTGGGCCACGGTTCCGGACGTGTTCTGTACGACGGAGTCGAACACGTCCTGGATGGTGCCGAAGCCCTGGTTGTCGATGTCCTCACGGGTAATGACGATCACGGGCGTCGGGCCCTCTGCCGCGGGACGTCGGATGCGTGACCCGGTGACCGTAATGTCGCCCAGCTCGGCGGCGGGCTCGCTGATCTGTTCCTGGCCGTGGGCGACCGGCACGAGGGCCAGCGGCACCATCGCGGCGACAACCCACGCGGGGGCAGCGATTCCGGCCACGCGCCGGATGGAGTCTGAGATCATGGGTGTCTCCTGAGTGAGAAACCGAGCTTTCGCCAAACACTCACGTTGCTTGACGGGTTCTCCGAAACCGCCACAAGGTAACATAATGACCCTGACGCGAATGAGAGCTGCGTCACTTGTGAGAGGGGGAGATCCGCTGACACATCCAGGGCCGAAAAACGGCCTGAGTCTCCGCCAACCGCTGGCGGGGTGGGGGGTCGAGTGAGGCGCTTCGCACGCGGTCACCCGTGCGTATCCCGAGGCGCCGGACTAATCCCGCGTTGATCTCGAGCACCGCCCGCGCGGGGTGCCGGGAGCTGATGGCGGTATGGTCCCGCGCACGAGGGGCGGCTGCGGGGGTATTCTAGTTCACCCGGCGGGTCCGGTGGCTTGAGGCGTCCGGGCTCGGTAAGATTGACCGCTTTTAGCCGCGCTTAAGCCCATGTCCTTGCAAGAAAAGTTCGTTACCCTCGAGGCCCACCTGGCCACGCTCGTCGTCGGCCAGACGGCGCTGCTCAACCGGATGCTGGTGGCGTTGCTCTGCGACGGCCATCTCCTGGTGGAGGGCGCACCGGGGCTCGCCAAGACCCGGGCGATAAAGGTGCTGAGCCACAGCGTGGAGGGGGATTTCCACCGCCTGCAGTTTACGCCCGACCTCCTGCCGGCCGACCTGACCGGCACCGAGATCTACCGTCCCCAGGACGCGTCGTTCGTGTTTCGCCAGGGACCCCTGTTTCACAACCTGGTGCTCGCGGACGAGGTCAATCGGGCGCCGGCGAAGGTGCAGTCAGCGTTGTTGGAGGCGATGGGTGAGCGCCAGATCACCGTGGCCTCCGTGACCTACCCGCTGCCCGAGCTGTTCATGGTCATGGCGACTCAGAATCCCATCGAGCAGGAGGGCACGTATCCGCTCCCCGAAGCGCAGCTGGACCGGTTTCTGATGCACGTGTCCGTGGACTACCCCGATGCGGCGGGTGAGCACGCGATCCTCGCGCTGAATCGCGCCGAGGCCAGGCGCTCTGCTCCGGATGCGGAGCTGTTTCAGCCCCGGACGGTGCTGACGCAGGCGGAGGTCATGGCGGCTCGTCAGGATGTACTGGGATTGCACCTGTCCGAGCCACTGGAGGAGTACATCGTGCAGATCGTTCTCGCGACGCGGGCGGCCGAGCGCTACGGCGATGATCTACTGGGGCTCCTGCAGTACGGCGCGAGCCCCAGGGCAACCATCGCCCTGGACCGGTCTTCCCGAGCGCACGCGTGGCTCGCCGGCCGGGACTACGTGACCCCGGAAGACGTCCAGTCGGTGGCGCATGATGTGCTGCGGCACCGTATTCTATTGAGCTTTGAGGCGGAGGCCGCGGGCCAGACACCGGACCAGATCGTCGACATGCTCCTGGCTCGGATTGGCGTGCCGTGATCAACGCGGCGCCAGCGACTCTGCTCTCACCGGCTCGAATCGAGCTGGCCGAGCTCATCGGGCTCAAGCAAGCCGGCGAGTCTCTGCGCGTCGGCGCGTTGCGCGTCCGTGCACTGGATGCGGGGGGCCATCTGTCCCGCTTCAAGGGCCGGGGGGTGGAGTTCGACGAGGCGCGTCCGTATCAGCCCGGTGACGATCTACGCACGATAGACTGGCGGGTCACCGCGCGCACGGGAAAGCCCCATACCAAGGTCTTTCGAGAGGAGCGAGACCGCCCGGTGATCATCTGGCTGGATCTTCGCGCGCCCATGATGTTTGCGACCAGGGGTGCTTATAAGGCAGTGAGGGCTGCTCAGACCGCCGCGCTGGTGGCGTGGAGTGCGGTGGCTAACGGTGATCGTCTCGGCGGCCTGGTCTTCGCCGAGCACGAACACGTGGAGCTCAGGCCGCGTCTGGGTCACCGGGCCGCGCTGAGGCTTTTCCGTGTGCTGACCGAGCCGGCTTTCTGGGAGCGCCGGGACCGGGGCGAGCGGGAGATCGAGACCCAGCATTCCCTGTTGCGGCTGACCCGCGTCGCGCGCCCGGGGAGCCAGATCTTTCTGTTGAGCGATTTTCGCTCGCTGGGCGAACCTTTCGAACGCCACCTCCGGCAGCTCGCCCGCCACAGCGATGTCTCCCTGGTTCAGTTTTTCGATCCCCTGGAGAGGGATCTGCCCCCGCCCGGCAGGTATCGAATTCACATGGGCAGCCGCTCGGTCGCCATCGACACCGGGGGCGTTCGTTCCCGAGAGGCTTATCATGAGCGTTTCGAGGCCATCAGGGCGCCGCTGGAGAACCTCTCCCAGCTCCCGGGGGTCCAACTGTTGGAGTGCCCCACGACGACGGACCCCCACAGGGTGCTGGCCAGACATTTTGAAGGACGATGAATCCGAGTTTCGATCCAAGCGAGCTTCCATTGCGGGACATCCACCTGCCAGAGGCCGTCACGTGGTGGCCCCTGGCGTTCGGATGGTGGCTTCTCGGGGGGTTGGTGCTGATTGCGGCGGTAGGGTTCGCGATTCGCTATTATGCCGCGCGGCGCCACCGCGCTGCGGGCCGAGCGCTCAAAAAAGCCATGGGCGCCCTGCGCGCAGGCGAGGACCCCGTCCGTTGTGCCCAGAGGGTTTCGATGACGCTGAGGCGATTCGCGATGACTGTCAGCGGCGACCCGGACCGGGTGGCGGGCCTGGTCGGCGAGGGCTGGCTCGCGTTCCTCGATGGCCGCTGGCAGCAGACGGATTTCACACAGGGTGTCGGGCGGCGGCTCTTGTCGGCGCCTTACGCGGACGCCGGGAGTCTCGAGCGCGAGCAGTGCCTCGAGCTGGGGATGCTGTGCATCGACTGGATCAAGGCCCAGCCCGTGAGGATCTGAGAACATGTGGCAGCTCGAATGGTGGTGGATTCTCTTGGCCCTGCCCGTACCGTGGCTGGTGCGCCGGTTCTCGAGCGCCGATCCCATCGACCGCGACGCTGCGCTGAAAGTCCCCGAACCCGGCGAGTTCGTCGGACTGACGGGCGCCGGTGCGGCGAGCGGCCGCCCGGCCTGGAGACTGATGCTGCTCTGGAGTCTATGGGCACTCGCCTTGCTCGCCGCCGCGCGGCCGCAGCACGTCGGTGAGCCGACCAACCTGCCGGTGACGGGCCGGGATCTCCTGATCGCCGTGGATCTTTCCGGCAGCATGGAGGAGCAGGATTTCCAGCTGGGCGGCGAGTGGGTGGACCGGCTCACGGCGACGAAATCCGTCGCCAGAGAGTTCATCGAGCGGCGTGTCGGGGACCGTATCGGGCTCATCCTGTTCGGTCGCGAGACCTATCTGCAGACGCCGCTCACCTTTGATCGGGATACGGTTCAGACGTTGCTGGACGAGGCGGTTATCGGACTCGCCGGAAAAGAAACGGCTATCGGAGACGCCATCGGCCTCGGCATCAAGACACTCACCGATGCGGGCATCGAGGAGAACCGCCGCGTGCTCGTTCTTCTGACCGACGGTGCGAATACCGCAGGAGCGGTCGACCCCCTCAAGGCTGCGGATCTCGCGCGGGATCGTGGAATGGTGATCTACACCATCGGCATCGGTGCCGATGCGCTGATGGTGCGGTCTCTGTTCGGAGTCCGGCAGATCAACCCGTCCGCGGATCTCGATGAGCAGACCCTGACCACCATCGCTGAAGGGACGGGGGGAGTCTACTTCCGGGCCCGGGATACAGAGGAGCTCCAACGTATCTACTCGGTGCTGGACGAGCTCGAGCCCGCCGCGGGAGAGGAGACCGGATTCAGGCCCGTCGAGGAGTACTTCTACTGGCCGCTGGGCGTCGCGCTAGGGTTGAGTCTGTTCTGGGCCGCGGCCAGCGTTCGAGGAACGCGTGGCTCCATTCTGGAGGCGGCCAGTGGCTGAGTTTCACTTCCTGCGCCCTCTCTGGTTGCTCGTGCTTCCGCTCGGCGTGTGGCTCATCTGGAGACTCACCCGAAGTGGTGGGTCGTTGGGTCGTTGGCAGGCGTTCGTGGATGAGGCCCTGCAGCCGTATGTGCTCACCGGGCCCGATCTGAGCTTCACTCAGCATCGCTGGCTGGCCGGTGGCGCCCTGGCGGCCTGGGTCTTGGTGACGCTGGCCCTGGCGGGACCCACCTGGGAGCGGCTGCCGGTTCCGGCCTTCCGCTCGACCGAGTCGCTGGTCGTCGCGCTGGACCTGTCGCGGTCGATGGATGCCAGCGACCTCGAACCGAGCCGCCTGGCGCGCGCCAAGCTCAAGCTGTTGTCGCTGCTGGAACGACGCGACGCGGGTCAGACCGGGTTGGTCGTCTTTTCGGCCCACGCGTTCACCGTGACTCCGCTCACTGCCGATACGCGCACCATCGCGGCGCTGGTATCGAGCCTGACCAGCGACATCATGCCGAGCCGTGGCAGTTACCTCGAGGCAGGCGTGAGCCGCGCCCTCCAGCTCATACGCCAGACCGGAGTCAGTTGGGGGGATATTCTCCTGATGACCGATGCCGAGGTTTCCCCCGCGATGCTGGACCTGGCGCGGGAGCTGCGGGCCGAGGGATTTACGCTCCACGTGCTGGCGGTGGGAACGGCTGAGGGCGGCCCCATCGCGCAGCCTCGCGGCGGATTTCTGGCCGACAATGCCGGTCAG
>Ga0224508_10002139_pt1 | contig 17146 bp, 16 predicted proteins | sample SF_Jan12_sed_USG_4_FD_170157 | JGI IMG/M metagenome (GOLD analysis project Ga0224508, IMG submission 170157) | Sediment microbial communities from San Francisco Bay, California, United States - SF_Jan12_sed_USGS_21 | ecosystem: Environmental > Aquatic > Marine > Sediment | place: USA... | reverse complement strand
GCAGCTACGCTGTTACATGGATCATTTGGATCATTGTGTGCAAAAGCATCTTGTGAGGTCATCAAAACAGTGCTTATCATTGCTATCGCTAAAATCGGAATAAAGATGTTATTTTTAATCATTACATCTTTTATTAGAATGTCGTATATATGTTTATCATAAAATATGAAATTCATATTTCCATAATTTACATTACATGAAATAAGCTTAAGTTAGAATAACCTGCAAATTACCCTCATTCGCCTTGTTAATTTCAACTAATTTACAGCTATTAAATATTGATATGTGTAACTTTAAAATGTTACAAAATTGGTTTTGGTCGATCAATGGACGGAAAAAAAATTTACCACTAGTTAAAATTTTTTACACAAAGAATTTTCAAAAATTTTTTCTTTGCAAACAAACCACACAAAATCAATTCCATTTAAAAAATAAATTTGTTTTATTCTTTTTTCTAATTTAGAATTAGGATGATGTGAATAACTATTTTTTTAAAATTTTCTTCTCTTTTTTTAATTTATCCACTTTAGAGATTAAATCTTTTTTTCTTTAGTTGAACTGATCAAAAGTGTAAAAATCATATAGGTGGCTAATCTCTTGGTTTAAATCAATGACTCGGATTTCAAAATTATTTTGTTTTTTGGATTTAATAAAAAGAAAAAAAGGGGTTTTTGATGTTTTATGATTTATTCCGTGATTAGTCTTCTGTTGGTCCTACTGGATCTTGATTTGGAGTACTATTGTCTATTGGACATCCACGCTCGTTTTCTGTTGCAAGCTGGTTCTTGACATCATTAATGTCTAGTTGTCCATCAAGTGCCATCCATACCAAGTTCTGTATTTGTCCTGTGCTCAAACCATAGTTTACATTTGGATTTTCTGAATTGAGTAAAGCTGCTGTAGCATGTCTTGCTAACGCGTTTACATCGCCACCTTGGGCTCCAATTGTTTCAGCCAATATAGGATTGTTAACCATGCTAGATTTTCCTTGACCTTTGTGGTTGCTTTCATTGTAGTTGGTCTTGATGTCTATTACATGTCCATTGAATTGGTCTGCAAATGTCTCATGATGGTATACTGCCCAGTTGTTTTCAACAGGGAATTTGGCAAGATTGTTCTTCCAATATCCTGGAGTACATCCATCTTCGCCTACAACTGTGAACTGTTCAAGTGTATCGTTTTCTGGATTATCGCCTATTAAAGCACAAGCATTGTGGGTTACTGTATCTGGAATATAGTTCATATTCCCTTCATCAACTGTAACCATCCAACAATAAGTACCAGGCAAAAGAGCTGTACCAGCTGAACGATCCCAAGTACATGTTATTGTAGTTGCACTGGTAAACGTATCAGTAACTAGAGGATCTGGCAAACATTCTACAGTGCTGTCATCGTCGAAAACTTCGCCGACTCCATCAAGGTATAGTGTAGCCGTTGCATTGAATGAACCTTCAGTGCCGTTAAACCCGAGAACAGTAATTGTATCTGTTACCACTTTGACATCAAGATTACCTGGTCCCTGAGGACTAGATAGTGTTGTAAAGTCAAATGGTGGAACGACGGTAAATTGTTCATTTCTGTCATCTTCTCGGTTATCGCCTATATCGGTACATCCATTGAGTGTATCAGTTGCTGGATTATAGTTTCCTAAATTATCAGTAACTGTGGTCATCCAGCAATATTTGCCAGGTGCAAGTGCTACTCCACTAGAACGATCCCAAGTACATGTTATTGTAGTTGCACTGGTAAACGTGTCAGTATCTAGAGTATTTGGCAAACAAACTACATTACCGTCATCGTCAGGAATTGCTCCTGCGACTCCATCAAGGTATAGTGTAGCCGTTGCATTGAATTGACCTGCAGTGCCATTTACACCAGTAATGGTTAGTGTATCTGTTACCACTTTGACATCACTGTGAGGTGATCCTTGAGGACTAGATAGTGTGGAATGGTCAAATGGTGGTCGAGTAACTGAAAATTGTTCGTCTCCAAGGTTTTCTGGATTTTCACCTGTTGCACATCCATTAACCTTATCAAAGTCTGGTGAATAGTTTCCTGAATGGTCAAAGACTGTCGTCATCCAACAATAATTACCATTTGCAAGCGCTGCTCCACTAGAACGATCCCAAGTACATGTTATTGTAGTTGCACTGGTAAACGTGTCAGTATCTAGAGTATTTGGTGTACATACTACATTACCGTCATCGTCAGGAATTGCTACGTTGACTCCATCAAGGTATAGTGCTGCTGTTGCATTGAATTGACCTAAAGTGCCATTTACGCCTCTAACAGTAATTGTATCTGTTACCACTTTGACATTTGTGTGATCTGGTCCCGTGGGATTAGATAGTGTTGTATGATCAAAGGGATTCAAACATTGAATGTCAATATTGTCTATTTTTGTTATTGGTGTAGTGTCAGTGCTAATTTGGTGAGCCTTTCCTTGGAATACTGCTTTAAACCGCAGGAATCCATCTACTGGATCACCATTTTGTCCATCGTCATCACAATCAACATCATAGGCTGCTGCATTTGAAGTAAAGGTCGTCAAAGGTGTACCACAGTCTACTGGTAAAACCAAATCTCCAGTATTTGTAGTGCCCCCTAGACATGGGATATCTGCAGTGTTTACATTTATCTCCGTGCCGTCAGGATTTGTCATATTAATTGTGCCAACAAATCCACCAAGTGTACCTCCATCAAAAGCACATCTAAACAAGGTAGCGGTGTTTGGTGTAACGCCCAAGTCTTGACTTGATGTTACAGATTGACCATCAATTACGGCCCCTACTGGATCACCTGTTGCATTAAAAACAGTAATGCCAGAACTGGCAGCTACGCTGTTACATGGATCATTTGGATCATTGTGTGCAAAAGCATCTTGTGAGGTCATCAAAACAGTGCTTATCATTGCTATCGCTAAAATCGGAATAAAGATGTTATTTTTAATCATTACATGTTACACTAATTTGTGCTATATATGCGTATCATAATATATGAAAAACATATTTGCACAATTTACATTAGGCCCGATTAGTAATAATTAGGATAAGTTACTGTGTAACCCTCTTCGCCTTGAAAATAATCCAAAATTACACCTATTAAATATTGACATTTGTAATTTTTAAAATGTTACAATTTTTTTTTCAATCGATCACAGTAAAAGAAAAAAAAGATTCACCAACAGACAAAACATTTTCACAAAAATAATATCAAATTTTTTTTCAAACAAAATAATTTCTTTAAAAAAAGATTTTGCTAGCTCCTTGTTTTTTAATTTAGAAATAAAATGAGATCGGCTACATGACATTTTTGTTGATTTTTCACTAGGTTTTGAGGCTAATTTTGCCCAATTTTCCGAGTTTTGCATTAGAACATATAATAAGAATCGATGATTTTTCCCAATCATGTACACAGTACGTATTCCAAAAGTAATCAAATTTGGAGAAGACGCACTTGGCCAAACAGAGTACCCAAAAAATGCACTAGTGGTTACAACTGTTCCGCCAGAACTCTCTGACAAATGGCTTGACAAGATGGGTATTCAGGATTACATGTTGTATGATAAAGTAAAACCTGAGCCATCAATTGATGATGTCAACTCTTTGATCTCAGAATTCAAAAGCAAGAATCCTTCTGCTCTAATTGGATTAGGTGGAGGAAGCTCTATGGATGTTGTAAAATATTCTGCACAAGACTTTGGTGTAGAAAAGATTCTGATTCCAACTACATTTGGAACAGGAGCTGAAATGACAACATATTGCGTTTTAAAATTTGATGGAAAAAAGAAACTTCTTCACGAAGATAGATTCCTAGCTGACATGGCAGTAGTCGATTCATATTTCATGAATGGTACACCAGAGCAAGTCATAAAAAATTCAGTTTGTGATGCATGTGCACAAGCAACTGAAGGATATGACAGTAAACTGGGAAATGATTTGACTAGAACATTGTGCAAGCAAGCATTTGACATACTCTATGATGCAATAATGAATGACAAGCCAGAAAACTATCCATATGGTTCAATGCTATCAGGTATGGGCTTTGGTAATTGCTCCACAACATTAGGTCATGCGTTATCATATGTTTTCTCAAATGAGGGAGTACCTCACGGATATTCTCTGTCCTCATGCACCACAGTGGCTCACAAACACAACAATTCAATCTTCTATGATAGGTTCAAGGAAGCCATGGCAAAACTTGGCTTTGACAAATTGGAACTCAAAGCAGATGTCTCAGAAGCTGCAGATGTGGTAATGACTGACAAAGGACATTTGGACCCAAACCCAATTCCTATATCAAAAGATGATGTCATAAAATGTCTAGAGAATATCAACGCAGGCAATCTGTAAAAATCCCAAATTTTTTCACATTTTTTCAATTTTTTTAAAAATTACAAAGTCGCCATCAAACTTATTTATCCAAGTAAACTGACCTAATGATAAGTGGCTCAAAATCAACTAAAATTTGGTATCCAAAACGGACTAAATGTGGCCCGTGCCGGGTACACTGAAGACCAGATTTTAACTGCCTGTATTTTGGCTGATAAAACAGGATATGACTCTATTTTTTACATGGACCACACAAACGTACCTCAGTGGAAAAATGCAACAGTTCTTGACCCATGGGTTATGCTATCTGCAATAGCTGCCGTAACCAACAACGTCGAATTGGGAACATGTGTTACTGATGCAATCCGACGTCATCCATCAAACATTGCACTAGCTGCAATTACACTAGATAGAGTCTCAAAAGGTAGAGCAATTTTAGGAATTGGAGCAGGAGAAGCCCAGAATTTAAAAGAATTTTGCATTCCATTTGAAAAACCAGTTTCCAAATGGAAGGAACAAATCGAAGTAATCAGAACTTTGTACAAATCTACTCCTGATAACACAGTAGATTATGATGGAAAATATTACAAACTTGAAGGTGCATGTCTGCAGGCACCACCCATTAGAAAACCACACCCACCAACATACATGGCAGCGGGTGGAAAACGTACACTAGAATTAACAGGACAATTAGGAGACGGATGGTTACCAATCGGTTACACTCCAGAATTATTTGAAGATCACCGTAAACAAATCGAGGCAGCAATGGACAAACACAACCGCACACAAGAAGAAAAAGACGACTTCCAAATGGCACTAGACATTGATGTTTACTTTTCTGAAGATGCTGAAGAGTCTTGGGCCAAGATGAAAGAGGCAGTAAAGGTAAGTTTGTTCAAGCCTGAAGTGCTTCGAGTACACCAATTAAAAGAAATTGAAGGGTTTGACTTTGTAAAATACTTTACAGAGTATTCAATGTCAGACCAATCTTGGATTGTAAAAATGAGAGAGGCTGCAACAAAAATACCAGATAACGTTGCTCGTTCATCAACTGCGGTTGGAACTCCAGATGATATTATTCCAGTCTTTGAGAGATTCATGGAAGCAGGCGTTAACCACTTTGTAATTAGATTCTGGGGCAAAAATTATTTTGGCTCAATTGACAAATTTGCATCTCATGTAATGCCTCACCTAAGAGAAAAAGCCAAACAATAAGGCGTTTTACCAAATAACATACAGAAATTCATTTACCAAACTATGAAAAATAAATACAATGATTGATGAACTACCAGAAACCATAGAACAAAGTCTAAAAATTTTAGAGGAAAACTTGGAGATTTTGGAGAATTTAGAGATGGATTTGGAGGATTCAAAGGAAGACAAACTGGAAACTATTCAGGGACTTTATCAATTGTTTGACATGACTGAGGATGTTTCAGAGTCTTCAAAAATTAAACGTGCAGAAGTTAATCTAATTAAAAGACAAGAAGAATCTCTGTGAATTTTAAGACTTGTGAGGTCTAGTTCTATTTTTCAGCTTTGCACGGCTTTTTGATTTAGTGTATGCCTTTACCAGGCGTTTTTGTTTTTGTTTTTCTAGTCTTTTTCTGGTTCGCTCTGATGATTTTGTAGCATTTTGAAAAATTCTAACTTTACTTCCATCTTTTGCTATGATTGGCTTTCCTTTGAATCTGTTTTCTACGTCAAGACATTTTTTATAATATTTTTTTAGACAAAAAAATATTCTTTTTGTACTCCCTGGAGCCTCTATTACTTCTCTTGATTTTTTTAAATCATTTAGGATGTTTCGTAATAATCCTTTATCGATATCAGTAATTCTGTGTACTTCCCTAAACCAAATAAATTTTGAATCTGCTCCCCATTCTTCTAACAACTGGATTACTTTTTCTGTAGCCTCTTCTTTTTCCTCGTCTCTCTCATCCAAGGTTTATTCTCTAAAGGCTCTTGTATTTTAGGAATTGCAATTAATGCAAATTTATGAAGATCAAAGTCAATTTTTAGAACGTTTTTGTTTTTTCATCTTTTTTAGGATTTATTATTATGGTCAAACCAAAATCTGAATGTGACGAACTACAATGTAGAATCTTTGAAATTAAAAGATTTGCAAAAGAATTAGATGAAGAAGATTAGAATTTTTTATTTTTCTTCATATCTTTAAGCCTTGAATTTTTGACTTTGGTAGATTGTTTCTGATTGCTCTCCATTTTTGAGGCAATAGCATCGATTTTCTTTATAATTTTGGATTGCTCAGAGGATGAAGTTGATTTCAGAAGTTTTTGTTTTAGTTTTTTTAATTCTCCCGAATAACCTCTAAACTCTTTTTTGAGTTCATCAAGGTATGGATCATCCATTTTTCGCTCACATTTGCTTTATTTTTTAGGAATTTGGAGCTTTGGATTTATAATATTATTTAAAAAAACCAATTTATTGCAACTAGTAGGGATTTTACAAATAAAATCATACGAGAAAGTCAAGGAATTTCTCAATGAGGAACATGTAGGAAGGATTTCTACTATTGATGAAAATGGCTATCCGCAGATAATTCCTATGAATTTTGTTTTTCTAAATGATACGGTATACATGCACTCTCATACCAAGGGCGAAAAGATTGAAAATTTGAAAAGAAATGACAAAGCTGGCTTTGAAGTGGACCGAGAACTAGAATTTCTTCCCTCATATTTTGAGGATCCAACTGATGCATCCCTTGCAGATACTTTGTACATTAGTGTTGTAATAAAGGGTGCAGCAATGTTGGTAGAAGATAGAGAAGAAAAAACTTTGGCACTAAATGGGTTGATGAAAAAATATCAACCAGAAGGAAGGTATGATCCCATCCAACCAGACATGAGAGTTTTAGATGCCGTGGCAGTCATAAAAATCACCCCCAAAATTCTTAATGGAAAATACAAAATTGGCCAGAATTTGTCTCCTCCTGCCAGGCTTGATTTGGCAGAAAAAATCCTGAAAAAAAATTCTCCTACTGCCAAAGAAACACTCACGATTATGGGTTTTGAAATTACCGACCAGCAATTAAAAATGATTGATGAACCGGCATGGTAATTGTTATTTAATTTTCGGTAAATTTGTTTTTCATTGACTTGCGGTATTTAATCGGTATTCGTTAGCTATAAGTTCAGTTTGAAACTATTGTGATTGTTGCAACAAATTCAAAAATTTGAATTACATTCAGAGTTTTCTCCCACAGGCGATCAACCACAGGCTATTGATTCTCTAGTGGAGGGAGTAAAAAAGAGCAAAATTCAGACATTAATTGGAGTTACAGGAAGCGGTAAGACATTCTCAGTTGCCAACGTTATAGCAAGAACTGGAAAAAACACTCTAGTCATTTCCCACAACAAGACCCTTGCGGCTCAACTATATTCCGAATTAAAGCAATTTTTCCCAAAAAACAATGTAGGTTATTTTGTATCATACTATGACTATTACCAACCAGAAAGTTATCTCCCACAAACTGATACGTACATTGAAAAAGACACTCAGATAAATGAAAAAATTGAAAAACTCCGCCTAGAAGCAACTGCGATGCTTCTCTCTGGGGAACCTACAATTATCGTCTCTACTGTATCTTGCATCTATTCACTTGGAAACCCAAAGGACTGGGAAGATCTTGCCATTTCAATAAATTCTGGTGCCACAATAAAGAGAACAGAAATAATAAAAAAATTAATAGATGCTAGATATGAACGAAATGACATAGAGGTTGCACCGGGAAACTTTAGGGTAAAGGGCGATACGATTGATATTGTTCCGGCATACTCTGAAGATATTGTAAGAATATCTTTGTTTGGTGATGAGATTGAAAAAATTACTCTACTTGATCATGTTTCTCTAAAAGAAAAACGTAACATCTCTTACATGAAAATTTTTCCTGCAAAACATTATCTTATTGCAAAAGATGTTAGAGAACGAGCAGTAAATTCTATTCAAGATGAACTAGAAAAACGACTTCCAGAATTAAATGAGCTAGAAAAACAAAGACTTGAGATGAGAACAAAGTATGATTTGGAGATGATTCAAGAATTGGGATATTGTTCAGGAATTGAAAACTATTCTAGGCATTTTGATGGAAGAAGCCCAGGCCAGAAAGCATTTTGTTTGATGGATTTTTTTGGTGATGATTTCTTGTTGGTAATTGACGAGTCTCATGTAACACTACCGCAACTTCATGGAATGTACAAAGGTGATCATTCTAGGAAAAACGAACTAGTAACTTATGGCTTTAGACTCCCAAGTGCATTTGATAATAGGCCATTAAAATTCGAAGAATTTGAAGAGTATATCCAAAACACTATGTTTGTATCAGCTACCCCAGGAGAATATGAAAAAAAAATATCTCATCAAATTGCAGAACAACTAGTTCGACCAACAGGATTACTAGATCCAGAAGTTGAGATTAGACCAACCAAGAACCAGATGGATGACCTGATTGAAGAAATTGGCAAAAGATCTTTCAAAAATGAGCGTGTTTTAGTCACAACTCTGACAAAGAGAATGGCCGAAGACTTGGCCGAATACCTATCCAAAAAGCAGGTTCGTGTCCGATATATGCACTCAGAAATTGACGGTTTACAGAGAACAGAGATAATCAGGCAGCTAAGGCTGGGTGAATTTGATGTACTTGTTGGAATCAATTTGCTAAGAGAAGGATTGGATATCCCCGAAGTCTCCCTGGTTGCAATCTTGGATGCTGATAAGGAAGGATTTTTGAGAAACTTTACTAGTTTAATTCAAACATTTGGTCGTGCTGCAAGAAATGTAAATAGCTCTGTGATAATGTATGCAGACCATACAACAGATTCCATGAAACGGGCAATGGAAGAAACTACAAGACGTCGCGAGAAACAAATTCTATACAACAAAGAAAATAACATTACTCCACAAACAATAATTAAATCAGTTCCCGAACAAACTACAACACTAGATGAATCTAAACTAAAATCTACATATGACCTAACTGAAGACATGATTGATTTAGAAGCTCAAATGAAAAAATATTCTGAAGATCTGGACTTTGAGCGTGCAATTGAATGTAGGGATAGAATAAAAAGAATAGAGCAGGAGATTAAAATAAAAAATGACAGAAAGTAAGTTAAAAATTCGCGGAGCACGACATCATAATCTAAAAAATATTGATGTTGATATTCCTAAAAATAATCTAGTTGTAATTAGTGGTTTGTCTGGTTCTGGAAAATCCACACTGGCCTTTGATACCATTTATGCTGAAGGACAGAGACGCTATGTTGAATCCCTCTCAGCATATGCAAGACAATTCCTAGAAATGATGGATAAACCAGACGTTGATTCAATTGAAGGGTTGTCCCCTGCAATTTCTATTCAACAAAAAACAACTAGCAAGAATCCACGTTCAACAGTTGGAACGACTACTGAAATCTATGACTATATGAGATTGCTTTTTGCACGAATAGGAATTCCATATTGTACAAATTGTGGTAGAAAAATCTCTAGCCAATCAATTGAGAGGATATGTGATTCTGTTCTCAAAGATTTTGATGGGCAAAAAATTCTGATTTTATCGCCCATCATCCAAAGAAAAAAAGGAACGTATGAAAAATTATTTGAGCAGATAAAAAAAGACGGATATTCCAGAATCCGCCTAAATGGTGATATTTTGAGCCTGGATGAGGAAATACCGCCACTTGATAGGCAGAAATGGCACAATATTGAGATTGTCGTAGACAGAATACAGGCTGAAAAATCAGAAAAATCTCGATTGTTTGAGGCAATACAGACTGCAATTAAAACATCCAAAGGAGATGTAATGATTTCATCTGAAAAAGAAGAAAAAATTTTCTCTCAAAACAATGCGTGTCCATACTGTGGATTAACTATTGGGGAGTTAGAGCCTAGAACATTTTCTTTTAACTCTCCATTTGGAATGTGCAAAGCCTGTAATGGTCTAGGTGTAAAAATGGAATTTGATGCTGACTTGGTTATTCCTGATAAAAGCAAATCCATCTTGGATGGGGCAATAGTTCCATGGAGTGGAAGATTTTCCTCCTTTCGACGACAAGCACTACGAGCAGTAGGAAAAAAATTTGGATTTGATTTGATGACTCCTATTTCAAAAATTAAATCAAAACACCTCAAAATAATTTTACATGGATCTGATGACATGATAGATTTTGATTATCGCTCAAAGTCAGGTGATTCATCTTGGCAATACACCAATGCCTTTGAGGGAGTTCTTGAAAACCTCCAACGAGTTTTTATGGAGACTGATTCAGAATCAAAACGTGAATGGCTAAAGCAATTCATGCTGGATACTCCATGTAATGCATGTAATGGTAAAAAACTGAAACCAGAATCTTTGGCAGTTAAAATTAACAACATGGGAATTATGGAGATTTGTGATATGTCAATTGACCACTGCTATGACTTCTTTTCTACGCTAAATCTTACAGAAAACGAGCAATACATTGCACGAGATGTCTTAAAAGAAATTAAAGAAAGATTGGAATTTCTTATGAATGTAGGTTTGAACTATTTGACATTGAATCGATTAAGCTCTACATTATCTGGCGGTGAATCTCAACGAATTCGTTTGGCAACTCAAATAGGTTCCAATCTTACAGGTGTACTGTATGTTTTAGATGAACCAACAATTGGTCTGCATCAACGCGACAACGAGAGACTAATTAAAACGCTAACAAAGCTACGAAATCTTGGGAATACTGTAATTGTAGTAGAGCATGACGAAGAAATTATACGAAAATCAGACTGGATAGTAGATTTGGGGCCGGGGGCTGGTGTTCATGGTGGTAGTGTTGTTTTTGAAGGAACTGTAGATAAGATTCTCAATGGACACAAATCAATAACAGGTGATTATCTAAAAAATAAATCGCTTATTACATTAAAAGACAAAGTTCGTAATCGTTCAGGTTCATTAATTGTTCGTGGAGCTTCTAAGAATAATTTAAAAAATCTAGATGTTGAATTTCCTTTGGGTTTTTTTATATCAGTAACTGGTGTTTCTGGCTCTGGAAAATCTACTTTAATTAATGATATATTGCTACAATCACTAGAAGGTCATTTTTCAAAATCAAAACTTCCATCTAAAAGTCAAATTGAAATCAAAGGATTAGAAAACATTGATAAGGTAATTGCAATAGACCAGTCCCCAATTGGAAGAACCCCACGGTCCAATCCTGCGACATACATTGGAGTTTTTACTCTTATTAGAGATTTATACGCAAGCACTGAACTTTCAAAAGAACGAGGATATGCCCCTGGGCAATTTTCTTTTAATGTAGCTGATGGCCGATGTTTTGCCTGTGATGGTGACGGGGTAAAAAAAATTGAAATGCAATTTCTATCTGATGTTTACGTAAAATGCGATGAATGTAAAGGAAAGCGGTACAACTCGGAGACTCTTTCAGTTTTGTACAAGGGAAAAAATATTTCTGATATTTTAGGAATGACCGTTTATGAGGCGTTAAATTTCTTTGAAAACATTCCTGGAATAAAGAGAAAACTACAAACAATTTATGATGTTGGATTGGGATATATCAAACTCGGACAATCCTCTACCACCCTATCTGGAGGTGAGGCCCAGCGTGTAAAACTTGCAGCTGAACTATCAAAACGCGGAACTGGCAAAACCTTCTATATTCTTGATGAGCCAACAACTGGGTTACATTTTGCTGATGTCCAAAAACTCCTCGATGTCCTAAATCGCCTGGTAAATCTTGGAAATACTGTAGTTGTAATTGAGCACAATATGGATGTCATAAAAAATTCAGATTGGATAATTGACCTTGGACCCGAAGGGGGAGATGAGGGAGGTCAAATAGTCGCCACTGGTACTCCTGAAAAGATATCCAAGGCTCCAGGAAGCTATACCGGAAAATATCTAAAGAAAATAATTAAAAAATGACCTTTGATATATCCCAAATTACTATTCCCCCCAATCCGGGAATTTATCTAATGAAAAATTCTGAGCAAAAAATCATATACATTGGCAAAGCAAAAAATCTTAAAAATAGGGTAAAATCATATTTTTTGAAAAACCAAAATTACAAAACACAAAAACTCGTTGAAAATATTTCTGATATTGAATTTGTTCTAACTGATAATGAAAGTGAAGCATTTCTGTTAGAATCAAACATGATAAAAAAATATAGACCACAGTATAACATTGAATTAAAGGACCAACAGAGGTATACCTATCTTAGAATTTCAAATGAAAAATATCCTCGATTACTTGTTGCAAGGAGAACTAGAGATGGAAAATTTTTAGGCAAGGGAAAATTTTTTGGTCCATTTACTCAAGGCAGTTCTAAACTTTTAACCATAGGAACCTTGAGAAAATCTTTCCAAATCAGAATTTGCAAAACATTACCAAAAAAAATTTGTCTAGAGTATCATCTAGGGAATTGTGAAGGACCATGTGAATTTAAAGAGGCTCAAGAACAGTATCCAAAACATGTTGCTGCATTAGAACAAGTTCTTAAAGGAAAAAATCAAACAAAGATTTTCACTCAAAAATTAATGGAGGAAATGAAACAAGCTGCTAACATGCAACAATTTGAGCGTGCAAAGGACATTCGTGATACTTTGACACGTCTAGGTAGTCTTCAAACCAAACAAAAAATGGAATATGTCGATAATTCTGATGAGGAATATTTTGGAATAGGTGAACAAGACCAAGCTGCCACTGTCATGAACTTTAGGATGATTAATGGAGTAATAAGGGATAGCGATAAATTCTTTTTCGATCTTGTAGGTGACAATTCTTTTTCTAATTTCATTTTCCAATACTATTCCACCCATAAAATTCCAAAGTTTATTCTTCTAAGTGAATTGCCTGATAACAAAAAACTATTAGAATCATTATTATCAGAACAGGCAGGATTTTCAGTACAAATACAATCTCCAAAAAGAGGAAAAAGAAAAGAAATCATAGATTTAATTTTAAAAAATATACAACTAGTTCATTCAAAGGGAGGGGACCCTGGTTTAGTAGAACTAAAAGAGTTACTGAAATTATCAAAAATTCCAAAAATAATAGAGTGTTTTGACATTTCAAATCATGGTGAAGATTTTGCAGTGGGTTCAATGGCTAGGTTTGTTGATGGTATCCCAGACAAATCGGGATACAGAAAATTCAAAATTAAAACAGTTTTTGGAAGAGATGATGTTGCAATGATTGGTGAAATAATCAAAAGAAGATATTTTAGATTACTTGAAGAGAAATCCACTTTACCTGATCTAATTGTAATTGATGGTGGCAAGGGTCAGTTAAATGCCGCCCTCAAATCATTACAATCGCTTGGTCTCAAGACACATTGTGTTTCATTGGCAAAAGAAAATGAAGAAATCTTTGTCCCAAAACAAAAAAATCCTATTTTAATTCCAAAAGACAAATTATCATTGAAAATATTACAACACGCAAGAGATGAGACTCACAGATTTGGTGTAGCATACAATAGAACAATACGCAAAAATCAGATAAAATAAGAAAAAAGAAAAAAATTTTGGTTAGTTCACTTGAACGTTTCCAACCATCCATGGATGTACCATGCAGAAGTAGTCATAGCTTCCTACTTCTTCAAATGTGAATGAAAAAGTTGTACCTGCCATAAACAAACTGCTGTCAAAGACACCTGAGGGTCCATCTGCTGGACTTCCACCTGTTACTGTGTGAGCTGCTGTGTCACTGTTTGTCCATTCGACTGTGTCACCTGCATTTATTGTAACAGATGCTGGTAGATAACACTCGTTTGTTTCTTCACATCCTGGAACAGACGTTCCTGTTGGTGTATCAACACTAACTGTTTTTGGACCTGAAGGCTCTTCCATCTCTTCTACTTCAGCTTCCATCTCTTCTACTTCAGCTTCCATCTCTTCTACTTCAGCTTCCATCTCTTCTACTTCAGCTTCCATCTCTTCTACTTCAGCTTCCTCTCTTACTTCAGATGCCAATTCTGCAAACGGATCTGGTTGACTTGTTGGTTCTTCCATTTGAGCCGGTGCTGCTGGAGCAGAAGCTTGGGGTATTGAAATAGCAGGTGGATTGCTTTGAGCCGAATCGCTTACGGCTACAAAACCTAGAGCGATAGCTACGATTGCAATAGTAAATCCAATGGCTGCTTTGTCTATACTTGCCATAATTGATCGATGGGATTTTACATACTAAATAAATCTAATCTTATTGTTTACTCTCACATTTTTGTTTTTTAGGTTTTTTAAAAATCGTTCTAATTGCTATGGTTTTTCTTTTTCTTGAAAAGTGTGAAGAAATCACTAAAAATTTCCAAATACTATGCAAATTTTTCATAATCACTGTAATTCATTTTTTCAGGGGTCAAAGAAATTGAACAGGCCTTTCTTTTATGACTCTAATACATTATGACTTGTAATATCGCATTGGGACTGTCACCAAGTAACTCTTGTTTTTGGTCTTAAGCCCCTTTGCACTTTTATAATTTTAATGCCAAATATTTCCCTGAACTAATTAATTCGTAATTAATTTTTAATTTTCTTTTTTCTATTAATTGAGTGATAAAATGCGTCCGCATTTTAATAAAATCATCAGATGATTCCCCATTCCCTGATAAATGATCAAACATTGTTTTATTGTCTATCATTATTTTTATGGTGTCTTTATTTTTGATAAGGAATCTTCCAACCCCCCAAAAAATCCCAACATGTAATGCAATGTATTTTGATTCCTGATTTGTAACTTTATCTAGATAAATTTCTGGATGCTCTCTTTCTTGCTCTATCGTGGAATTGTTTGTATGAATTATCCATGCAATTCTCTTTGAATTTCCATCAAAGAACAAAGTGTGTTCCAATGGTCAACCAAAAAGTGGTTTTTTGTCTATATATTTTGAATCTCTCCCTTATGATCGTAGATTGAAACGTGTTATCATGCTTGAATCTGAGGCTTTCTTTTCCAAAATGGTCGACCAATTAGTTGAATTTGGGGAACATGATCCTGAATTAGCTGATGGAATCAAATGGTTAGATGAACAGGCGCAAAAAAAAGGAATTTCGTTTTATGATATGGTCTTTGAAGTTTTGTACAAACACGATGTAAACTCTAAAGCTAAAGATTGGTTAAAGACTAGAAATTAGAAATTATTTTCTCAAGTCTAAAGTTTTGTATTCACAACCTTCAGGACCACAATATTTTCCGACGTATACTGCCTTTGGTCTATAGAGTGCAGGTTTTGGTGCAGCTTCGGCAAATTTTTCTTCAATAATATGAGCTGCCCATCCAACAACTCTTGAAATTGCGAAAATGGGAGTATTTAGGTCCATGGGAATTTTTAGCATATAATAAAGTGAGGCGCTGTACAGGTCAACATTTGGATAAATGTCTCGTCCCTTTGTTTCTTTCATTTCTGAAATTGTGGTTGTTTCTACTTTTTCTGTAATGTCATACCATGGCTCTCCAGTTTTTTTAGCGAGTTTTCTTGAGAGTTCCTTTAGAACTTGGGCTCTTGGATCATATGTTTTGTAAACTGCATGACCCATACCCATAATTCTTTCTCCTTTTTTCATATTTTCCCTAATCCATGGTTCTGCTTTTTCAATTTCTCCAATTTCTAAAAGCATTTTCATTACTTCGTAATTAGCTCCTCCGTGCAGTTCACCACTTAAGGCCCCAATTGCTGCACTTGCTGCTGAATACATGTGGGCTCTAGTTGACGCTACTTGTCGTGCAGTAAAGGTTGATGCATTGAACGTGTGATCAGCATGTAGAATTAAACAAATATCAAAAATTTTTTCAACTTCGGGATCTGGTTTCTCATCGAACATCATGTACAAAAAGTTTGCAGCATGATCTAGTGAGGGATCAGGATCAACTATCTTGAGACCATTTCTTATTCTATGCCAACTAGCAACTATTGTTGCAGTTTTTGAAATTAAGTTAATGGCCTTGTCATAACTTGATTCTTTGGTAGAAAATTCCTCATCGTAATACCCTGCAAGTGCAGAAATAAAGGCTTGTAACATATCCATGGGGTCCGCATCTTTTCTCCAATTGCCCATATTGGCCTGCATTTGTTTTGGAACGAGTCTTGCCTCTTTTAGTTTGGTCTTAAATTCTGTTAATTGTTCTTTTGTGGGTAATGCGTCATGTAATAACAGATAGGCTGTCTCCTCAAATGAAGAGTTTTTTGTTAAATCAATAATATCGTAACCTCGATAAATCAGCTTTCCTTTATCTCCATCAATGTTTGATACTCTAGTATCGGCAACCTCGATTCCACGTAAACCTATATTTTTAGTCTCCATGGATTATCTCTGTAAAATCTTCTATTATATTTTCGCAAAAAAACACGTCTGTTTTGTTTAGTAAATTGTCTAATATGGCAACTCTGGTTGATAAATCTAAATTTGTAATTAAATATTAAATGAATCCAACTGAGCGAAAACTCCTTGATAAATTAGATAAACTAGTCATAGAATCATCTGGAAAAGAATTAAAAAAAATTCAGGAAATTGATCTTTTAACTCAGATGGACGGAAAATCATTTTACGATTCATATGAGAATTCTTCCAATTTGGAAAATCAAAGCATTAAACAAGAATCAAGAGATGTTAAAAAATAATCCATTCTTGATTTAAATGAGGGTCTCAAATTTATGGGCATGATGGCAGCAAAGACTACAAAAGCAAAGACTACAAAAGCAAAGACTACAAAAGCAAAGACTACAAAAGCAAAGACTACAAAAGCAAAGACTACAAAAGCAAAGACTACAAAAGCAAAGACTACAAAAGCAAAGACTACAAAAGCAAAG
>Ga0224508_10002138_pt1 | contig 17152 bp, 11 predicted proteins | sample SF_Jan12_sed_USG_4_FD_170157 | JGI IMG/M metagenome (GOLD analysis project Ga0224508, IMG submission 170157) | Sediment microbial communities from San Francisco Bay, California, United States - SF_Jan12_sed_USGS_21 | ecosystem: Environmental > Aquatic > Marine > Sediment | place: USA... | reverse complement strand
CCTCCGCCGTACGATCCCATTGGCCCAGACGGACCACCGCGCGTGCCACGTCGTTCCACGCCTCCGATCCGGGCTCGAGCGCGTCGGGCGCGGGAGAGGTCCCGGCTTCGATCGCCCGCCACTCCCCGGCGAGCTCGGGGAGTGCTTCGTCGGCCACGCTCAGATAGCTGTCCCAGACCTGCGCGGCGAAGCGATCGAACGTGACCCCCTCGATCGAATCGAGCACGCGTCGCGAGCTGACTGCCCGGGAGTTGTCGGTCTCGTCCCCGATCATGTAGGCGGGGAAATCCCCTCGTCCCCACGTCAGATCCCGAGTGGCAGAGAACGGTGCGGAGTTCGTGTTGAGAAGCCATCCGCTCTCCGGGTCGAACACCTGCGGGAGCTCGTCGAGCGCGTGGAAGCCCCGCCATTCGGTGTCGGGGTCGCTGCCGTCGAGGATCCCGGACGGATCGATGCCGGCATTCCGGCGCGGCACCGCGGAGTTGTAGATGTAGCCGATGTGGCCGTCGCGATCCGCGTACATCGTGTTCATATACGCGACGCGGAGCATGCCTACGGCGTCTCGCCACTCACCGAGCGACCGCGCCCGGATCATCGCATCCCACTGGTCGAACCAGCCGCCCTCCTCCATGCGGGCGAGCCGCACGGCGAGCAGGCGGCCGTCGGGGGTGAGGCCGACGACCGGCCCGTGGTGCGTCTTCCGGAAACCGAACGAGCGCGTCTCGAACCCGTCCGCGGTGCGGACGCGCACCGAGTCCGTCCACGCGACGGCCGTCCGGGTCCCGTCTCCGTACCGGTACTCGAGCGGGTTCTGCGGATCGTCGAACGTTACCGCCCACAGGTCGCTATGGTCGGCGTAGTTGTCGGTGTAGGCCCACCCGAGCGCCTCGTTGTGGCCCATGTAGGGTAGGAGGAAGCCGAACACGGTGAGGCCCGAGAAGCGGAGTCCCTCGCGGCTGTCGAGGTGGATCTCGGCGTAGCGCTGGACGCCCGTGAAGCTCTGGTGAGGGTTGATGAGGAGGAGCGCGTGCCCCTCCGTGGTCCGAGACGGAGCCACGGCCCACTGGTTCGATCCCTGGGGTCGTCGTCCAAGGATGTCGAACTGACGCTCGACGTAGTCAGGGCTCTCGACGGGCTGCGCTTCGGATCGGCGCTCGGAGTTCACCGCACGCACGTCGAGCTCTTGCGCGCTCTCGTCGGACCCCGAGGCGATCAAGCGGTCCACCCATTGGCCGCGCAGCCCCGCGTACCCGAGAAACTCGTTCTGGTAGTACTTGTACCGGATCAGGGCGAGCGGATACCACGGCTCGATGCGGCGGAGGACGCGGACCTCGGCTTCCGGCCGCGCCGCTAGCCAGGCGTTCATCCCCGCGGCGTGAGCGTCGAGGAGCCCCCGGAGCCGCGGCGAGGCGCTCTCGTACTCCTCCTCCGAGAGTCTCACGATCTCGAGCGCCCGGGCCATCCAGTCGGCGGCGACCCCGTCCTCTCCCACGAGCTCCGCGTACCGGCCTAGCGCGTGCAGGTAGTTCCCCTCGATGAGGGGCCAGTCGTCCTCGGCGAGCGCCCAGGCCATGCCGAGCACGGCCCCCCGATCCGTGTCGCTCAGCACGTGCGGCACCCCCCACGCGTCCCGATGGATCGTGGCAGTCTGGGCGGTGCCTGCACACGGAACGAGGAGCGGCGCGAGCGCCCAGAAGAGCGGAACGGCCCTGCGGCGGCGGTGGGCCGTTTTGGTCCCGCGAGAGGAGCGGCGGCTCGGGTCGGGCAGATTCCTCCGAGGGCTCATCGTGCCGGGTCTCCGGATCCAGAAGGTGAGAGGGTCGAATTCGGCAACCTACGGCGGGCCGCGGAAGGTGTCAGCGCACGACTACTGTCGCGGCGACGACTCGGCAAACGAGCGTGCCGGTGGCGACTCACCTGACCCGGCCGACGACGCCCTGGTCCGGTCGTTCGGAAATCGGTGTCGACGATCGTCCACCTACCCCGTATCGTCCTGAGCCACCGCTTGCTGTAGAGCGTCCACGCCTGGGGATACGCCACTTGGATTCGATCCTGAACAACGTCCGCTTCGCCATCCGAAACCTCCGAAGGCACCCGGTGTTCGCGGTGATCGCGGTGGCCACGCTGGCACTCGGTATCGGCGCCAACACGGCGATCTTCAGTGTCGTGCGCGCCGTTCTGCTGAGCGATCTCCCCTACGACGAGCCTTCCGAGCTGGTGCGGGTGTGGTCCACCAACGCCGAACGAGGGATCGATCGCGGCTTCATGTCGCCACCCGACATCCAGGACTACCAGAGTCAGAATCGTACGCTCCAGGATCTGGCGGCGTACTCCGAGGCCGAGCTGGCGGTCATCGACAACCAGGGGTCGGCGTCGAAGGTCACGGGAACCTGGGCCGGCGATAACCTCTTCTCGGTGCTCGGCGCTTCGGCGCTTCATGGCCGCACGCTCCGACCCGGCGATGGAGATCCAGGCGCGCAGGGCGTGATCGTGCTGGGGCATGACTTCTGGCAGAGCCGGTTCGGTGGCGACCCGAACGCGATCGGTACGTCCGTCACGGTCGAGGAAGCCGACTATACCGTCGTGGGTGTCATGGAGCGGGGGTTCGATTTCCCCGGAGCGTCCAACTTCTGGGTCAATCGGCATCTCATGGCGTACCCGGGGCGATACGCGCGGTGGATGGATGTCGTGGGGCGTCTCGATTCGGGCGTGGAGATCGACGCTGCCGCCGCCGACCTCTCGACGATCGCAGCCCGCCTGGCGACGGAGTATCCAGACTACAATCGTGCGTATGGAACGGCTCTCATGCCGCTTCAGGAGTCGGTCGTCGGCGACACGCGGACGCCACTTCTCATTCTTCTCGGCGCGACCGCATTCCTGCTTCTAATCGCGTGTGTCAACGTGATCAACCTCCTGCTGTCCCGCATGGCGGATCGTGGCCGTGAGATCGCGGTCAGGGCGGCGTTGGGCGCCGGTCGCGGACGACTCGGACGGCAACTGATGGCGGAGAGCCTGGTGCTCGCCTTCATCGGGGCGCTGGTCGGAGTGCTCGTCGCGCAGCTGGGAATCGGCGTCTTGACCGCGTTCGGGCCGTCTGATCTGCCCCGGCTCGACGAGGTTCGGATGGATGGAGGGGTTCTCCTCTTCACGTTGGTGAGCACGGTTATCACCGGCCTCGTTTTTGGTTCGGCCCCCGTGCTCTGGCTCGCGCGCACCGACATTCAGGCCGAGTTGCAGGAGGGGTCGAGAAGCACGACGGCGGGCTCGGCTCGCGAGAAACTGCGGAGCCTTCTGGTCGTGACCGAGATCGCTCTCGCGACGATGCTGGTCATCGGCGCCGGGCTTCTCACTCGAAGCTTCTCCGAGTTGATCGACACCGATCCCGGGTTCAACTCCACGAGCCTCCTGACCTTCCAGGTCGAGCTTCCAAGCGGTGAGTACGGTGAGCTGCCCCGCGTCGCGGACTACCACGCCACTCTGACCGAGCGCCTCGGCGCCATTCCCGGCGTGAGGTCGGTGGCGGGTACTGCTTCGCTCCCCTTCGATCGCGACGTGCCCTTTCTCGGCGACTTCGTGATCGAGGGACGTCCGGAACCACGCCAGGGAGAAGAGCCGAAGGCGTTCTATCGCCAGGTAACGCCAGAGTTCTTCCAGACGCTCGGTATCGCACTCGTCGACGGCCGCGAGCTCGAAATCAGGGATGATCGTGAGGCCCCCGGGGCCGTGGTCATCAACGAGGCGCTCGCGGAGTCGTACTTCCCGGGTGAGGATCCGATCGGAGAGAGGATCTCCGGGCTGCCCCCGCATCTGGCGCTTGGGGGCTTTCTCGTCGAGGGCTTCGAGGTCGTCGGCGTCGTCCGGGACGTGCGGTACTTCGGCTTCGCGGAGGCGCCTCGGCCGTCCTTGTATCTGCCTGTAGGTCAGGCGCCGTTCAGACGGATGAGCTACACGCTGCGCACGACCGGCGATCCCGATGAGCTGGTGCGCGCGGCCCGGGCAGAGGTCGCGCAGATCGACCAGGCCGTCCCGATCTCGAGACTTGAGACCATGGAGCGGCTGCTTTCGGCATCCGTGGCGAGGGAGCGCTTCACCATGGTGCTGCTGAGTCTCTTCGCGGTCGTTGCTCTGACGCTCGCCGCCGTAGGCATATACGGGGTGATCTCATACTCGATCTCACGAAGGACCGCCGAACTTGGAATCCGCATGGCGATCGGGGCCAGTTCGGGCGCGGTGCTTCGGATGGTCATGACCGAGGGTGCGACGCTCGCGGCCTGGGGTCTCGGGGCGGGACTGGTCGGGGCGGCCATCCTGGCCCGTCTGATGGCGAGTCAGCTGTACGGGGTGAGCGCGCTGGACCCGCGGACGTTTGTCGGTGTCGCGATCGTTCTCGGTATCGTAGCGATCCTGGCTACGTACCTCCCCGCGCATCGGGCCGCACGGATCGATCCCGCACTCGCGATCCAGGGAGACGGCCAGTAGCGGGGCCGCCACCCATCCGAGACGTCTGCCTGGCGGAGGAGCCATGAACGCGCTGAAGTCCTGGTTGGCGGAGCAGGGTCTGGCCGATGGCGACGCCACGATTGTCGCCGCATTGGTTGCGGTCGCGTTGGTTGGGCTGCTCAGCGTTTCGGCCTACCTGGTAGCCAAGCGCATCCTCTTGCGGCTGGTCACGGCGGCGGCCAAACGAACGAAGACGAGTTGGGACGACGCCTTCGTCGCGGCCGGACTGTTCTCCCGGCTCTCGCACGTCGCACCGGCGCTGATCGTCTACGGCACCGCGCCGGTGGTCCTGGTCGATTACCCGCGCGCCGCCAGCACCGTGCTGACCGGCGCGTCCGTTTATATCGCGCTCGTGGGGATGATGGTCTTCGACGCCCTGCTCAAGGGTGGCCAGCGGATCTACGAGAGCTTCGAGATCTCGCAGCGCTTTTCGATCCGCACGATCGTCCAGATCGTTCGCGTGGCGGTCTATTTCGTCGTCGGGGTCGCCGTGCTGGCGATCCTGCTGGGCAAGTCGCCAGTGGTCTTCTTCAGCGGCCTGGGCGCCTTCACCGCCGTCCTGCTGCTGATCTTCAGGGACACGCTCCTGGGATTCGTCGCCGGGATCCAGCTCACGGCCAACAACATGGTGCGCGAGGGCGACTGGATCGAGATGCCCGCGCAGAACGCTGATGGCACCGTGCTCGACGTGTCACTGACCACGGTAAAGGTGCAGAACTGGGACAAGACGATCACCACGATCCCGACCTATGCGCTGGTCGCCGAGCCGTTCAAGAACTGGCGCGGCATGGACGAGTCGGGTGGGCGCCGCATCAAGCGGGCGGTGATCATCGACGTCACGAGCATCAAGTTCTGCGACGCGGAGATGCTGGAGCGGTTCAAGAAGATCGAGTTCATCAGCGAGTACGTGGCGCGGAAGGTCGAGGAGGTGTCGGCCCATAACCGCGAGCGGAAAGTCGATGAATCCCTGCTCATCAACGGGCGCCATCTGACGAACGTGGGCACCTTTCGCGCCTATCTGCAGCACTACCTCCGGAGTCACCCCAAGGTGCACCAGGAGATGACCTTCCTGGTGCGTCAGTTGGCCCCCACCGAGCACGGCCTGCCCATCGAGATCTACGTCTTCAGCAACGACCAGGCCTGGGTGAGCTACGAAGCGATCCAGGCCGACATCTTCGACCACGTGCTGGCCGCGCTGCCACTCTTCGACCTGCGCCCGTTTCAGGTGCCGACGGGCGCCGACCTGCAAGCGTTGGGCAGCCGGTGAGTCCTGTCATCGCCTGATCGCTCTTGCCCGCCGAACGCCCGCTCAACACCCTCATCCGCAGCAGAGTCGCAGAATCGGCCAGCTGCCTACTCGGGTATCAGGAGTGCGTCCAATGTTGGGCTTGAGTCCGTGGGAAATCCTGATCGTGTTTCTCGCGATCCTTCTGCTGTTCGGCGCCAAGCGCCTGCCGGAGATCGGCGGCTCGCTCGGCAAGGGAATCAGGGGGTTCAAGGAATCCATCTCGGGTCTCGAGGAGGAGATCGGGGGCGAAATCACCGGATCGACCGACACCTCCGTACCACAGACGCCACCTCGTGAGCCGGCAGAGAAGCCAGGGTCCGCCGACACCCGGTAGTCTCCCGCGCGCTGACATGCCGAAAAGCCGCTGAAGAAACTCGCTAAGACCGAGAAGGAAGGCCCAGAGGCTCGCCATCAGCCCTGCCGGATCGCACCGCCGGAGGGCTGATTGGCGTTCAGGGCCCGGGATCAGTAGTCCGCTGCGTTCAGAAGAGGACCACCGCGATAGCGGCTGCGATCAGCACGATGATCGCAAATAGGCCCAGCTTAGACGCCTTCCCGTTGATCATGAGACTCCTCCTTCGTTGGCTATCCAACCAAAGTACTCACGGATGCCGTGGGCATTCGAGGGCAATGGCGCCTAACGCGGACCGAGTCGTGGCGCCCGCGTCGACGTCCGCCGCCGGCCCTGACCTCTCGGGCGGATTCACCCGCCGCCGAACTTGACCTGCGAGACCAGGATGGCGCCGGGGATCCAGTCGATCATGGCGTGGAGCAGTATCACTGCGACCAGGTTGCGGTCGCTCTTCACGTAGATCCAACCGAGAAGCAGACCTCCCGGAAGGCCGTTCATCGCTGCGAGCTGGACCGCATGCCCGAGATCGCCGGCAGACGGCCAGTTCGGGTTGAGGTAGGCGTACGGGACGTGGTAGAGGATGAAACCCACCGTGGCGATCGCGATCCCGGCCCAGTCAGACTTCAACGCATCCGAGAACCGGCCCTGAACGATCCCACGGAAGAAGACCTCCTCGGTCGGACCCACAGTGATCATCAGTAGAGGGAGCGTGACGACGGGAACGATCCAGCCCCAGCTCGAGCCCAGGATCTCGCCAAGGGCGGCCCTGTTGGAACTGTTCATCAGCTGCACGACCTGGATCGCGAGGCCGACGAGGATCGGCCACCTCAGGCCGTGGAGGAGCTTTCCGCGTTCCAGCCCGATGGAAGCGAGCAGCTGTCGCAGTGGCGGTCGCCCCCTGAGGATCCAGAGCCCGATGAGCGGGATGACGATGAGCGAGGCCCAGTGATGGAGTTCGCTCTCCTGATGGATGAACAGATAGCCGAGGTAGACCACGAAATACGCGGTGACGATGACGATTTCCGCACCCGAGGTGCGGTAATCCGACTCGTTGCTCACGAGCGGGCTGCTCCGGTGAGGGGTTAGGGACAGGACCCCATACGGCGAGGAGACCCCCCGGGTGTCGTACAGTAGCAGCGGGCTTCAGGCCGGGAGAGCTAGAGCCGACCGGTCAGATAGAGGACGGCGAGAACGACTAGTGTCACGACGGCGAGCCAGGCCTCCCGCCTGCCCGGTACGTACATGATCCCTCCTCCGTAGGAGTGTTGTCACTGCCCCTCAATACTCGACAGAAGGCTCGCTATTCGGTCCGATTTCGATCGGCTCCATTACGGATACAGCCGCCTATCCGGGACGCCGATTCAAACTCACCATCAGTCGCAGGCTGGGGCGCCAGAGTCCCCAGTGCCTGTTGATGCGCCAGGCCGGGCCGTCCGAGACCGTCCTCAGGTCATAGCCGACGGCGGCCTCCCGGGCCGTGACCTTCGCGACCTCGAGGGCGACGTCTCGCCCGGGGCACACGCGTGATCCGGCTCCGAATGGACAGAAGGATTCGGCGTGGTCGGAGCGCTCGAACCGCCCGGGGTCGAAGCGCTGGGGGTCGGAGAAGACCTCGGGACGCGCGTGGGCCTCGGCAAGACAGAGTCGGACGAGCCAGCCCCTCGGAATCCGGAACCCCCCGACCTCGACATCTTCCGCCACGCGTCGGTACAGGTAGGGACTCTCGAACCGTCGGATCGCCTCGAGCGCGAACGCCTCAGCCCGACCATCGAGCTCTGACGGGTCGGCCGCGACCTGTCGTAGACGCTCGGCCTGTTCGGGATGATCGGCGAGCATCTTGATCACCCAGCGGAGCATCCCCCGGGTCATGATGCCGCCCTCCTTCACCATCAGGACGAGGGTGCCGATGGCGGATGCGTCGTCGGCGAGATCGGGGTTATCCGACGCGACCCGCGCGAGCACCGAGGGGGAGGCGATCCCCTCGCTCTCGTCGTCGTGCCGGTCCTCCCGCCGGGCGGCGGCCGCGGCCAGCCGCGAAACCGTGCGTGCCAGCCCGTCGAAGGCCTCGCGCGAAGCACGCGGTATCGGGAGGAAGAGGTCGAGCGGGCGGTTGAGCTCGGTGAACCGCTCGCGGAGCGCCTCGTACTCGGGGTGCCCTGGCGAGACGCCCAGAACCGCCCGGATGAGACCGGCATGCGCGATCGGCAGGAGATACTCTTCGGGGTGGACGCCACCGTCACTGGCCGCGTCGGCCATCTCGGCTAGCTGCGCCCGTGCGACCTCCGCGATCGCCGAGTCCGCCGCTTCCGCGGCCTCGGGCGTGAATCCGGGCGCCAGCAGCCCGCGCAGGCGAGCGTGCGGCTCCCCGTCCATGTACTCGAGATACCCGCCCGGGACGAGCCGGTTGAACGCCCAGTCGGACTGACGAAGGCGATGCTCCTGTTCGCGAAAGAGCGTGAACCCGGTCTCGAGGTCGGTGATACAGGCCACCGGCTGGTGAATCTGACTCATCTTGAAGATGGGGCCCAGACGGTCCGAGGTGCGGGAGTAGTACTCCGCATCGTCGATCGCCTCGAGCGACTCGCGGAGGCCGAGCGACCCGGGTGGCAGGCCCCGTCGCGCTCCGAAGCCGGGACGCGCGCGGACGAAGCTCGCCGCGAGGATGACCGCGACGCCCCCGCCCATCGCGCGGCGCGCCAGCGGCACCTGGGAGGCCACCCAGGCCGCCCCGCCCAGCGCGACGAGCGCCAGGACCGCCGACAACATGGCGAGCATGGGACGGGACCCGAGCTCGCGTCGCGCGGCAGGGGTGAGCAGGACTCGCGCTGAGACGACGGCCGCCAGGGCGAGGATCGCGCCTTCCACGACTCCTCCGAGCACGCTCAGGAGCCGCTCCCCGCGGAACCATGCGGCCCGTCCGCCTCGAGCGGCGTGAGGCGGATGCGCCGGCTCGAGCCCGGCCGCCAGTGGTCCCGGTGCCGCGTTCCCTTCTCGGGCGGTGCCTGCCGAAGGACCCGCAGGTCGTACCCGTGGCACACCTCCTCGAGCAGGACGTTCGCGAGGAAGTGGACTATCGGCACGCCCATGCACCCGTGATCGTCGACGCCGAACGGCGAGTACTCGCGACGGCTCCGCTCGGCGCCAGCGAAGCGATCGGCGTCGAACGTGTCGGGTTCGGGGAAGATCGACGGGTCGCGGTGGCTCTCCTGCACGAGGACGCGCAGCAGCCAGCCGCGCGGGATGTTGTGGCCGGCGATCGTTAGTGGGCGCGCCACTTCGCGATACAGGTACTCGCTCTGTTCGAGGCGCAGCGTCTCGTGCACGAAGCGTCCCGCGACCGTGTCGCGACCCTCAGGACGAACGCCGATCGCTCTCCGAGCCTCCCCGCGGATCCTGTCCTGCCACTCCGCGTGGTCGCCCAGCATCGCCACGATCCAATCGAGAAACGAGGTCGAGTCGGCCAGGCCCAGACGGAACACGAGGCTCAGGTTGTGCGCGCGGGTGGGGTTGTCGAGGGCATTCGGGTCGGCGGCGAGCACGGCGCCCAGGGCGTTCGCCCGGTCCGAGCCGGACACCGCCAGATCGGGCTCCGCCGATCGCGCACGCATCAAGGCGTTGATGCGATCGAGGCCGGCCCGAAGCTCACGCCGCCACCTCGGGCCGCCGCCGCGCCCCAGCCGCAGTCCGCGCTGTGCCTCGTCGAGCTCTACCAGCCGGGGGTCATCGGGACCGAGCCCCCAGAAGATCGAGGCGAGGACGATGAACACCCATCCGTGCAGGTCTGCGCGCGGAGCAGAGCCCTCGGGACACTCGATCGATCTCGCGGACAGCCCCGCGAGCATCCGGGCGCAGGTCTCGCGCGCGATGCCCTCGTGACGGGACAGATCGACGGCCGACAGCGCAGCCCGAAAGAACGGGGCCTCTTCGTCGTGCACTCGCGACCCCATATAGCGCAGCGAGCCATCGGGGAGGAACCGGTTGTACGGGAGGGTCGCCCCGGCGAGTGCCTCCGTGTCGCGCAGCACCTCGCGGGCGAGCTCCAGACCGTGAACGCACGCGACCGGGCGGCCGAACTGGCTCGTCTTGAAGACCGGGCCGTATTCCCGGGCCCGCTCTCTGTAGTAGTCGCGGTCTCCGATCGCGTCGAAAGACTCGGCCATGCCGAGCGAGCCAGCCGGCCATCCCCGGCGCCGCCCGTACGCGGTGCCGGCACGCGCCCGGGCGAAGACGATCGCGGCCAATGTCGCGAACGCCGTAGCGTGGCGAACCGCCGGCCATCGGACCACCAGCCATGCGGCCAGCACGAGCGCGGCCAGACCGGCCGTGGCCACAACCGCGCTCCAGGGCAGGTACGTTCGAAAGTCGCGTACGACCGGCGGCTTGAGGGCGACGCGCGCGAGCAGCGACGCCCCGAGGGCCAGGATCGCGATCTCCAGGAGTGGAAGTGCCAGGGAAAGCCCTCTCAGGGGTTTGGTGCTGCGTCCACCGCCCAGATTGACGCGCCGCTCGGGCTCCGACAAGTCCAGCGCGACTCGTCGCGCTGGGGGAAGACAACGTACTTTCCGCGCGTGAACACTCCGGTTCTGGTCGCGTTGCTGGTCGCTGCCGCCGCGCCCGGCTTGAGGATCGTGAGCAAGCCGCCCGCCTTGAACGAGTTGCGTGGCCGACCGGGGCTTGTCGCGATTCTGTTCGTCGGGGCGGCCGCGGTCGCGCTGGCAGGCATCGCGCTGGTTCGGCGCCAACCGGCGACGCTGCCCGTCGTCGCCATCGGCCTTCTCGCCATCAACGTCGTTGCGTGGTGGAGGGCGCGCCCCGCCTGGGGCCGGAGTCGATCGCTTCCGCCCGGCTCACTCGGACTCGGGCGTTCCCTGGACGCGCTCTCCGATCCCGACTTCTATGCGGATTGCGCGCTCCGGTGGGGGCCGGTCTTCAAGTCTGCGCAGTTTCACAGACCGGTGGCGTGTATCACGGACCTTCCCGTCGGTCTGACGTTTCTTCGTCAACGCGAGGCGGATCTCACATCGCCACGGCTCCCGTTCGGGCGTGTGTCCCCAGGCCACTACATCGCGTTTCTATCTGACCGCGAGCATCCGGGACATCGACCGGTGCTCACTCGGATTCTCTTGCCTGAGGTCTCTTCTGGGGAGGGTGTTTCGCTCCGCATCGGATCGGAGCTGCCCGTGGTCCAGTCCTGCGCAGATGACGTTGCCTGTTGCGTGCGGGACGGTCTCCATGAGCTGGCCGGATCCCGCCCGGAAGCGGGCGTCGACCCGGAAGAGTATCTCTCGCGGATCTGCTACGGAGCCTTGCTGCGCGCCGTGACCGGCGAATCCCCACGGGGCGAGACACTGGATGGCTTGCGTGCCTGGTTCGGGGGCCTCGGCCGGCCCGTGCCGTTCGCTGAGAGGCGACCCGAGGAACGCCCGGACAGCTTCGAGCCCCTCGTCGACTGGGTCTACGAATGCGGCACCCGCACCCGGCGACGGATAGAGGCGAACGAACAACCGCCCGCATCGGTCCTGACGGAGACCCTGAGCGCTGATCCGCGCGCGCTCGACGACAGGGTCCTGCTCGGGAACCTGGTCCTGCTGGTCCACGTCACGTTCAGCAACGTTCGCGGGATCCTCGGGTGGGTGCTGAAAGAGGCCCTCGATCACCCCGATCGCCTGCACGAGATCCGGGAGGCGTGTGAGCGGGACGAATCCACGGCGAACCGTCAGGAGATGGCGTCTCGCTTCGTCCGCGAGACGTTGCGGCTTCATCAGAGCGAATTCCTCTACCGAGAGGTGGTCCGCCCCACGGAGTTGGCGGAGTTCCGCATCCCCCGCGGCTGGCTCGTCCGCGTGTGCGTGCGGGAGGCGCATCGAAACGGCGAGGTGTTCGAGGATCCGGACGCGTTTCGGCCCGAGCGGTTCGAGGGGGAGCAGTACGACGAGACCGTTTATCGTCCCTTCAGCGACGGCACTCACTCGCGGTTCGGGGCGGAGGCGGCCCTGATGATCTCCACCGTCTTCGTGGTCGAGCTGGCGGCGGGGTTCCGCGCCAACGTTCTCCGGGACGGTCCCGCGGAGCGGAGCGGCAATCGACACTGGAGCCACTGGCGTCCGAGCCGGCGGCTGCGGATTTCGCTCGATCCCCTCGTCGCCGGGCCAGGAGAGCCATCGCCCCCGCCCCGGGAGGACGATTGATGCCGGCCCCCGCGCCCGAGGGCGGATCGCAGCTTGGGCGCGAGACAGTCACCTCGGGTCTGGCGACGATTGGCGCCCGCGGTCTCCAGGCGGCGCTCCTCCTCGGGACGGCCGTGGCACTCGCACGGCTCCTCACGCCGGAGGACTTCGGCGTCTTCGCGATGATCGTCCCGCTCGGCATCATCGCGAGCAACATCACGAACCGCGCGGTTCAAACCGCCTTGCTACAGGCCGACGATTTGAGCGATCCCGGCCTCGACGCGTTCTTCTGGCTGATCGCGCGCGTGACCCTCTTGGTCGCGGCGGCGCTGGCGGGGTCCGGCTTCGTCCTGGCAGCCTTTTACTCCGAGCCTCGCGTCGTCCCCATCGCGCTCGCATGGGCCGGCCTCCTTCTGCTGCTGGTGCCGGCGACCTTCCAGGAGGCGCTGCTCAAGCGGCGGCTTCGCTTCCCGGTCGTGATGGCGGTACAGGTCACGGGGCTTGTAGTCGGCATCGTCGTATCGTTGGTCGCTGCCTGGGGCGGGTGGGGATACTGGGCCCTCGCGCTGCAGGTGTTCGTGATGGAGGCCGGGCGAGCCATTGGTATCGCGTTCCTGAGCGACTGGCGCCCGCGCGCCCCCCGAGGCCGCGATGCAGCAGAATCCACGGCGCTTCGGAGGGCCTGGGCTCACCTCGCGGGAGTGAGGGTGTCCACCTGGCTGACCGACCTGCCGGGTGTGGTGGCCGTCGGGCGGATCGGCGGCGCGACCGTCCTCGGCCACTACCACACGGCCCGGCGCTGGGCTTCCTACCCGTTCGAGGAGCCCTTCCTCGCGCTGACGGACGTCTCGATCGCGAGCCTGCGCCACGTCAGGGACGACGCCGAGCGGTTCAGACGCCTCGCCGGCCGGGCGCTCCTCGTGATGCTGGCCATATCGCTTCCCGCAATGGCGTTCATCGTGGTGGAAGCGAGGACCGTCGTGCTGGTCGTGCTCGGACCGCAGTGGGTGGACGCGATCTGGTTTCTGCGAGTTCTCTCGCTGGCGGCTTTCGCGATCGCCCTGATCCGCGTCAACCGCTGGATCTACCTCGCCCAGGGCCGCACGGGCCGTCTCCTCGCGTGGTCGCTCTTCATCGAGACGCCGGTCGCGGTCGTGGCCGTATCGCTCGGGACGATCTGGGGGGCTCCCGGTGTCGCGGTGGCGGTCGCGATCGGCGCCGCGGTGCTCGTCCTCCCGTCCATTCTGTTCGCGGTCAAAGGGTCACCGCTTCGATTCGTGGACGTGATACGAGCGACCATCCGTCCGGTGCTCGCGAGCGTCCTCGCGGCCGCCGCCCTGGCGGCTTCGGCGGGCGTTCTCCCGGCCGGATCAGGCGCCGATCGGCTCGCGGTGGCGGTGACCCTGTTCGGGGTGGCGTTCCTCGCCGCCTGGCACGCGATCCCGGGCGGGCTAGACGACACCCGGATGCTGTGGGCCGCGCTTCGCGCGAGTCGCGAACGTCAGTGAAAGACGGCCCAGGTTCTGGAGCCGCGTGAAGGCTACCTTCCGTTCAGAGGCTCGTCGAACCCAGTTTCCGAGTCCATGGGTGGAACCCAAACGACATAGGGAGGGCGATTTGTCGCTCAAGATCACGGGAGCCGTCATCGAGCTGCTCGAAGAGCAGTCCGGTACCGGGAAGAACGGCCCCTGGCGCAAGCAGGACTTCATCCTCGAGACCGAGGGGCAGTACGCGAACAAGGTGTGCATCACGCAGTGGGGCGAGAACATCGAGAAGTTCGCCCTGAAGCTGCAGGACAGCGTGACCGTGCATATCGACATACAGAGCCGGGAGTACAACGGTCGCTGGTATACCGACGTGAAGGCATGGCGGATCGAGCGGGACGAGACCGGGGCCGCATCAGGTGCCGAAGACGCCCCGGCCGGGCCGGGCGCCGGTCCCGGCGCGCCCGGGGCTGGATCGCCCCCACCGGCCGAGGACGGGTTCGACGAGGACGACCTGCCCTTCTGAAACCAGCGGGTCTTTCGAGGAGTCGGCGCCAGTTGGCCCCGGACACCCGACAGAGTCCGTCAGAGGTTTCGCGAGACAGACGATCCCGCCGAGTGTCGCCACTTTCCGGGGAGAGCCAGACTGCTGAGGGCCGCCAGGACCAGTGCTCCGAGATAGACCGCCGTGGCGGCGTTGTGTTTATCGGGAGCCGTCTCTCCTCCCGCGAGAAGATACCCCAGCGCGGAGATGCCGATCACCGCGCCGATGTAGCGAGCGGTCGAAACTGCTCCGCCGGCCATGCCGGCGTCGGTGCTGGGCACGGCGCTCATGGCCGCGGCCTGGGCGGGGGCGGACGACAGGCCCAGGCCCGCCCCCATCAGAACGAGTCCGATCACGAGGTCTCCGGGCGATTGAAGGGTCCGAAAATCGGAGATGAGATAGACTCCGAGGAGGGACGTTATCGTGCCGGCTAACGATATGGCACGCGCCCCGAATCTCTCCGAGAAGCGACCGCCGAGCGGCGAGCAGACCACCATCGCGAGCATCATCGCGATGATAGTCCGTCCGATCGTGCCGGGCTCGACACCTCTCACCTGTTCGAAGAAGATCGGCAGCTGAAAGAGAAGCGAGTACATGGCCAGGTTCTGAAGCCCGATCACCAGGCTTGCCGCCGAGAAGGTCGGTTGGAGGAACAGCCGGAGATCGAGGACGGGCTGGGCCACCCTGCGCTCCCAGAACACGAACACGCCCAGGACGACCGCGCCCAGCAGAGCCGGTCCCGCCATGCCCGAGCCGGACATCTGGAGCGCGATCACGAGAAGGGTGAGACCGAGCCCGAGCAGAATGCTGCCGACGACATCGAAGGCGGGCGGCTTGGGGGTGGCCGGCCGTTCAGGGGCTTCGGCCGCTCGGGTGGTTCGTCGAATCAGCCAATACGAGACGGCGATGACGGGAAGGTTGGCGATGAAGACGGAGCGCCACCCGAATTGGGCGGTCAACTCTCCGCCGACGAGCGGGCCGATGGCGGCGGCGATCCCCATCGCCGAGCCGAAGTAGCCGAACGCCCTCGGTCGCTTCTCGAACGGGATGGTATTTCGCAGCAACGCCAGCGTGGCCGGGATCGTCATGGCGCCACCCGCGGCCATCGAGATCCGCGCCAGCGCCAGGCTCGGCAGCGTGGCCACGGTGAACCCCACGACGGACCCGGCTCCGTAGATGATCATTCCGAGGATGAGCCCTCGTCGGTGGCCAATCCGATCGCCGAGTCTTCCGCCCGGGCTCATCGCCGCGATCCCGACGATCAGATAGCTCGAGACCAGCCACTGGGTGAGTCGGCCGCCTCCAACCCCGAGCTCGGTACCGATCGACGGCAGTGCCACCGCGATCATCGTGGAGCCGAGGGGAGAGAGTGACGCGGCGAGGAACATCCCCAAATAGAACAATGGCGACGCGCTCCTCGGGGGAGATTCGACCTGCGTCAAACCAGGGGCGCTCGGGTTGTGGGGCCGGTTCGGTGCGGACTCACCGGGTGATCGAGCGGCACTGCAAGAGGTAGGGTCGCCGGTCGGCGAACGCCCACTCGATGTCCAGACGGTCGCCGTACGCGGCCTCGCAACTCAGGGTCATCACGTGCAGCGCCTGGAGCTGGGCATCGGAGAGGCAGAGTGCATCGACCCGCTCGGCCTCGACTCTGATCTCTTCGATCCCCCCCTCCGGCCCGGGGCGAAGCGCCACGTCCTTGTGGCCGGGGGTTCGCTCGACGACCGATCCGTCGGAGGTGATTCGATAGGAGTCGGGGATGACGATGCCTGAAACGACCGCTTCGCCCAGGCCCCAGGCCGCTTCGATCAGCCTCTCGTCCTCGCCGGTCGCCGGGTTGTGCGTGAACAACACTCCGGCGCTCTCCGCGTCGACCAGCTGTTGCACCGCCACCCCCATCCTGGGCTCCACCGAGACGCCCATGCGTTTGCGGTAGGCGAGGGCGGACGCGGAGTGCGCGGACTGGTACACCTCGCGGACGGCGTGCACCAGGCGCTCATGTGTCCGCACGTTGAGGAGTGTGGAATGCTGGCCGGCGAAGCTCGCGTCCTGGGCGTCCTCGCCGATCGCCGACGAGCGGACGGCGACGCACCCTCCCAGGTCGTCCACGACCCCCTCGAGCGCTCGGACCGCCTCCTCGTCGCCTCGGACGACCGATTCGACGGCGTCGACGCTGAGGGCTCTCCCCGGGGGTACGGGAAGTCCGGCGGCGATGGCCTGACTGAGGCTCGCGGACTTGCCCCCGAACCGGCCTTCCTTTCCGGCATCGGCCAGGGGGACCACGTACCTCAAACGAGTTCTACGGTCCCGGCCGTGCCGTCGACCGACACCTGAGCCCCGTCGGGGATGACGGCGGTTGCCTTCTGCGTGCCCACGACCGCCGGGATGCCATACTCGCGAGCGACGATCGCGGCGTGCGAGAGCTGTCCCCCCCGGTCGGTCACGATCGCACCAAGCAGCGGGAGCACCACGTTGAAAGCGGCCGATGTCGACCCGGTCACCAGGACGTCTCCAGGCTGGATCCGATTCGCCTCCTGAGGGTGATCGATGATCCTGGCCGTGCCGGTGCATAGGCCGGGACTGACGGCTCGACCCGTGACCTTCAGCCCCGCCGAGGGCGGCCCCTCCCCGAACACCTCGCCCATCGCTGCCATCACGGCGCCCATCATCCGTGCGAGATGCGGTGGCAGGCCATCTGGCGGCGGCGGGGGAGTCGGCTCCGGACCCAGGAACGGGGGCGCCTCCGAGAGAGGTGTGTCGACCCGGCGTGCGGTGCGCGCGGCCAGCTCATCCGCGGAAGGCTCGTTGGCGCCGCGC
>Ga0224508_10002137_pt1 | contig 17157 bp, 8 predicted proteins | sample SF_Jan12_sed_USG_4_FD_170157 | JGI IMG/M metagenome (GOLD analysis project Ga0224508, IMG submission 170157) | Sediment microbial communities from San Francisco Bay, California, United States - SF_Jan12_sed_USGS_21 | ecosystem: Environmental > Aquatic > Marine > Sediment | place: USA: California... | reverse complement strand
TGGCGCTCACCTCCAGGGTGCGATCGCGGAAGAAGCCCCGCAAGACTTCTCCGGCCCTTCGACCCGCCTCCTCGGCCACCGACCGCAGTTCCGCCGTTGTCAGGCCCCCCGTCGGGGCGATGCGCGGAGGACCGCTCAAGGCTCCACCCGGCGGCCGGCCAGGAGAGTCCCGGCCGGGCGGCCGCGGAGCTTCCAACCACCGAAAGGCGTATTGCGACTCTTGCCGCGGAACTTCCTGGGGTTGACCGTCACTTGCCTGTCGAGCGCCAGGAGGCTTACATCGGCGCGGCTTCCTTCCGCGAGGCTGCCGCCGTCGACGCCCAGAATGCGGGCCGGTGTTGCAGACAGGAGCTCGACCAAGCGGGCCAGCGAGATCAGGCCCGGCCGTACCAGACGGTCGAGACAGAGGCTCACCGTGGTCTCCAGGCCGACGATGCCAAACGGCGCCAAGCTGAACTCGACATCCTTCTCGTCGGCGTGATGTGGAGCGTGGTCGCTGGCGATAACATCCACCGTGCCATCGACCAACCCGTCCAGCAACGCCCGGCGATCCTGCTCGGATCGTAGCGGCGGCTTCATCTTGGTATCCGTCGACAGGTTGCTCGAGAGAATCTCCTCGTCGGTGAGCAAGAGGTGATGCGGTGTCACCTCGCAGGTGACCGACTGACCTCGCGTCTTCGCTTGCCGCACCAACTCCAGGCTTCGCTCCGTGGACAAATGCGCGACGTGATAGCGGCCGCCGCAGTCCTGCTGCAACACGATATCCCTCGCCACCATGATGTCCTCGGCGGCGCCGGGAAGCCCCGGCAAGCCCAAACGAGTCGAATACTCACCCTCGTGCATCACGCCATCGGGGCCGAGAGTCAAATCCTCGGCGTGCTGGATGACCGCTAGATCGAAGTGCCGGCTGTACTCGAGCGCTCGGCGCATCAACTCGGAGCTCCCGACCGGGAAACCGTCGTCGGAGAGTCCGACGACACCCCCCGCAACCATGTCGCCCACCTCGGCCAGTTCCTCGCCACGCTGTCCTTTGCTCACCGCCCCGATCGGATAGACCCGCGCCAGCCCGTACTTCTCAGCTTCACCAATGATCCGTTCGCTGACCGACCGGTTGTCATTGACCGGATCGGTATTGGGCATACAGGCTACGGCGGTGAATCCGCCGGCCGCCGCCGCCCGCGTCCCGGTCTCAACCGTCTCCTTGTATTCCTGCCCCGGCTCGCGCAAGTGGACATGCATGTCGATCAGACCCGGCACAACTACCAGGTCCGAGACATCTAGGACCTCGGCACCGCGGGGCAAAGCGATCGACTCGGCCACCTTCTTTACCCGACCGTCTTCGATCAGAAGATCGAAACGCCCGTCCCGCTTTTGCGAAGGATCGACCAGCCGGCCGCCCTGGATCAACAATCTCACGCTTCCTCCGCACGGACACCCGAAAGGAGGTAGAGAACCGCCATTCGCACCGCCACCCCATTCGCTACCTGTTCGAGGATCACCGAGTACGGGCCGTCGGCGACATCGCTCGCAATCTCAACGCCCCGATTCATCGGTCCCGGGTGGAGAATGATGGCGCCTCTCTTGGCCGCCTTCAACCGCTCGCGGGTCAATCCAAAAAGATTGAAGTACTCACGAACCGAGGGGAACCTGGCCCTGCTCTGGCGTTCCATCTGCACCCTCAGCATCATGATGACGTCGGCGCCATCGATCGCCGCTTCGAGGTCATGGGCTACCACCACGCCCATCTTGCCGAGACCAGCGGGCATCATCGTCCGCGGTCCGCCGACCGTCACCGAAGCCCCCATCTTGGTCAGCAGGTGAATGTTCGATCGCACCACGCGACTGTGTTCTATATCGCCGACGATTCCGATCTTGAGACCCTCGATCCGTTTCTTGTGTTGCCGGATGGTCAGGGCATCGAGCAACGCCTGGGTCGGGTGTTCGTGCGCACCGTCGCCGGCATTGATCACCCCAGCCGCGATCCTTCCAGCCAGGAGTTGCGGCACACCCGGGTGAGCATGCCGGATGACGATCAGGTCGGGATTCATCGCTTGGAGGTTGAGAGCCGTGTCGACCAGGCCCTCCCCCTTGACCAACCCCGACGATCCGGCCGAGAAATTGATGGTGTCCGCGGAGAGCCTCTTTTCGGCAATCTCAAAGCTCGATCTCGTCCGGGTCGACGGCTCGAAAAACAGATTGACGACCGTCTTGCCGCGCAGAGTCGGCACCTTCTTGACCGGCCTGCGCGAGACTTCGCGAAACGACTCGGCGGTCTCCAGGATCAGCTCGATCTCATCGGACGAAAGATCTGCGATTGTCAGCAGATCCTTTCGCCGCCAACCGCTCACCCGACCAGCTCCAGGATCTCGACGTGGTCGGAGCCGTCGACGGCGTCGAAGCGGACCTCGACAATCTCCTCGGCGGCGGTCGGCACCTTCTTACCGACGACATCCGCCTGGATGGGCAACTCGCGGTGACCGCGATCGATCAACACCGCCAACTGCACTCGCTTCGGGCGACCGAAATCGATCAAGGCATCGAGCGCCGCCCGCACCGTACGGCCGGTGTAGAGAACGTCGTCGCACAACACCACCACCAGATCACTCAGTGTCCTCGGGAAGTGCGTCTCTTTGACGACCGGCTGCGGCGCTATCGTCGACAGGTCGTCGCGGTAGAGAGTGATGTCGAGGACGCCGACCGGCACCTCGACGTCCTCCATCCTCTCGATCTCGGCGGCGATGGCTTCCGCCAGGGGTACGCCGCGGGTGCGAATCCCCACCAGCATCAGATTCTCGCTACCGCCGTTGAACTCGATGATCTGTCCGGCCATACGGCGAACGGTCCGGCGCATCTGGGCCGAATCGAGGATAGTGCGTCTCGGTTTGAGATTCCCCATTTGAGCAGCCGTGGCGGAAGTCGAGACGGTAGCGGATTTCCCGAGTCGGGGCATCGTACGCGGGCCTCCAGCTCCCTGTCAATTTAGGACCTGCCCCGCTGCCACCCCAACATCTGGCCCCTATGAGCTAAACCACCACCAAGTCTTGTGGTTTTCGCTCTTCTTCTGCTATCTTGCGCGGCGGGAAGGCTTTGCCCTCTCGACTTCTCGGACAAACTGCCCGATGTTCAAACTAGATCGCCTCGAGCTACGCGGATTCAAATCTTTTGTCGACCCGGTCACCCTCGATTTCTCGGGGGGAATGACCGGTATCGTCGGACCCAACGGCTGCGGAAAGTCCAATGTCTGCGACGCCGTTTGCTGGGTCCTGGGTGAGCGCAGCGCCAAAAGCCTCCGCGGCGCCACGATGGAGGACGTCATCTTCGCCGGCTCGGAGTCTCGCCAACCCCTAGGCCTTGCCGAGGTCGAGCTCTCCCTCACCACTGAATCGTCTTTCGAGTTGGCTCAAGAGGGCCGTCTGACGATCGGCCGCCGCGTCCACCGCAGCGGCGAGAGCCAGTATTCTCTGAACGGCAAGACGGTCCGCCTCAAGGATGTCCGTGACCTGCTGATGGACACGGGGCTCGGGCTGCGGGCCTACTCGGTCATCGAGCAAGGCCGCATCGGGATGATCCTGTCCGGGAAGCCTCAAGAGCGCCGCCAACTTCTCGAGGAAGCCGCCGGGGTGACCCGCTATAAGGAGCGGCGGCGGATCGCCGAGATCAAGCTGGAAGAAGCGAGGGGGAATCTCGCACGGCTCGACGACATCGTTTCCGAGGTGGCGAAACGCCTCCGCTCGCTCAAGAGACAGGCGGGAGCGGCGCGGCGGTTCCAGGAACGCCGGCAGGCGTACGATGGCATGCTTCGCGGGGTCCTGCTGGGTCGGTGGTCGCGGTTCTATTCCCAGCGCACCGAGATCGAGGCTGCGATCCAAGCATCGACCGAAACCGAAGCGGGACTCGAGGCTGGCCTTCAGAAGACCGAGGCGGAGCTCGCCGCCGGCCGGGAAGAACTCGACACGATCGCCAAAGAATTGGCCGACGAACACCGGCGCGAGGCCGAGCTGGCCGCCAGGATCGAAGGCAAACAGGAGTTCATCAAGGCCTCGCGGCAGAGGATTCTCGAGCTACGCGATCGAGTTACCGCCGGCGCGGCGCTCGCGGCCGGCCGCGCCGAGCGACTGGCTGAACTGCATCAATCGCTCGATTCCATGGGTGAAGACAGTCGAGCCCTCACCGGCGAGCACGACAACGTCGCCTCCGGAGTGGGCGAGCACGAACGCCTGATCAACGACGTCGAGCGGCGCGCGGCCGATGCCGAGAGCCGTCTCGAGTCTCTGCGGGGCCGCCTGCTGACCTCTATGGGCTCTCTCAACGGACTTCGCAACCGTCTGCATCAGGCCCAAGTCGAGCGCGAAAAAGGCGATCTTCGGATGAGGCACCTGGGGGAAGAGCTGGCCGAAAAGCTTCGCGAGCGCCAGGACGTCGCCCGGCAGCTCGAAGAGGCCACCACCCGCCACAGCGTTGTCGAACGCGACTCGCGCGCTCGCGAGGCTGATATCGACCAATTGGACCGTCGTCTCGAAGAGCTCGAAGAGAAAAGGGAAGCGATCGACGCCGAGCGATCCGAGATCGCCTCTCGACTGACTGCTGGCCGGCAGAGGCGAGAGATCCTACTCGGCCTCGAGGAAGATCAAAGCGAGCGCCGCGGGAGGATTCGTGAGATTTTCCAGGAAGCGGGGCTGGGCGAACCCGACTTTCTCACCGATCGATTGAACGTGCCGGCAGGATGGGAGCACAGCCTCGATCTCTACCTCGGGCGGCTGGCAGACGCGATCGTCCTCTCTCGCGACGACGACGCGCTCGACCTCGCCGGCCGCTTGGCGGCCGAAGGCTCCGGCGGACGGCTGCTCGAACCCGCCGACCGCCGCGAGCCTCGTCACATCCAGGATCAGGCGATCCACTCCTTTCTTCCGGAAGCGCTGGGTTTGCCGCGAGATCTTGCAGCGGCGCTGCCACCCGCCTATTTGGTCGAAACACGGGCCGACGCCAGGCGCCTGGCCCACCGCTACCCGGGCATTGCTTTTGTCAGCCGCGAGCGTCTGTGGGCACAGGCTGGGACGCTCCATGTCCAAAGCGAGCACGCGCAACCCGGATCGTTGCAGCTGGGACGCGAGTTGGGCGAGCTGGCGCGCGAGATTCCGCCGCTCGAGGAACGTCTCGCGGCGCTGGAATCGAAGAGCACCGAGCTCGACCGGCCCCTCGCCGAGGGCGCCGAGGCCCGGCGCCAGACGGAAGCCCAACTCGCCTCCCTGCATCGGGAGCTGGCAGTCGCCGAGGCTCGCCGTGAAGATCTCGAAAGCCGTGAGCGTCGCTACTCGATCGAACACCACACCGTGCACAACGAACAGAGCGAGGTCGAGCATGCCCTGGCTCTGGTCGCTGAGCGCACCGACCAGCTGAGCGACGAACTCGAGCGTCACGGCAAGCTCCATGCGGACCTCGAAGAAGAGTTCGACCTTTGTCAGAGACAGGTCGACAAAGCACGGGGCGAGCGCGAAGAGGTCCGGACATCCGAGGTCAGCCACCGAGGACAGCTCGACCTGCTCAAACAGCGCCTGGAATCGCATCACAAAGAGCGCGCTCGTCTCGAGCGCGAGATCACCGATGCGGCTGACTTCGCCAGCGCCTGGGACCTCGAGAGCGGCCGGCTAGCGGAGCGAGAGGGTACGGTCGACCGCGCGGTTCTCGAAGCCGAGGCGGAGCTGCAGCGGGCGCTCGAGGAGCGCGCCCGGGCCCAGGACGACGTGCTGGCTCGCCAGGGGAGGCTCGACGAGAAACGCTCGAGCCTTCGCGAGCTCGAAACACGGATCGAACTTCAGCGCGAAGAACGCGACGGAGTGCGGGCGGAGATCGGTGAGATCCGCGTTCGAGAAGCGGCGCTCAACCAGGACATCGAGCATCTTGGCGAACAGTACCGGGAGCATTTCGACGACACCCTGCCGGAGACGGCCAGTGATGTGACCGAGGATCTCGAAGAGCGAGAGGCCGACCTCGCGAGGCTAAAGGACCAGATCGATCGCAGTGGTCCGGTGAACCTCCTCGCCGCCGAGGAGTTCTCCGAGTTCGAGGAGCGGAACAAGTTCCTGACCGAACAGCGAAGCGATGTGGCTGAGTCGGTGGATAGCCTGCGCCGGACCATCCGCGAGATCAACGCCACCTCGAGCGAACGATTCCTCAAGACCTTCCTCGAAACCAACGAGAGCTTTGGTCGCATCTACTCTCAGCTCTTCCGCGGCGGCCAGGCCGAGATGCGACTGCTGGACGAGGACGACCCGCTCGAGAGCGGTATCGAAATCGTCGCGCGACCCCCGGGGAAGAAACTGCAGAACATCCAGTTGCTTTCGGGCGGCGAGAAGGCCCTGACGGCCATCGCCCTGCTTTTTGCCCTCTTCCGCAGCAAGCCTTCACCGTTCTGCATTCTGGACGAGGTGGACGCACCGCTCGACGATGTCAACACTCTACGCTTTGTCGAGATCCTCAAGCAGATGTCGCACGAGACCCAGTTTGTGGTGATCACCCACAACAAGCTGACGATGGAAGCGGCGAGTCGACTCTACGGCGTCACCATGCAGGAGCGTGGTGTCTCCGCCCTGGTTTCGGTCGAACTCGACGAGCTGCAGCCGCTCGAACCCACCGACGAGCCCGAAGCACTAGCTGCTGCCGGTTAGGTTCTGGTGTCACTGCCCGATGCCAGAGGCATGTAGGCTCTCTCGGCGTAGTCGCGGACCATCCGGCTGGCGCTGAAAGCCGGACCGATGGCGAGGATCGAACGCTTCATCATCTGGACCCAGGCTTCCGGTGGCTCGGTATCGCTGCCCGCATAGAAACGCGGCGCCACCTCTTCCTCCAGGGTCTGATAAAGGCTCTGGACATCTCGCTGATCCTGCTGCCACTCGTCCGCCAACTGTTCCTGCTCGCCGATGGCCCAGCCATTCGAACCATCGAACGCTTCCGGCCACCAGCCGTCGAGCACACTGAGGTTGAGACCACCGTTGATCGCCGCCTTCATCCCACTGGTGCCGCTGGCTTCGAGAGGCCGGCGAGGAGTGTTGAGCCAAACGTCACAACCCTGCACCATCATCCGTCCGATCCGCATGTCGTAGTTTTCGAGATACACCACCCGGCCCTTGAGATCAGCCTCCTGGCTGAGCTGGAAGATGTGCTGGATCAGCTCCTGTCCCGGGCGGTCCGCCGGATGAGCCTTGCCGGCCAGAATGACCTGCACCGGCCGCTCGGGGTGGTTGACGAGGGCGCGCAGGCGATGAAGATCGCTGAACAGCAGACCGGCGCGCTTATACGTCGCGAAACGACGAGCAAAACCGACCGTCAGCGCATCGGGGTCGAGGCTTTCGACCACCGCGCGAAGTTCGGACGGCGAACGCCCGTGGCGCGCATACTGGTCGCGAAGGCGGGCGCGAGAAAACCGGCATAGCCTGGCCTTCTGCGATCGGTGGGCGTTCCAGATTTCGGCGTCGGGAATCCGCAGAATCTCACTCCAGCCGTCGGGCTCGAGCAACGCCCGATGCCAGCCGGAGCCAAGGCGCTCCACCAGCAGATTCCGCATCTCGAGACCCAACCAAGTGGGAACATGGATGCCGTTGGTGATCGAATCCACGACTCTCTCACCGTCGGGCAAACCGGGCCGCAGGTGTCGCCACATCCGGTCTCCGACCTCTCCGTTCAGCTCGCTGACGCCATTCACATAGGCGCTCGTGCGCACCCCGACCGCCGTGAGATTGAGCGATTGCCCCGGCTGCCCGTGGTCCGCCTGGCCAACATCCAGAAGCTCCTCGACTCCCACGCCAATCTCTTGCGCCCACACATCAAAGAACTTCCGCGCCAGGTCTCGGTCGAATTGCTCGTTGCCGGCCGGTACCGGGGTGTGGGTCGTGAACGCCGTGTTACGGCCGACCTTCCTCACCGCCGCATCCAGTGACCCCATCCCACCAACACCGCCGGCGGCGCGTATCCGCTCAATCTGGAGCAACGCGCTGTGGCCTTCGTTGATATGCCAGGCGGCAGGCTCGATCTCGAGCGCCGCCAGCGCCTTCGCCCCACCGATGCCCAGCACCGCTTCCTGTGTCAAGCGCATCTCGCGACCCCGGACATAGAGCGCGTTGGTTATCGGGCGGTCGGCCGGATCGTTGCCGACGATGTCGGTGTCGAGCAGTAGCAGCGGCACCCTGCCCACCCGCGCCCGCCAAACTCTGGCCATCACCTCACGTTCCGGGAGCGGCACGGAGACGACCAGCTCCTGCCCGCGGGGGCTCAAAACCGGCTGGATCGGTAGCCGCTGGAAGTCATACTCGGGGTAAATGTGCTGCTGGAAGCCGTCGACATCGACGGTCTGGCGAAAGTAACCGAGGCGGTAGAGCAAGCCGACGGCCACAAACGGCAGCCCCAAATCACTGGCGCTCTTGCAGTGGTCACCGCTCAGCACACCGAGGCCGCCGGAGTAGATGGCGAGCGACTGGTGAATACCGAATTCCATCGAGAAGTAGGCGATCGGTCCGCCGCCGTATCCGGGGAAACGGTCCTCGAACCAGGTCCCTCCATCCCCTTCGATGTAGGCGTCCAGAGAACGCACGGTGGAGGTATAACCGCTCATGAAATCGTCGTCGGCGAGCAGCGCCTCCCAGTGACCCGGATCGACGTTGAGCAGTAGCTCGATCGGGTTGCGGTACCGCCCCCAGCTCGCCCGATCGATCGACGCAAAGAGTCTCCTCGCCTGCGGCGTCCAGGTCCACCACAGGTTGTAGGCCAGATCCTGGAGGCGCTCGACCTCCGGAGGCAGCTTGAGATCCTTGACCTGCAGGCTGGGTATAAGAAGCTCTTTCCTACGCGTCAACTCATCGTCCATTTTTCGGTGGGATCTCAGAAAGCCGAGAGCGTTGTCTACCACATTCGGCTTGGGTGAGAAAGTCGCGGCCCCGCGAAAGCACACACTAGACGAACGGTGCCTCGGTCGTCATAGAATGCGCTGCCACCCGGCGTCCAAACCCTTGCAGGAACGAGCCAGCGGAGTCCTTCTCCACCCCACCTCACTCCCCGGACCTTGGGGCATTGGCGACCTCGGATCCTCGGCCCTCCAGTTTCTCGACTGGCTGGCGAGCGCCGGGCAATCCGTCTGGCAGATTCTGCCGTTGGGACCACCCGCAGGCGGCGACTCGCCCTACGGGGCCACGTCCTCCTTCGCCGGGAACCCACTGCTAATCTCACCCGGCAGCCTGATCGACCAGGGCCTGCTACCCAAAACAGCCGTAGACGGCGCCGCCCCCGGGGCAGGGTCTCCGATTGATTTCACCCGGGTACCGGCGGCAAAGGACGCCCTGCTGCGCAGATCCTGGGCTCACGTCGAAGAGACCGGGAGCCTGCGAGCGGAGCTCGAGGCCTTTGAGACGGGTGCCGAGAACCGAACGTGGCTTGGCGACTGGTCCCTCTACGCCGCCCTCAAGCACGAGAATCGTCAGCGGCCCTGGACCGACTGGCCGGCCGACTTGCGAGAGCGAAAGAAAGACGCGCTGGAAGCGGCTCGCGAACGGCTCCGGAAGGAGATCCGGTTCCAAACCTATCTTCAGTTTCTCTTCTCTCGACAATGGGCCAGCCTTCATGATCATGCTCACAATCTGGGGATTCGGATTCTCGGAGACCTGCCGATCTACCCCGCGGCGGACAGCGCCGAGGTCTGGGCCCATCAGGAGCTCTTCGAGCTCGACGACACCGGACATCCCACCGCCGTCGCCGGTGTGCCGCCGGACGCCTTCACCGCGGACGGACAATTCTGGGGCAATCCCCTGTATCGATGGGAGACATCCCGAGAGGAATGTTTCTCTTGGTGGATCGATCGGCTCGAGTGGAGCCTGCGTCAGGTCGACCTGCTGCGGCTCGATCACTTCCGTGGTTTCGCCGCCTATTGGAGAATCCCGGCCACCGCAAAGACTGCCCGCGAAGGCGCATGGGTCGAAGGTCCCGGCGCCGACCTCTTTCTGGCCATCGAAGACAAGCTTGGCAAGCTACCGCTCATTTCAGAGGACCTCGGCGTGATCACCCCCGATGTCGTCGAGTTGAGGGAACGGTTCGGTCTTCCGGGGATGAAGGTCCTGCAATTCGCGTCCGAGGATCCGGACAGCGACCACCTTCCTCGCCACCACACGAGGAGCTCTGTCGTCTACACCGGAACCCACGACAACGACACGACCAGGGGCTGGTTCGAAGCCCTGGACCGCAAGAAGCGGCTGCAGGTCCTCGATGTCTTCGATGCTCAAGAGAAGAACGTTCCTTGGGCAATGACCCGCGCGGCCTTCGGTTCGATTGCTCGGCTGGCGATCGTCCCGGCGCAGGATCTTCTAGGTCTGGGGAGCGAGGCGCGGATGAACACGCCGGGGATCGCGGATGGTAACTGGTCCTGGCGTCTCGAAGAAGGCCAGCTCGACGCCACCCTGGCACGCCGCCTGCGGCGGCTCAGCCGTAACACCGACCGACTACTCCGAGAACCATGAGCTCGAGACCTCTCGGCGCAACCTTGAAGGACGGAGGTGTGGACTTTCGGGTCTTTTCCGCCCATGCCGAGTCCATCGATCTCTGCCTCTACCCGCCTTCTGGAGAGGCCGGTGCGGCCACCCGTCTGGCCATGAAGCCGGGTGAGGACGGAGTCTGGCACCGGCGGGTTCCACAGGTCGGCCCCGGCCAGCTCTACGCGTACCGAGCCGACGGGCCTCGGGCAACGCCCAGCGGCCACCATTTCAACCCGAGCAAGCTTCTTCTCGATCCCTACGCGCGCGCAGTGGCGGGAGAGGTGGTGTGGGACAAGGCCCTGCTGGTATCGAACGACCTGGACAGCGAGACCTCGATCCCGAGGTGCGTCGTCTGCGATCCATCGTTTGATTGGGGCGACGATTCGCCACCCCGGACGAGCTGGTCCGACACTTTGATCTATGAGTGCCATGTGCGAGGCCTGACTCGGCTGCATCCTCGAGTACCCGCCGAGTTGCGCGGCACCTATCTCGCTCTTGCCGAGGACCCGATCACCGAGCACCTCCGACGTCTCGGCGTGACCGCAATCGAACTCATGCCGGTGCAACACTTCGCAACCGAGCGTCATCTCGCCGAACGCGGACTCTCCAACTACTGGGGCTACAACCCTGTGTCCTTTTTTGCTCCGCACTCCGGATACGCGAGCGGTCACTTCGGGCAGCAAGTAACCGAGTTCAAGGCTATGGTCAGGGGCCTCCACCGAGCCGGGCTGGAGGTGATTCTCGATGTGGTGTTCAACCACACAGGCGAAGGCGGCGTCGACGGCCCGACCTCGAGCTTGCGAGGCCTCGACAACACAACCTACTACCGGTTGCGACCGCAGGATCCGTCGCGCTACCTAGATTTCAGCGGTTGCGGCAACACGCTCGATCTGGGCGACCCGATCGCGCGGCGACTGGTTCTCGACAGCCTTCGCTTCTGGGTCGAAGAGATGCGGGTCGATGGCTTTCGTTTTGATCTCGCGACCACTCTCGGTCGTGGCGAGACCGACTTCTCCCGTGGGGCACCGCTCTTCGAATCGATCGCCACCGATCCCGTCCTGGCGCAGGTAAAGCTCATTGCCGAGCCCTGGGACCTCGGTCCCGGCGGCTACCAAGCCGGCGACTTTCCCGAAGGCTGGCGCGAGTGGAACGATCGCTACCGCGACACCACCCGTCGTTTCTGGCGTGGCGACGCGGGCCAGGTCGGCGACTTCGCAACCCGCCTGACGGGTTCGAGCGACCTCTACGATGGGCGCCGCAGTGCCCGTCACACCGGTATCAACTATGTCACCTGTCACGACGGTTTCACGCTCCACGACCTGGTCAGCTACCGCAACAAGAGAAACGAGGCGAACCTCGAAGGGAATCGTGACGGGCGCCGGGAGAATCTGAGCTCGAACTGGGGTGTCGAGGGGCCTTCGACCGCTCCCTCGGTCCTTGGCGCGCGACAGACAGCGAAAAAGAACATGCTGGCCACCCTCGCGCTTTCGTCCGGCGTGCCGATGCTCGGACACGGTGACGAGATGGGGCGCACCCAGCTGGGTAACAACAACGCCTACTGTCAAGACAGCGTGGTCTCCTGGATCGACTGGCAACTCGACGCCCAACACCGAGAGCTTCTCGACTTCACACGCGAGGTCTTCCAGTTGCGGCGTCGACTCGTCTTCCTCCGCCACCCGGGCTTCTTCTCGCCCTCGGAAGTCGTGTGGTTATCCGCCGACGGCAACCCGCTGTCGCCCACCGACTGGCGCCTCGCCGAGCGGCGAGAGCTGGGGATGCTGATCCAAGGAGATCCTCAGAGCCCCTGCGAAAGGATTCTGATTCTCTTCAATGCCCGCGCAAGGCTCGTCGAGTTCCGACTGCCCGAGATCGTCTGTGACCACTCGTGGATGCGACTGCTCACAACGGCGACCTCGGATGCACCGCTCCTTGCCCGCCAAGAAGCCTCCTTGCCAGCCTACTCTTTGGCGGTCTTTGCTTGTGGCGAGAGCGAGGTCTCGTCTTTTGTCGATCGCTCCGGGGACTGAGACCCCGCCGCGGGCGACTTCAGACGATCGACCCGGTACCCGGCTTCTAGTGCCCGTCTCTTGAGTTCGGTCACTGCGTCCAACCAGCTCTCGACCGTACCCTGAGGATTCTCCCTCGCCAAACCCAGGGCGAGCCTCCAGTAAGCCAGATCTTCAAGGTCCTCCTTGCGCACCCAATTGGCTCCATCGGCAGCGTGAAGACCGATCAACTCACGACTCTCACCCTCCTCGATCCAACGGCGAATCCAACTCTCCACGCGGCCGGCACCCGGAGCTCGGCTCCTGTCGGCCCAACCTGACGACACCGCGAACAAGGCGACGGCGGAGACCCGCCGGGAGTCGTCCGCGTCCACACCGAGCTCCTCGAGGGCCTCCCTCAACAGATCCGAGGCGGAAACCCGTGCCAGAAGATCTATCCCGGGTCGGCACTCCGCCGCCAGCGCGGCGAGGATGTGGGTCCCGAGGATCGCCACTCGAACACCGGAGCTCGAGTCCAGCCACGAGAGAAAATCCGCCAAGGTCCGCCCCCGCCGTGAGCTTTTACGCAGAAGGTCCCGGCCACCCAGGCGATCGAGCTCGAGAAACCCGGAAAGCCTGGCGGTGATCTCCCGACGATTCCCGCTGGATTCGGTCGCCCACTCGGGGAGCCGGTCGAGGACGCGCCTAGTGGCGTCCACCAGGTCGTCGATGTCCGAAGCGGTGTCCCCACCCCGCGGGTGGCTAGCAGCCCGAAGCAAGGCTGGCGAGCCGAACAGCTCCCGCAGCGCCGCCACCGCCGGCTCGAGATCGAGATCGCTCAGGGCGTGATCCAGGTCGGCAACCCCGTTGCCGGCAAGACGACCCTCCAGAGTCCGGTATCTGCCCTTTGCGTCGTCACCTGCTACGCGAAACCCTTCGAACACTCGATAGCCGAAACCCGAGATCTCGAGGTGCAAGCCCGATTCCGCCGCCGCCGCAGCCGACCGCAGAAAAGTGCACCCCGAGATCCGCTCGTCGAAGATCCAAAAACCATCCTCTCCCCCACCCAGACCCAGCGCTTCGCTCAGCTGCAGACCCGCTCTAGTCGAGCGCGCCGCCGATTTCAGAAGCCGACCGCTCAATGTCGCAAAGGAATTGTTGAAAACCACCAGGCTACGCTCTTGACCGTCGCCGTTCGAATAGGCGAAAACATTCTCGTTGATCCCTCCGCCGTCCTCGACAAAGTCGTAGAGCTCGAAATTCTCGACACCGGCGAAGTGCCGGCGACGACGCAACAGCGGGAAAATCTCGCGCTCGTGCCGCGCCACCAACGTCTCGTCGGCCGGCTCGTCCAAGTACGAGCGCCGGTACTCCATGCCGTACTTCTCGGCATGACCCTCCACCTGGCCGTGTCCGAACATGGGCAGGCCCGGCAGCGTCGCCAGCAGAACACAGGCACCAAAATATCGATCGTCGCTCCCGAACTGATCGATGGCGGTGCGCTCGTCGGGGTTGGTGAGGAAGTTGACATAGCGGCGGAGGATTCTGGGATCGAATGCCAGGGTCTCTTTGAGAAGCTCCCGGAACTCGCCGTTCTGCTGGTCCCTCACCATGTGCATAAAGGCGCTGTTGTAGACGCGGTGCATCCCCAACGTGCGCACAAAGTAGCCCTCCATGAGCCAAAACGCCTCGGCCAAAAGAAGGGTGTCGGGGACTTCCGCCGCCACCCGGTCGACGACCTCACGCCAGAACTCCACCGGCATCTGCTCGGCGAAACCCTCTCGGCTCAGTCCTCTCTCGGCGCGTGACGGGATGGCGCCACCGCTCCCGGGCTCCGGGAACCACAGCCTCTGGAAATGCTTACGGGCCAGGGTCATCGCAGCATCGAAGCGAATGATCGGAAATCGCCGCGCCACCTCCAGGATGGTCTGGATCACCGCCTCCCGGGTCTCCGGGTTGAGATAGTCGAGCTGTGCGGTGTCGTTCCAGGGCATATGGGTGCCGTCGTTGCCGTGGTAGACAAACCGCTCCTCGCCACTACGCCGATCGACCCGCTTGAAAACCACCGCCGCGTCGCTGCGGTCGAAATAGTGGTCTTCGACATAAATGCCGATCTCGGGACGCGGTGAGAAATCGGTGCCGCCAAACGTGTAGGCCGAGAAGGGCGAAGACGACGTCGAAAGAAACCGTTGCGGCTCGTCGAGCAACCAATCGGAGTCGATCCCCATGTGGTTGGGGACCATGTCCGCCGCCAGGCGAAGACCGCGGTCGGCGCAACGGCGCCTCAGGTCTTCGATCGCCGCCTCGCCGCCCAGGTCGTCCGCGATCCGGTAGCCGCGCACCGAGTAGGCGGATGCTTCCGCCTCCGGATTGCCGCACATTCGTTTGAGACGGCGCGACGCCGCGCTCCTCTCCCAGACACCGATCAACCACAGACCGGTGAAGCCTCGGTGGGCGATCTCGTCGAGAGCCTCATCCGGTATCCGGTCAACGCGGTCAATCGGTCGGTCGAACGACACCGAGAGCTGATGGAGCCACACATACACGTTCTTGGCCAGCAGCACGAGGCTCGGCATCCAGTCGCGATCGGAGCTGTACTGCTCGCGGTCGTCTTCCAGACCGGCAAACGAGGGAACCTCGGTGCGCCCACCCCCGGGGGCCAGGGAAGCCGATTTGGCCTCCTCGGCCAGCAGATCCAATCCTCGCAAGAAATCGTCCCGGTCGAGTCCCAAGAGCTCGGCCCACCGGTCGAGGAGGTAGCGCAGCTGACCGGCGAGCGACTCCGGCTCGGCGCGCGCCGGGGCTCGCAGCAGATCGAAGAGCGACTCGTGGGTCTCCGAATCCGCGCCCTCGCCCGCCAGTCCCAGCTCGAGAGACTCGAGCATCGGTGCCCGGTTCCGGTCCGATCTGAAAGGCCCGGCCAGAAGAAGACTCGTGGCGGCGGCCGCCGCCGGGTTCTCGTCGATCACCATCCACACCGGCAGCTCCCGCAGGCTCGTCTCAGCTCCACCGGCGAGCGAGAAATCGAGGCCGAACAGGCTCAGCAGACGATCGCTCTCTTCGCTCCCGAGTCGCTCGACAAGATGGACGCGCACTCGCGTGATCGCCTCGGGGTCCCGGTCCTCGAGATAGCGACCCATCAGCCGTTGGAGAGCCTCTTCGATTCGGCTCAGAGCGTAGATCTCACCCGCCGTCGGTGGCCGGCTGTCGGTTGGCTCGGCCCGGTCCTGGATGGCGGCGGCGACTCTTCCGGCAAGTCTTCTTGCTGCCGCCAGACCCGCTATCGGTAGCTTGCCATCGACCAGGGGTGCCTCAGCCATCAGCCGGCAGGCGGAACGCGACGCAAAAAGAGCCATCCCGAGGAGCCTATCCGAAAGCAACGCAACCTCCTTGGCATCGGTTGGGCTTCAAATCGCCACACATGGCGAAGCTCAGCCAGTTATCATGGTCTCTGGCTCGCCAGTAGGAGAGCCATGCCCGCGTGGAGGGACCGTTAGATGGATCACGTCGTCACCGCCATTCTCGGAGGAGGCCAGGGCACGAGGCTCTGGCCGTTGACCAAAGATCGGGCGAAGCCGGCCGTTCCAGTGGCCGGAAAGTTCCGGCTCATCGACATCCCGATCTCGAACAGCCTCCACGCCGGCATCCATCGCATCTATGTGCTGACGCAGTTCAACAGTGCCAGCCTGCACCGGCATCTGGCGCAGACCTATCGCTTCGACGCCTTCCGCAAGGGTTTCGTCAACCTGCTCGCGGCCACGCAGAGTCTGGACAACAGAAACTGGTATCAGGGCACGGCCGACGCGGTGCGGCAGAATCTGGCGCGCCTCAATTACACCTCACCAAACGACATCCTCGTGCTGTCGGGCGACCAGCTCTACCTGATGGATCTGAGAGACCTGCTGAGCAGACATCGGGAACGCTCCGGAGACCTGACAGTCGCGGTGCAGCCGGTGCCGATCGACCAGGCCGCCGAGCTCGGTGTGCTCAAGGTGGATGACGACGGTCGGATCTGCGAGTTCTACGAGAAACCCCAAGACCCCGAATTGCGAGCGAGTCTAGAGGTTCCTCCCCGAACCCTGGAACGCCTGGGTCTCAACGCGGCTCCCGGCCACTGTCTGGCAAGCATGGGGATCTACGCCTTCCGGCCGGACGCGCTGAGCGGGCTTCTCGAGACCACGACCACGACCGACTTCGGCAAGGAAGTCATCCCGTCGGCCATCCACAACATGAAGGTTTTTGCCCACGGCTATGGCGGGTACTGGCGGGACATCGGCACGATCCCGTCGTTTCACGAGGCAAGCCTGGAGCTCACGACACCCGTGCCGCCCCTCGATCTCTACAGCCCTGACACACCCATCTACACCCATGGCCGTTTTCTCGCCGGGACCAAGATCGAATCCTGCCAGGTCGATCATTCGGTTGTCTGCGAGGGCGGTCTGGTCGCCGGCACTCGAGTCAGCCGTTCCATCTTGGGGATCCGCTCGGTGATCCGCGCCGGCTCGACCATCGAAGAGAGCATCGTGATGGGCGCCAATCGTACTGCCCTCAGAACGCGATCGCCTGACCGACCCGGGGTCGGGATCGGCCGCAACTGCGTCATCCGTCGTGCCATCGTCGATTTCGATGCCCGCATCGGAGACGATGTGCAGCTTGTGAAC
>Ga0224508_10002136_pt1 | contig 17161 bp, 13 predicted proteins | sample SF_Jan12_sed_USG_4_FD_170157 | JGI IMG/M metagenome (GOLD analysis project Ga0224508, IMG submission 170157) | Sediment microbial communities from San Francisco Bay, California, United States - SF_Jan12_sed_USGS_21 | ecosystem: Environmental > Aquatic > Marine > Sediment | place: USA... | reverse complement strand
AGCTCGATATCCACCTGCAATCGGTCACTCAGCGAGCCGGCGAAAAGAACGCGTTGAATGCCGAAGTCATCGGCACGGTAGACGACCGCCCGGTTACGTTACAGGCTCAGATCAAACCCTTCACCCAGCTGCTCGCGGCCCGCGAAGTGGAGTTTCGCATCAACGCCGATCTCGGCGTATTGAGCGTTGCCGCGGATGGTCGGGTAGACGACCTGCTCGAACCGAAGCAACCTCGCCTGCAGCTGACGACCGAAGCAGCAGAGATCGCGCAACTGACCGCGATGCTCGCTCTACCGCAAACGATCACCGGCGCGCTGGCCCTGAATGCGAGTATAGCGCCAGCCGACGATCGCCATGTAATAACTGTTGCCGGATCCATTGGACCTTATAACCTGGATGCCCGTGCGCATTTGCAGACACTCGACTCGATCGACGGTCTGGCAATCGACCTGGCGGCGGATGGACCGGACCTGAAGACCGCAGCGAACCTGGCCGGCGTCGCTGGTCTGCCGGCACTGCCGTTCGAAATCAGATCGCAAGCGGCACTTTCGGGCTCGCGCCTGGAAATCCTGGAGACGCGGTTCGAGACCGGGGACAATCACCTCACGCTAAGTGGCGTCATGACCCGGTTCCCCAAACTCGAGGGCACCACCCTCGACCTGGATGTTCAGGGCAAGAACTACCTGGAGTTTGCGGAACTGCTTGGGCTTACCGCGGCAAAACAGCTGCAACCGGCGCCCTTCGAGTTCAGCGGCGATCTGGAATACAGCGCCAGGGACAAGCAGATGTTTAGCGCCCGGGCAGCCCTCGGCAATATCGTGGGTGAATTTCATGGCCAGCTGACCGAGTACCCGACGTTTACCGGATCACGATTGAGTTTTCTCGTAAACGGACCCGACAGCACCGTTATTCTGAGCGCTCTCGGGCGTCCGGCGACAGTTAAGGAGTCTTACATTCTGCGCGGCGATGTCGAACGCACCAGCGAGGGCTTCGCCATCGAACGCGGTGCTTTGCTGCTTGGCGCCAGCGAATTGCACGTCGACGGCACGATTGGCAACGATCCGCTGCGTGAAAACACTGCGCTGTCGGTGCGTTTCCAGACCCCGGACATCGGCAAGATTGCGGGCATCGCCGGCTACACGGGATTCGTGCCACAAGGTGATACGAAAATCGTTTTCGACGCGAACGCGGAACCGGACGGGTTGCATATTACGGCACTCTCGGCGGATATCGGCCGCAACAGCTTGCAGGCATCGGGCCTGGTCAGTTTACAGGCGGACCTGGCGGGGAGCCGTTTTGATCTGGCAATGAAAAGCGCGGATATCGCTGAAGTGCTGCCGCCGGAACTGCTGCCCTATGTCCACGCCGGAGAGTCTTTCGACATCGCAGGCCGGCTCGAAACACAGCCCGATCGGCTGGCGATAAAATCGTTATCCGCAACACTCGGCGATGTGCAGCTCGACGCGTCCGGCGGTATCTCGATGCAACAACCCCTGCAGGAATCGGCGTTCACCGTCGCTATTCGCGGCGCCAATCTTGCCAAGGTAATCCCTGAGCAGCTGGTGACGTACGACATTCCGCAAGCCGAATTCTCCGTTTCCGGTAATTTCGCTCTCAACCAAAATCGACTGGAGCTCGACAACGTGAAAGCCGCTGTCGGTCCGGATCGTGCGCGCGTATCCGGTGTCGTGCCGCTCAAGGCACCGACCGAGGGATTGCGTGTGGAAATCACTGTCAGCGGACCGAACCTAGCCGCGCTGGTGCCACCCGAACTCAAACATCTCGACATCGAAGCATCACCGTACGAGATAACCAGCGACATCGAGCTTGCCAACGGCAGGCTGTCGATGGAACGGCTGAGTTTCTCGATAGCCAAGGGCAGCATTCGCGGCGACGTGTCGGTGGCGTTACAGGATCCGCGCTCGTTCGGGCAGTTCGACCTGACCGGCAGCGGCATTAACCTCGAAGAGTTCGTGCCTACATTGCCGACCTACCAACCGGCAGCGGTACCTTTCGAGCTGGCAATACGCGGTGGCTGGGATGCTGACACGGCAACCATCGAGAAAGCGCATGTGGATCTCGATCAAACGACCCTCGACCTGCAAGGCGTAATCGATCTGCCGCCGAACATGACGGCCACGCAGCTGAAACTGTCCGCACGCGGTGACAGCCTCGCTGATTTTGGTCAGATCCCCGGTGTGGTGCTGCCGCCGGATGCGTTTCAGATCGATGTCGCCTTGCAGGGTAGCGCTGAAAAGCTGGAGTTGACGAAGCTGGACGCGCGACTCGGCGACAGCGACCTGAACGGTTCGTTCTCGATCATTCCAGGAGAAAAACCCGAGGTAGATATCAAACTTCAGTCCAACCTGCTCGACCTGACCAGGCTGCTGCCCGAACAAAAACAGGAAACGCCCGACGAACCACAACCCGAACCTGTCAGCGGCCGCGGCCGCGTCATACCTGACCTGCCGACGCAGGGGAAACGACTCAACAGCATCAACGTTGCCATGCTGGCGAAAGTGGGGGAATTACGTTTGCCAGGCCACACGCTTCGCGATATCGATATCAATGCTACGTTGAGCGATGGTGATCTCTCCGTCACCCGGTTCAACGCAACTGCTTCGCGGGGCGAAATTATCGCCAGTTTTCGTACCACCGCCACAGACGACAGAGTCGTTACCAGTGGCTCACTCGAGGGCAAGGGCATCGTACTTGGCCAGGGTGCGGAGACAGAAAGCGGCAGGCGCCTGCCGGAGGGGGATTTTCATCTCCAGTTCCAAACCGAAGGATCGACCACCCGCGAACTCGCCGCGAACCTCTCGGGCTCTGCGACGGTTACCGGTGGTGAAGGCCGGTTGGAGAACACGGGTGCGATGAGACTGGTTGGCGATTTCGCAACGGAACTTCTGAGCATGATCAATCCGTTCGTCAAGAATGAACCCTACACGCACATCTCGTGCACGGCGTTTTTCGCCGACATCACGGACGGTTTGATCGTGATCAGTCCCGGGGCAGTCGTCCAGACTGATAAGTTGAACATTTTTGCAGATGGACAAATCGATCTTAAAAGCGAGCGGATCAGTCTGCGCTTCAATACAGCCGCGCGTACCGGTATCGGTGTCAGCGTGGCTGACTTCGTCAATCCGTTTGTCGGTGTTGGCGGAACGCTCGCTAAACCCAGGCTGGGGCTGGATCCGAAGAGCTCGGCACTGGAGGGCGGCGTCGCCTATGCCACCGGCGGCATGTCCATCGTCGCCAGGAGCCTGTTCCGTCGCTGGCTCGGAGCTAAAGATCCGTGCGCGGAACTGGCGAAGCAGGCACAGAAACTCCGCGCGAAACAGGAAAAGGAGCAGGCCAAGAATCGGGCAAAGGAAACCGGTCAGTAGCTCCTGGTGGCCGCGGTGCATATTGCACCTGCCACGATGCGCAAGCGTGCAACTTGCGCCTTAGGCCGCTTCGATCTGCGCAGGGTCGGAACCGTGCGCGGGTTGGGTTCGTCTGCTCCGGCACGCTTTATTCTCAAGAACTCAGCTCGTTTATACGTAGTACAATTCCTTACATCTCATCATCCGACACTGCCAAAGAATGCTCGCGGGGAGAGACCATGAAATTTGCGCTTTATTCCGACATCCACGCACAGGTACCGCAACTTGAAGCAGTTCAGGCGGCAGTGGACGAAGAGAACGCCGACAAAGAGATTGTCGTAGGCGATCTGATCATGCTGGGACCCGACCCTGGCGCAGTGGTAGACAACATCCGGGAGCGCAGGGACTGTGACGTGATCGTCGGCAATCTCGATTTGTGGGTAGTGAACAAACGCTGGGAGACGCACGAGCCCAAGAGCCCGCACCAGGCCTGGATGTTCGAGATGGCGAAACAGACTCGCGAGCGTATGACAGAGGATCAGCTGCATTGGTTGCGGCTGTTGCCTTTTTCGATGACCTACATGCCGGAACCGGGTCACGAGTTCCTAGTGTTTCACGGTACGCCACACGAGATCGGTGACGAGAGCGCGCTGCCGGCGCGTTTATCCGACGACGAGGTCCGGCAACAACTCGATGGTGCCACGGCCGAGATCATGGCGCACGGACACATTCACGGCCCGTCGGTGCGCAATGTAGGCGAGCAGACAATTGTCTGTGTCGCTGCGGTTGGGATGAGCTGGGACGGGGACCCCCGACCTGCCTATGCCGTGGTCGAATACCTCGGTGACGGTAGATGGAACGCCGAGGTGAAACGAGTCGAGTTCGCTTGCGAGGAGCAGGCCAGTTACAACGAGAACAGCTGGATCGAACACGGTGATCGCATCGCCGGCATGATCCGGTCCGGTACTTTCTGGAATCCGAGCCACATGCCTCATTGAGCAAGGTATGGCCGCCACACCACATGCACGACATGCCCGGACTCGCGAACAATACGTCAAACAACTGATTCGCAAGCGCTATACGGGCATTGCCAACGCAGACCCGACTTCCACCGGTGGCCACGAACGCGCCAGGCAAGACGGTTACCCGGCAGCGCATCTGGCTGCGTTGCCGCGCAATACCGTGGCCAGGTACTCCGGCTGTGGTTACGCGCTGGAGGATCTGAATCTGCGCGGTATGCGCGTGATCGTCGATCTCGGATGTGGTGCGGGGCTCGATGCCTGCCTGATTGCCGCTTGCCTGGATGCCGGGGCACGGGTTGTAGCACTGGACCTAACGCATGCAATGCTGGAGCGAGTCCGGGAAACGGCGCGCGAACTCTCGCGCACGGGCATTCAGCCGGTGGCGGGTGATATGGAGCGGTTACCGCTCAGAGACGCCATTGCCGACGTGGTGCTGGCTAATGCCTCTTTCAATCTCACCCTCAACGCGCAGGCCGCATTCGCGGAAGCGGCGCGCATCCTGCGACCCGGAGGGCAATTGATCGCGCGCGAACTCGTGAGGGAGCAGGTGCTGCCGGCCGAACTGGCCACCGACCCGCTCGGATGGAACGCGTCGCTCGGTGGCGTCCCGGAGGAAGCAACGCTTCGCGAGATGCTGCTCAGCGCCGGTTTCGAAGACGTGCGCATCGTCGATCATCGGCCGTTTGCGCCTGTGACCTCGGTGCGGCTCCGCGCACGCAGGCGCTACGACCACCAACAAATCACGCCGGCATCGTCGCTGGTACAAAGTACTGCGAATTGCCGGTCTGCAGTCACGGTGGACCGATTCTGATTCGGCGAAAGCGGCGCCCCGCCGACTCGCCGCTTGGTTACATCCGATAAACAGATATGCAGTTCGATACGTTCATGCTGATCGTTTTGGCTGGCGCGCTGGCAGCCTATGTACACCTCGTATGCGCGCTGTGGGCACCGGCGATCAAGCTGCCGTCGCTGGATTTCTCCGCCGCTCTCACCCGCGCGACCTTCGAGGACTCGTTCGGCGGCGATCCGCCCTGGTTGCTCGGTTTCGTGTGCGTGCACCTCAATGGAGCGGTGCTGGCATTGCTCTATGCCACCGCGATTGCCCCGTTGCTGCCGGGTCCGCCACTGCTGCGGGGAATACTGTGGGGTATGATCCTGTGGCTGGCCGCAATGCTGCTATTCGTGCCAATGGTGCTGCGCGATGGTATTTTCGCCAGCAAACGCCACCCGCGCGCGTGGATCACCGCCGCACTGGTGCACGGCCTTTACGGCATGGTCGTCGGCTGGCTGTGCCCGATTCTGGAGTAGCAACTCAGTGACGATGCGTCTGCGAGCCCTAGACTATCTCGCGGTGACCTAAACCGATCAGGCCGTGGTTGCGCTGGCGGCGAACCGAAACGCTACCCGGGTGGAATGCGTTACCGCCTTACTGCTCGTCTCCGCCCGTATTCCGGGCATCGAACAACTGGCGCAGGCTGCCCATGATGTTGAGGGGTAACGGAAAGACAATCGTGGAACTCTTCTCGCCGGCAATCTCGGTCAGTGTCTGCAGGTAACGCAGCTGCATCGATTCCGGTTGCGCGGCCAGGAGCCTTGCGGCTTCGACCAGCTTCTCGGCGGCTTGTTGCTCACCTTCGGCATGGATTATCTTGGCGCGCCGTTCGCGTTCGGCTTCGGCCTGTTTGGCAATAGCTCGAATCATGCTTTCGTCGATGTCCACGTGCTTGATCTCGACATTGGATACTTTGATGCCCCAGATGTCGGTCTGGTGATCGAGAATTTTCTGGATATCTTCGTTGAGCTGTTCCCGCTCGGCCAGCAGTTCGTCCAACTCGTGCTGCCCGAGTACCGAGCGCAGCGTGGTCTGTGCCAGCTGGCCGGTGGCCTCCATGTAGTTTTCGACATTGATTATCGCGTTCTGCGGGTCCACCACACGAAAGTACAGCACCGCGTTTACCTTCACCGATACGTTGTCGCGGGTGATCAGGTCCTGCGTGGGGATATCGAGCACTATCGTGCGCAGGTCAACGCGTACCATCTGCTGGATGAGCGGCACGATGATAATCAGGCCCGGCCCTTTCACTTTGTAGAAACGGCCCAGCATGAATACCACACCGCGCGTGTACTCTCGCAACACGCGAAACGCGCTGATCAGGATCGCGATCACGATCGCCGCGATGATCGAGTTGAAAATGGTCATGGGAAGCTCCATTGGGAAGGGCGCTGGCCGCGTCAGTCGCGGGGTTCAACTTTCAGGGTGAGGCCGTCGACTTTCACGATACGCACCGTAGCACCCTTGGTCAAAGGCTGCTCGCTGGTCGCCTGCCATATTTCACCGAATGCGCGCACGCGACCGGTGCCGTCAAAATTCTCGAGCACGACTGCGGTGGTCCCGATCATGCTTTCTTTGCCTGTGACGACCTGACCCCGACGCGCGCGGAAAGCAGCGCCGACCGCGAACACGAACAGTCCGATTGAAGCGGCGGCAAACGCGGCGATGATGGGCAGCGAAATCTGATAGGCCGGCAGCTCGGTGTCCATCAACATGATGGAACCGATGACGAAGGCGATAGCACCACCCAGGCCGAGTACCCCGAAAGTGGGCGTAAAAGCCTCCGCCACCATCAGTGCGACGCCTACCAACATCAGTGCCAGTCCCGCGTAGTTGATGGGCAGCATGTGCAGTGCAAAGGCGCCCAGTAGCAGACAGATCACGCCGACGATCCCCGGTCCGCCGAGCCCTGGATTGTAAAATTCGATGATCAGCCCGTAGATCCCGATCATCAGCAGTATGTAGGCGACGTTCGGGTTGGTGATCAGCGCCAGAAACTTGTGCCGCCAATCCGGTTCGATGCGGGTGAGGTTCGGTGCCGAAAGATCCAGCGTGCGCTCTTGTCCTTCAATAGTGACGGTTTTTCCATTCAGTTTCGCCAGCAGGTCGTCGACATCCGTCGCAATCACATCGATGACGTCCTGCTCGAGCGCATCGGCGGCCGGGAGATTCGCCCCTTCACGCACTGTTTTCTCCGCCCACTCCTGATTGCGGCCTCGCAGCTGAGCAAGGCCGCGGAGGTAGGCGACCGCGTCGTTGATAATTTTACGCTCCATCGCCGACTTGGGCCCCGCTGCGCCGTCGTCAGGTTTCGATTCCGACTCATCCTCCTCCTCGGAGGCGGGCTTTTTTGGCTCCTGGCCGGGTAACGGGAACGGGCTGCTGCCACCGCCACCGATGCTGACCGGCGTCGACGAACCCACGTTGGTCGCAGGGGCCATAGCGGCGAAATGACTAGCATACAGAATATAGGTACCGGCGCTGGCCGCCCGCGAGCCGTCCGGCGCCACGAAGGTAGCCACGGGCACTTTCGCCGCCAGGATCTGCTTGATGATATCGCGCATCGACTGGTCCAGGCCGCCCGGCGTGTCCATGCGTATTATCAGAAGATCTGCGTTTGCCTGCTCGGCGTGTTCCAGGGTCCTGATCAGGTAATCAGCGCTCGCCGGACTGACAGCGCCTTCGAATTCGACCAGCCACACGTCGGCCCCCCAGGCTGCGGGGACAAAATTGAGCATCAGTAGCAGCGTTGCAAGTCGTTTGCACATGCGCTGTATCCTCCGGGGCGTTCAGATCAGCCGTGCGATTCAGCACGGGCGATCGCCCGCCGTGACAGTGCGATGAAGAAAGCGGGGCATGGTTTGATCATAGTCCTTCACCGCATAGTGCATCGAGCACCGGTTGTCCCACATCAGCACGTCGCCGACGGCCCATCGATGGCGGTAGACATTTTCCGGCCGGGTCGCGTGCCGATACAGATACTCCAGCAGCGGCGCGCTTTCCTGGTCCGTCATGTCATCGAACCGCAGCGTGAAAAACGGATTGACGTAGAGCGCTTTGCGGCCGGTTTCGGGATGGCTGCGAACCACCGGATGGGAAACGGGCGGCGGGACTTCGGTAATCGGCAGTGCATCACTCGCTTCGGCATTGTTCCGTCGCGCAGTGGCTTCGCCGCTGTGTAACGCGGTAAGTCCCGCGAGCATGTCACGCATGGCGGGCGAGAGGTCCTCGTAGGCCGCGTACATGCTGCAGAACTGGGTGTCGCCGCGTCCGGTTGGAATTTCGAGCGCGTGCAGCATCGAAACCGACGGCGGGCATTCCTCGTGCGAAATGTCCGAGTGCCAGAAATCGTTGCGGGCGCCAGGTTTGCCGGGGCGGTTCTCGAGCACCATGACCTCCGGATGCTCGCTCAGACCGGGCCGGCTCTTGAGGGGATGCTCGATAGGCATACCGAACAGGCGTGTAAAAGCCAGTTGCGCTGCCGGTAGCAGTGACTGATTGCGAAACACCAGCACGATATGCTCTAGAAAGGCTTCGTGTATGCCTTGCGCGGTGTCCGTTGTAAGTTCCTGAGCAAGATCCACCCCGCTGACCTCTGCGCCCAGAGTACCTGTCAGCTGCGTGACTTCGATCATGGCCCGCTCCCGCTGGCGATAAATTGACCATCCAGGGTATGGTACACAAGTTTGTACCCGGAATGGTTGACCACAGCTGCCGCCATGTTATCAATTCAATCATTCGACGCCGCGCTTGGCGCGGAGGTCAGCGGATTGGATCTTGCCGAATCGCTTGACGACGACACCTTTGCGACAATCCAGCAAGCCTATAACGAACATTCGCTACTGCTGTTTCGCGGACAGGAGCTGACGCCGCGGCAGCATATCGCGTTCAGCCGGCGCTTCGGCGATCTGCAGGTCCACGTGCTCGATCAGTGGTGTCACCCGGAGCACCCCGAGGTTGCTGATCGTGTCCAATATCAAAGACGGCGACCGGCACGTCGGAATCTACAATGCCGGCCGCTTCTGGCATACAGACCTGTCCTACATGCAGGCACCCAGCCGCGGTTCGTTTCTCTACGCACTCGAGATTCCCGTTGCCAACGGCCGGGCACTGGGTGACACATTATTCGCAAGCACGGCCGCCGCCTACGACGCATTACCCGGGAGCACGCAACAGCGTATCGTGAATCTTCGCGCCACCTTCAGCCTCGCCCATCAGCGTGCCAAGTTACTGGCGCAAGGCGATACCGGGTCGGTGCTGACCGAAGAACAGCTGGCAAAAACTCCCGTCGCGACACACCGGATCGTGCACAAGCATCCGGTGACGGCCCGAATGTGCCTGTTCGTCAACCAAGGCCACGCGATTGAAATTCTCGATCTGCCGTCCGATGAAGGCACGCAACTGTTACGCGAACTGTGTGAGCACAGTACCCAGCCAGAATTCGTATACCGTCACCGATGGGCAGCGGGCGACCTGCTTATGTGGGACAACCTGGCAACCCAGCATCTGGCCATCTTCGACTACGCACTTCCGCAGCGCCGCTACCTGATGCGCACCACGCTGGAGGGTGTGCCGATCGATTAGTCCGCCCGCTATTGAGCGCGGGCTGGTGAGCCCTGCCTCACGATGGTCCGGGACGCATGTTCTCAGGCAGCCAGGTTGCCAGATCGGGCACTGTGATCAGCACGAACACCATCAGCAGCATGATCATGAACATCGGTATCGCGGCACGTGCTATGAAGTTCATTTCATGGTGCGTCATGCCTTGCAGGACAAACAGGTTAAATCCGATCGGTGGAGTGATCTGGGCCATTTCCACCACCACGACGATGAAGATCCCGAACCAGATCACGTCGATGCCCGCTTGCCGGATCATCGGCTCGACCACTGCCATGGTGAGCACGACAGACGAAATGCCGTCTAGAAAACAGCCCAGCACGATATAGAAAACCAGCAGCACCATCAGCAACTCGAAACGCGACAGATCCAGCGACGCGATCAGGTCGGCGAGACCTCTGGGCAATCCGGTAAAACCCATCGACAGGGACAGAAAGGCGGCCCCGGCGAGTATCAGTGCAATCATTGCCGAGGTGCGGGTGGCGCCCATAAGGCTTTCGGTAAAGGTCTTCCAGTTCAGCGAGCGCTGACTCGCTGCCAGCGTGAGTGAACCTATCACACCGAAAGCGGCCGCTTCGGTGGCTGTTGCAAAACCGAGGTACATCGAACCAATCACGACCAGGATCAAGACGATGACAGGGAACAGAAAACGCGAGTTGGAAACTTTTTGCGCAAAGGACAGACGCGGTTCCGGATCGGGTTTGTAGTTTTTCGACACCTGCGAATGAATGGCAACGTAACCCATGAACAACAGCGCCAGCACGAGTCCGGGCGCAATGCCCGCAATAAAGAGCTTCGTGATGGATTCGTTGATCGTGACGCCGTAGACAATCAGCGTCAGTGATGGCGGGATCATCAGGCCCAGCGTCGCGGCCCCCGCCAGAGTACCGATTACCATCTTCTCCGGGTACTTGCGTTTGCGCAGTTCGGGGATCGACATCTTACCGACCGTCGTCAGGGTCGCCGCAGATGACCCCGACACCGCGGCAAAAACCGTGCAACCGACGATATTGGTGTGAACCAGGCCACCCGGAAGGCGCGCCATCCAGGGTGACAGGCCACGAAACATATCCTCCGACAATCGTGTGCGGTAAAGAATCTCCCCCATCCAGATAAACAGCGGCAGAGCTGTCAGCGTCCATGACGACGACGCCGACCAGATGGTCGTTATCATGGCATCGCCCGCCGGGCGGGCCGTGAACAGTTCCACGCCCACCAGCGCCACGCCTAGCAGCGCTAGACCAACCCACACGCCGGTACCGAGCAACAGGAACAGGACGAACAGGAAAATCGCTATCAGTTGGATCTCTTGCACGTTACACCTCCGGATTCTGTTTCACGGTGTCGGCCTCAATGCGATGGTCGCCGGAGAAAAACAGATGAATCAGGTGATCGGTAAGGGCAATTGCAAACACGATCGAGCCGATGACCATGCTCATCTGCGGAATCCACAGGGGCGTGGCGTCCTGGCCCTGACTGACATCTTTGAATTTCCACGACCAGAACACCGCTTTGCTGGCGTAGTACACGAAATACCATGCCAGCCCGGTGCCGATCGCGAAGCACCAGATGTTCATCGCCCGTCTGCCGCCATCGCCGAGCAGGTTCAACACCAGACTCACACGGATGTGAGCGCCGCGGTTGAGTGCGTGAGCAAAGGCGAAAAACGACGCCGCCGCCATACTGTAACTCGCGTAATCCGGTGCGCCGGGAAACACCTCGCCGGTCCAGCGTGCCAGCATCTGCAGGACGATCAGCAGCAGGATGATGATGAGAAAAATTGCGGCGATCACGCCGCAGCCAGTGTAGAGCCGGTCGAGAAACGACCGTAAAAGACGCAGACTTGACAACATGGTGGCCACCCCAGCCAGCACTGCCGCTGCTCATTGCAAGCAACCGCGGCGAGTGAGCAAACGAATGAGGCCGGAGAAGCGCCGCCGCGCTTCTCCGGTGTATCAGGGCTTGAGAACGGTCGTGATTATTTCATCGCCTTGAAGGCGTCAACGATGGCTTTGCCATCCGAACCAGCAAGCTTCAACCATTCTTTAGACATGGTGGCACCGATCTCTTTCAGTTCCGCTTTCAAGCCGTCACCCGCGGGACCTACCATCATGCCGCCGGCACGCAGGCCATTCAGCGTGAACTGAGTGTATTCCACCGCACGCCACGCACCGGCGTACTCGGCGAGTGCGGCACAGCCGCGAATCACATTCTGCTTGTCTTTACTGAGATCGTCCCAGACACCCTTGTTGACCATCACGTAATTGCGCGGCAGCCACGCGTCCACTTCGTAGAAGTGCGTGAGGCTCTCCCACACTTTACGGTCATAACCGGTGGATCCGGAGGAGATCATCGACTCCGCCACGCCGGTAGCAAACGCCTGCGAAATCTCTGCCGCTTCGATCTGCACCGGCAGCATGCCGGTCAGTTCGGCCAGTCGCGCCGTGGCCGTGTTATACGAACGGAATTTGAGGCCTTTCATGTCGGCGACCGAGTTCACTTCCTTCTTGAAATACAGGCCCTGCGGCGGCCACGGTACGGAGTACAGCAACACCAGTTGTTGATCGAGCAGAATCTTTTCCATGGTCGGCTTCGCCGCTTTCCACAACTTCGCCGCGTCTTCGAAGGAGGTGGCAAGAAACGGCACCGAATCGACACCGAACACCGGGTTTTCATTCTGGTGACCGGACAGCAGGCGTTCCCCGATCGGGGCCTGACCTGTCTGAATGGCCCGTTTGATGTCCGCACCCTTGAACAGCGCACCCGACGGATGGGTTACGACTTCGATGTCGCCGCCGGTACCGATGGTGATGCATTTGGCGAATTCGGCACCCGTTGCCGAGTGGAAGTTGGTCGCCGAATAGGCCATCGGCATATCCCACTTTTCTGCCATCGCCGTGCCGGCCCACAATGCGCCGGCCACAGTCGTGGCAATAATTGCTGAGGTGGGCTTCATCAGAGTTCCTCCGTTTTTGTATTTAGGCGAGATGTGACTCGCGGCTCATTCTAATACAACCTTCCTTGTTCGCGGGCGATTCAGACTGCAACTTCTCGCATGGCCAGCGTGTTATGCGCCAACCGATCCCGATCGACGGCAAAACCAAGACCCGGCGCCACCGGCACCACGACATGCCCCTGCTCGATCGGGAAGGGCGCGTCGAGCAGATCGTGCTCCAGATAGTAACTCGCCTGGTAAAACTCGCAGCCGAGGCTGATGTTTGGCGCCGCGGCTATCATGTGCGTGCCGGCCAGATGGGCGATACCTGTTTCGAACATATCGCCACCGTAGCCGGCTATTCCGGCCGCGGCGGCAATGGCGGCAACGTCCAGCGCGGATCGCAACCCACCTGTCTTCATGATTTTCACGGAAACACAATCGCAGATACGGTTCTGCGCCGCGCGTAACATGTCGTCAGACGAGAATACGCTTTCGTCAGCCAGCAGCGGAGTGTCCAGGGCAGTGGCCAGCATCGCCATCGTTTCCGTAAGCATCGCCGCAACCGGCTGCTCGATAAAGGTGACCGCAAAAGCTTCGATATCGCGCAGCCGCCGCAGGGCATCGAACGGTGCCAGCCCCTGGTTGTAATCGACCCGCAGATCGAGGCCGGGAAAATCCACGCGCAGCCGTTCCAGGCGCGTGAGATCGAAGGCGTGATCCTGCACACCGGTTTTGAGTTTCACGATGTTCACACCGTCTTCACGGACCCGATTCAACAGATCCAGATCGGCGGCAAACTCCGGATCGGCCAGCGAAACCGATAACGGAATGCGCTCGCGGGCGAGCCCGCCCAGCAACGTCCAGACTGGTACGCCGGCGCGCTGCCCCAGCGCATCGAGCAACGCGGTTTCGAGTGCAGCTTTGGCTTCCGGGTGGCCCACGACTGCCCGGGAGGCGGCCGCCATGGTAGCCGGCACCTCCGCGAGCGGGCGGCCCAGGACTGCCGGTGCTATATAACGTTCCAGCGCGGCTGCGTTTGCTTCTGCGGTGCCCGTGAACACGGCCCATGGCGACGCTTCGCCCCAACCGGTAACGCCCTCGCTGGTGCGCAGTTCGAGTATCACCACCTCCACGTTGCCGGCAACCGTGCCTGACCCATGATCACGGGGCCGGCGCACTGGTAACGCGCAATGCCGCACGGTTAACGCCTCAAGTGTGCCGAAGCTCGCAGCCAGGCGCGGTGAAAAGGAATTCGCCGGCATCAGTCGAACCGGTCTACTGCAAACGCCGAGAGATCCCGGTTGCTCGTCCGACCCGCAATCAGATCGGCGATGATACGTCCGCTCTTCGGTCCGGCCGTCAGCCCGATGTGCTGGTGTCCGCAGGCAAAATACACCGTTTTGTGAGCAGGCGATGCGCCTAACAGCGGCAGACTGTCACTGGTCGAGGGCCGCGAACCCATCCACTCCAGGCATTCGGAAAAAGTCAGCGAGGGATAAGTGTCGCGCGCTGCCGCCTTGAGCAAGCGGATCGGCGCTTTGTCGGGTGCCGCGTCAACGCCACCGAACTCGACCAGTCCCGCGGCGCGCAGGCGCCCATCCATTGGTGTCAGCACGAGTTTGCGATCGGCCAGCATGTAAGGCAAAACGGGCATTGGCGCCGCATCCACGAATTCCACGTGGTAGCCGCGTTCGGCTTCAATGCCAGTTTTGTGACCGATTTTTTTGGCCAGTTCTCCGGTCCAGACCCCGCTTGCGAGCACCACCCGATCGGCATCCAGTGTTGTCCCCTGACACACGATCTGCACACCGGACTCTGCGGGACGGATATCCTCGACGCGGTGCTGCAAAAAGTGCCCGCCCTGCGCCGTGAACCAATCGCTGAGGTCTTTTACGTAGCGACCGGGGTCTTTGATGTGACCGTGCTGCTGCATGCGCACCGCAAATTGGTAGCGTGGCCCGAGGTGCGGGTCCAGGTCCTCCAGAGCGGCCCGCTGCATGGGTTCGATCGTTACCCCGTGCGCACCACGTAACTGCCAGCCAAATGCATCACGGTCGAAATCGGCCTGCGAGCGGTACAGGTAAAGGTAATCATCGGTGCATATCCAGCGCTCCGCGGGTGTGCCCCGTGCCAGAGCGAGGTGCTGATCGACAGTGTCTGTCAGCAGGTGAGCCAGGGCCGAGGCAATCGTCTCCACTCGATCGCGGCGCGCCGAACGCAGGTACTGAATCAACCATGGCAGCAGGCGCGGCAGGTAACCCCAGCGCAGGAACAGCGGACCGTCTTTGCGCAACAGCATGCCGGGTGCCTTGGTGAGAATGCCGGGTGTGGGCACCGGAATCACGGCGCCGCGGGCGAGAATACCGGCGTTGCCGTACGATGTTCCCTCCCCCGGGGGTCGTTCGTCGACAAGGGTCACCTTATGGCCATCGCGACGCAGCCATTCTGCCGTGGCAACCCCGACGATACCTGCACCCACAACCACGACATGCAGCGACGCGTCTTTGCTGTCATTCATGTGCAGGCGCTCCGTTCAATACTGGATCACGCGATCCACTCGCTGACCGGTGCACGGGCTTCGTGCAGCGGCTGTGCGATGACGTCCACCAGTGACGGTCCGGGATGTTCGATTGCCGCCGCCAGCGCTGATTGTAACTCCGCAGGATCCTCCACCGTCCAACTCGCGACCCCGTACGCACGGGCAACGTCGGCGTGATTGGTGCGCGAAAAATCCACCGAAAAATAGCGTTCGCCGAAGCCGGTCTTCTGACCGGCCTTGATCCATCCGAACGCACTGTTGGAGAAGACGATGAAGGTAATGGGCAACCGCAGCCGCACCACGGTCTCCAGTTCCCCGACTGCGAAGCCGAAACTGCCATCCCCCATCACGGAAATAACTTTTGTGCCCGGACGGCCGAATTGCGCGCCCACCGCACCGGCAAGCGCATAACCCAGCGCGCCGTGCGCGCGGTTGCTGATGAAATGGCGACCGCTGCGAGGCGTGCGGTAGAAGGCAGAAAAATACGGACACGGGGTTCCGGGATCGGCAACGATGACGGCATCTTCGGGCGCCAGCGCATTCAATGTCGAGATCACCCTTTCCGGGCGCACCGGTGATTCGGCGCTGTCGGCGAGTTCCGCGAACGCGGCGAACTTGGTGCGGGTCGCTTTTTCCACAATATCCGCCCCACCGAAATCAACGCTGTCGATGTCCATCTCGTCTAGCACGCCATTACAAGCGTCCAGCACCAGGCGCGCATCACCCACGATTGCCGCATCTGTCGCATAGTTGGCCGAAATAGCCATCGGGTCGCTGTCTATATGCACGATTCGGGTACCGGTCGTCGGGCTGCGCCAGCGTTCCGTGGTCACGGACCCGGCCCGGCACCCGATGAACAGCACCAGGTCAGCGGCGTCCACGACCTCGCGTGTAGCGGGCACACCACCGTTGCTGCCAACCACACCCAGATGATTGGCATGATTATCGGCCAACGCGCCCTGCCCGCTGACGGTGGTCGCAACCACCAGGTTCAATCGTTCCGCCAGGTATTGCAGCGCGGCCTCGGCACCGGCCAGCACTACGCCGCCGCCGCAGATCACCACCGGATTGCGGGCCGCGAGCAGGTACTCCAATGCCGTCCCCACCGCTGAGGGATCCGGCGCACTGCGCCAAGCGGGGAAACGGCCAAGCTCTGCTTGCGCCCAGATATCCGTTTCGTCGACCGGCGCCTTTTGCACGTCGATGGGAAATCCCAGGTGGGCCGCACCGGGTGTGCCCGTGCACATCGCCCGGAACGCACCACGCACCATATTGCCGAGGCGCGCTGCGTGGTTGATCACCCCGTTAAATTTGGTGAGCGGCCTGAACAGCTCGTCCTGACGAAGTTCAGTGAGCGGGTAACGGCCCTGCGCCGTGACGGATACGTCCGAGGTAACCGACAACAGCGCAACCGACGATTCGTTGGCCTCTACTACCCCCGGGAGAATATAGGTTGCACCGCCGCCGCTGGGACCTTCGCAGACCCCCGCGTTGCCTGTGACGCGGGCATAAGCATCGGCCATGTACGCTGCGCTGCGTTCATCGCGGGTCAGGATATGCTGTATATCGTGGTCCAGCCGGTACAACGCGTCATAAAAAGGCAGCGATGTGTCTCCGCACAAGCCGAATACGTGCGTTACTCCGTGCGCCTGAAGCAGGCGCACCATCGCCTCACCACCCGTCAGCGTATTACTGCCTTCATGCATGATTTTCTATCTTCTGTATACAATTCATGATGTCACTAAATATCCAGGTGACCGGCCGCAGTCCATTTCCAGAACTGATTACATGTAAAAAAGTACTTTAAATAATATTGATAAGTTATTGTTTATACTTCTTATATATCTC
>Ga0224508_10002135_pt1 | contig 17164 bp, 9 predicted proteins | sample SF_Jan12_sed_USG_4_FD_170157 | JGI IMG/M metagenome (GOLD analysis project Ga0224508, IMG submission 170157) | Sediment microbial communities from San Francisco Bay, California, United States - SF_Jan12_sed_USGS_21 | ecosystem: Environmental > Aquatic > Marine > Sediment | place: USA: California... | reverse complement strand
CCATTGATATTTCTGATTCAAAGTACTATGTTGCCGACTATGATGCTTATTGTTTATTTGACCCAACAAGTATTGAATTTAGTGCTCCACTAAGTTTTAGCATTGTAGACACCACAGATCCACTGATTACTGCACAAGCTGATGTTAATGTAAACACCGATCCAGGAAGTGAAACAGCAATAGTAGCACCAGGTTTCATTGACAGTCCAGCAACATCTGACAATGATTTTGATGACCCTGTTGTAACTATAACCAGAGATGATGGGTTTACCAAGAATGATCCATATCCAATAGGTGAAACTATCGTAACTTTGCGAGCAACTGATGCATCAGGCAATTACGCTGAGGATACATTGACGGTTACGGTAACTGACAATGAAGATCCAGTAATTACTGCCCAAAGTGATATTGCTTCAGATACTGATCCTGGAGAGGCAACAGCAACAGTATCCCCAGCTCTTGTCGATAGTCCAACAGCAACTGACAATGATTCCGTCGAATCTGTAACTATAACCAGAGATGATGGGTTTACCAAGAATGATCCATATCCAATAGGTGAAACTATCATAACTTTGCGAGCAACCGATCCATCAGGCAATTACGCTGAGGATACATTGACAGTAACAGTAACAGATAATGAAGATCCAGTAATCACTCTAACTACTCTTCCAGCAGACTTTGAGGAAGAAGCTACAAGTCCAGCAGGAGCTATAGTTACTTACACTAATCCTTCCGCAACTGACAATGATTCTGTCGAATCTGTAAGTTGTGTTAGTCCTTCAGGTTCAGAACTTAACTATAACGGATCATCTCCAACTCCACACCAAATAGAATGTACTGCAACAGATGCTTCTGGTAACACTTCTGTGGCATCATTTGTAGTAACAATAGTGGATAATACTCCACCTGTAGTTTCTGGACTACCAGCAGATAATACGCTGGAGGGCAATGCTGAAAACAAATATGCCGGTTCAATAACTCCTGCTTATACTCCCTCAGGAATTACTGTCGATTTAGTTGACCCAAGCCCTAGTCTTATTACATGTGACCTAGAACCAATCGATGACTATTTTTATAATTTCAATGATGCACCGACTGGAACTACTCACACAGTTACATGTTCTTCTTCTGATGCCAGTGGCAACACAGGAAGTAACACCTTTACACTTACCGTTCAAGACACAGAAGATCCTGTAGTTTCTGGACTACCAGATGATAATGATACACTGGAGGGCAATGCTGAAAACAAATATGCCGGTTCAATAACTCCTGCTTATACTCACTCTGGAAATACTGAAGATGTAGTTGATCCAACTCCTAGCGCTGTTACATGTGACCTAAAACCAGCCGATGACTATTTTTATGATTTCAATGATGCACCGACTGGAACTACTCACACAGTTACATGTTCTTCTACTGATGCCAGTGGCAACACAGGAAGTAACACCTTTACACTTACCGTTCGAGACACAGAAGCTCCAATCCTTACAGTCTCATCAGATCAAAGAGAAGAAGCTGATACAACGACTTCTGGCACAATAGTTTATGATCCCGCAGTATCAGCAATTGATGTGGTTGATCCATCTCCGGATGTTGTTTGTAATGATGATAATGGAAATTCAACAGAAGATGCAAATCCTATTATTACTTTAACTGGAGGCACATTCCCACTAGGTGTTAACAATCTAAGCTGTACTGCCACTGATGATTCCTCAAATTATACTAATGACGGTTTTGTAGCTACAGTGGCTGAAGTTTTTGTTACCGACATTTGTGTACAAGGAGTATCAACTCAAGATAACCCAATCCCTGAAGACTATGAATGTACATCTGTTGACATTGATGGTGACCCATCAACAACAATTGATGCAAAATGGGGTTATGTTGATACTGTAAGGGTTAAAGGAATTACATATGGATTTGATCCTACTCTTCCTCTTGTTGAAAAACTTATCGTTACTGTAGGAAATGTAGTTGATACTACAGCTATTGATGTTCTCCAGGGAGACTTTACTAGTGGTGACAATGATCTTGGCGCTACCTGGGAAACAACTCACAACTATGACAAGGAATCATCTACCTTTACTGAAACTATATCTGTTGAACTTGTTGGGCCTAACATCGCAACAAGTAATACCAATGCACAAGTATCCGTTATAAAACGTGCAACAACTCTAGAAACAACAATTGATTCTGCTGATGCAAAGTGGGATAGAACATTACTTTTGACTAGTGTTTTGACTGACACTGATGAGGGTATTGGAATTCCAGGTGAGACCATCACTTATGATGGCACAGGAGTTGCAACTACTGACCTTACTCAAAGTCTTCAAACAGCAGGAGCTGGAGGATCAACTGGTTCACAGGCTCTGCAAGCAGGCCCTGCCTCAGTTTCAGGAGGAGTAGATGATCCTGTAGATTCACACTTTGCCACTACCCAATATTATGAGGCAGCTGATGATATTGGCAATAACTTTAGTGTTACAGTTGGACACGAAACTGCTACGTTGACAACCATTCCAGCACAAGACCCAGTACTTTGGGATCATATACTTGAATTAGAAACAACCTCAACTGATCTTGATATTGTAAATGAAGCAGCAGACTTGGCAGGAGAAGGACTTGATCCACTCAACTTTGCAAGTGGCGGAAACACCGGCTCACTGGAAGGCTCTATTATTAGATACCATGAGTCAGGTGTAGCAGAAGGTGACATTGCCACAACTGATGATGATCAAAGACATCCCCTTGGTCCACAAACAGCTGATTCGGCAAGTACTGGAGTTGTTCTAGTACAAGCAGGCCCGGCAGCAGGTTCTAATGCATTAAATGATGTCAAAGGAACTCTAATTGCAACTGACGCTTACAATACTTCTACTGATGCATCTCCTCAAATATTCCTAGAGAAACATGGAACAAGTACATCAATTGATGCACTAGTTGATATGGTTGCAGGATTAACTTACAGTCCATCCGGATCTGTTACTGATACAGACAGAATTCTAATGGGCGATGCAACATTGGCAGGAGCACTTGGTTCTAACTTTGTAAACTATGATACTGGTTCTCTAGCTGGTGGAATTTTGACTATTAGCGGCGATGACTTTTCTACTGATGTAGATGTTACACTTGCAGGGGTAACAATATCTGATCCACTTGGAGAATTTAGAAATGATGGATCTCGCGAAGTATTTGCAATGTCTCCAGGCGGCGTAATTACACTTCCTCAGAATTCTGTTGGTGTCATACTTGATATTAGAAACTTGGATATTGGAGATACTGCCTCATTTACTGCCTTGTCTGATGGCACCACATTTACGGCAGAAACTTTGGGAACTGACACATCACAAGGAGATTATATCAGTACCTTAGTGATAGATGCCCAAGAAGTTGATCAACTTACTCTTGACAGCATTACAGTCGGCGATGGCAACTCAGCTATTACACAAATTGAAATTTCTGGAATAAGAATAATAAATCCTGAAGGAAATCCTGCAATACACTTTGAAGTAGAATTTGACAATATTCCTCAAGGACAACGTGACGCCTTTGATGTAGATCATTTGATTACCCTCATTGATGGTGCATTTTCTCATATTGCTGCAACTGGTGATGGAGCAGCTGAGGACGTTTTGGTTACTGTAGCATTTAATGAAAATGATCGATATGAAGGATCTTCCGATTCTGGTCTCTTTGACCGTATATTTTCAAGCTGGTCTGATACTGGTACTGGTGGAGATGATGTTGACATTGCAGATGATGGTGGATCAACCTTTACGTCCGTTCAGTGTGGGCTTGATACAGATGGTGATTATCTATGTGATGCTTGGGACTCTGATGGGGCTGCTGCTGGCATAATTTACAATGCTGGGGCAACCAATCCAAAGTATGTTCTACCAACCGATCTTGGAAACCCTGTAAATGGTGCAGTGATTCCAGTCCAAGCAAACAAGAAAGATCTTTTCTTAGAGATAGACTACATGAAAGGACATAGTCCAGATGTCTATGCACTTTCTGATGTAATTAATGCATTTCTAAACTCTCCAGTAGACAATCCTGCTGCAGTAGCTGATGGTATCAACTTGCATATTGAACTTGGTGATGAAATAACTCATGTTGAAAACCTGAATGTATGGAAAGATGATGACACAGATCTAACTAATGACTTTGCAATGATAAAGTCAAGATACTTTGGAAATACAGATGAACGCTCAGAGGTAGCCACAAGTTATGGCAGCTCGACAAATAACAGTGGTGATGCTAATGATACAACTTGGAAACTTGTTGTTGATGACATTTTAATCTCAACTCCAGATTTACCAGCACCAGCAGATAGGACTAGTGGAGTGATCACGTTTGTAGAAAGGGTTACAGTTACACCTGATTCTACACCTACAGTTGGTACTATTACCGCTTCACTTAATGCTGGAGTAGGTGACCCCACTCTTGCCATAATACAAGGTAGCATATCTTCAGATGTTGAAGCAGTTACCGGTATGGCAGGACAATATGATATTACCGTGACTGTCCCCTTCAAGGCATTGGTAGCTAACTTGGATGAATTTGATTCTGGAACTTTTACTGTACCACTAACAACTGGTGCAGGAACAACCTCTGTTAGCACTTCACTGGGTCCAAACAGCCCAACTATTACTTCTACCTTAATTGAAGCCAAGGCACAGGCTTTCCATTATGCATTGTATGTACATAGCATTGGTGATTGCGGCCCATCAGGAATTGCAGAAGTAGAGGGTAATGATATGATTATTGCACTAGGTTGTGACTGGAACATAGTAGAGGATCCAACCAATGGTGTAGATGATGATGGTGATGGAATCGTAGATAATATTCGAGATGGCGACGATAGGTTAAGAACTGTGGGATCTCGTGTTCAACAGGCAGGAACACTAATGCATGAATTTGGACACAACTTAGGTTTAGCACATGGAGGTCCTATAGATGCAATAGATTCATCAGTTAACTGCAAGCCAAACTATCCTAGTGTAATGTCGTATGCAAGACAAACGTCAGCATACACTGGCTTGCCATTCCCACTAGATTATTCAGCAGGTCTCATCACCACGGCAATTACTGAAAATTCACAAGATGAAAGTGCTGGTCTTGAAACCACAGGTACAGATGGAATAATTGTATATGGTATCCCAGGAGGTAGCCCATCAGTTACTACCGGTAACTCATATGAATCTGGAGACACTGCAGTTGGAATTGATTGGGATGGCAGCGGATCAGCTTCTGGTACGGTAACAAATATTGATCCTAACAACTTGGGATTCTCAGGATGTGATGCATCAACAGGGCAAACCTATAGTGATCGTGACGATTGGGGTAATCTAAATTTCAACTTTAGAGGTGCAGCAGGTGCAGCATTTGACGGAGATTCAAATCCTAGAACAACTCCTGATTATACAACTAATATTGATCAACTTGCAGTAAACCAACTTGATAACATGAATGGAGTGGAAAGTCCACTTTCCAAAAACCCAGCAGAAAACACTTTCAAACTTGGACAGACAATTCCAGTAAAGTTTAGAGCATTTACCTGTGACAACAACGCAGTCAATGCTGCTGGAGAAGACTTTTGTATTGATGTAAATGGGTTAGTTAGTGCTACTCCTGAATCAATTCCAACTACATACACTGACTTTAAGATTCTAGAAGAACTCAAAGACGCAGATAGTTTGCCTGAAGGGTCCGAACTTGAGCGACATTACTTCTTAAGGGTAGGAAAGATATCTGATAATATAACAAACCCACCTTCAAATCTAGATACAGATGGTGATGGGATAGATGATGTTGATGATAATTGTCCATTTACTCCAAATGCAGACCAAGCTGACGCAGATAATGACGGAACAGGAGATGTTTGTGAAGTCGCTGATTTCGGTTTCTTCAGATACAGCGTTGACCATTGGGTCTTCCAATGGGATACAAAGACGCTCTTAACTGCTGATCCTGATGCTAAAGGCAAGAAAAAGAAAGGTAACGCCGATGGTGCAGCAGGAACATATGGATTGCAAATAATTGATTTGAGGGCATCTGGTGCAGAGTTCCTCTTGGTTGATCGCACTGCAGCGGAATTCAATTTAGTTGATGAAGTAGGAAATGATGTTACTGCTATCGTTTCACTGACTCCATAGCCTCTGATTTTTTAACTAATTTTTTATTATGGCTCTATGTTGGATCTATTGATTAGAGAATCTAAATTCCTACAAATTAACCTCTCAAAACTATTTCAAAGATAATGCAGCTATAGTAAATAAGACAATTCTTAGTTCCAAAAGTTTTAATTTTTAACCTACAAATGGAACCTCCTCGTCTTCATTTTATACAATGTTGAAAAAAGATGACGTCCTTTACTTTATTCACATTCCCAAAACCGCAGGTTTGACACTAATTTACATTCTTAACAATTTCTTTGATTATTCTTCAATTCTAATAGAGCATTCCTGGGATCAATTGCTTCCCAAACCCCCAAAAGATTTCTCAAAATACAGATTTGTAAGAGGGCATTTTGGTTATGGCTTTTACAGACATTTTCCAAAAAAACCTATTTTTATCACGATGCTAAGAAAACCAATTGAGCATACAATATCTAATCTTGAAATGCATTTACATGATCCCAAACTTCGGTCGCAATATGACATATCTCGAGGGATGGGTATTACTGAGATGGTTGAATCAAAACTTGTGCCTAATTTCCAGACTTTATTTCTAGCAGTAGACATTGATGTTTTAGAGCGTATAAAATCAATAAATTTAAAAAATTATCAAGAGTTCACCCTGGCCAATTTGGCGGAATACATTGACCCAGATATTTCAACCAAGGAGTTAGAGATTGCTAAAACACGGTTGTCAGAATTTGCATTTTTCGGACTGACAGAGAAATTTGATGAATCTGTTCTTTTGTTATGTCATACTTTTGATTGGTTGCCAATTAAAATCAAGGTCAAAATTAATGTTGCAAAAAAGAGATTGAAGCAAAAGGATCTACCAGAAAAAACAATAGATCTAATCAAATCAAAGACAGCTTTGGATTCGGAACTTTATGCATTCGGAGAGAGGCTCTTCGAAGAGCGATATTTAGATATGGTTGATAAATTGAGGGCGGAAAACAATATTGAAACATCCAATACATTACCTCAAGCCGTAATAGTATATGATTGGCTAAAAGAGTCGTATATAACAAAACATGGAAGATTGAGATTCCTAAAAGAGACTCTTTTGTTTAACATGCGTAAAATCAATTTTGTAGCAAGATATGTGCTAAACCATCGATTTAGACCAATTTTATCAAAATAAAAAATATCAGAGAAAATTATGATCTAAGATAGAAATGAAATTCTAGTATCAAGATTATTTCAGAAACTGACAGATATTGCGATTTTAATAGATCTTGCTAGCTAAATTAATAATTTCTTAGCTAATGTTGTAGCAAAACGTTTTCATACCAAAATACCTTCATATTTTAGGTGTTATGTCAATGAAAGAATATTTTAATCAGTATAAGGATATAAACGCGTGGGGAAATTTAAGATCTTTTTATCTTTTAAAGAATATGGGGGAAAATAATGGGAAATTTTGCTGATAGGATAAAAATGTCAAATACCCTTAAGGCAATAATCATAGCTTCATTAATTTTTACAACATTTGCTGGTTTAGAACTGGCAGTACAACAAATTGAAGCTGCAAGCCTTTCAAAACCCCTTAGCTCTGGTGACAACACAATTACATTTAGAGATATTGCAGCTGAAAATACACCTATATCCGTTATTGGTACGTCTGATAGGTCTGGAAATCTTATAATTACTTTAGAGGACGTTGATGCAAACTTGGATATTTTGAGCGAAGACTTTACCTCAGTATTGGCAAAATCTTCTGCACATCCTGATGCAATTGTTTCTGTTCCAGTAACAGAAACTGATCTTAGCACCGGATCATTTTTAGGAACAATTACACTTAGCAGCAGTACCACCACAAGCAGTAATCTTGAATATAGTACGGGTGACACTGTAGAATTATTTTATATTCCCGAAGGTTCACCTAGCTCAATCACTGATTCTACAGTTAGCGAGGTTGATCCTTTACCAGTTCCAAGAATGTCTGCAGTGCTTGGTGGTGTTTCAGGTGGAGGGCCACATAGCTATACTGTGAGTGATTTTTCAATGATAGTCAATGGAGAACTAAACACAAGTAGATCCGATGGTGTTTGTCCATATTCAATCATCATATCACCAGTAGAGTTAGAGCTATCACCTGGAACAACAGCTACTGACATTACAGTCACATTGTCTTATGCAAATGCTGATCTTGGAGGTCTAGAACCTGAAGACCTTGAATTTGGTCATAGGAAAACCAATCCAAGTATAAACGTACAATCAACTTTCCAAAATATACCATATATTCATGATGAAGTTGCAAAAACATTTACCAGCCTACCGCATACCCCTTTCCTTCCTCCACTTGCAAATCAATACGTTATTGGTGATAACATAGGTTGTTCTGGAGGTGGTGGTGGTGGATTAGTTCGTCCTAGTCTTGTTGTTAATGCACTTGCCGGTATTGGTGGCCTTGGTGGAGGCGGAGCTGATGGTTCTCCCCCAATAGTATATCTAGCTGATTTGGTAAAATATTCTCATTTAGGAATACCATCAGAAATTGAGCAGATGGTACTTACTCAGGACACAACGCCAATTTCTCCAATGGAGATTGGTCTCTTTGAGGGCTTTGATTATCCGATGACAATAAATGACAAAGGATTTGTTTTAGGTCAATTCTCAAACACTATAGAGACCCAAACAATAAAGACTGGTTCTACTGCCGTGATAAAGTTTATTCTCTATGAGAGTACAAAAATCCAGCACGCTTCACTCTACCTTAATTTGGTGGGTGCAAATAATCAGGTTCATCAAAGCGACACACAGCTTTTGTTCAACGATGGACTAGATCTACAGAAAAAAGATCCAAACGGATTGATCAGTGAGGCAACAGTTACAATCAATGACATTGATGAAAACAAAAAAGAGGCAGTCTTTGAGATTACCTTTGCAAATGAAATGGAAACAAGTGATTTGATAATTCGAAGCTGGGATCCATACTTTAATTCCCGCGATACTATTATTCTAGATGCAATCCAAGTTGTTCCTGAAATAGTAGAAGAATCTCCAATTCCCATCTATGAAGAGCCAGTAATAGAGGAGCTAAAATCACAAAGTATTCCAATATGGGTGAAAAACAATGCAGCTTGGTGGTCCGAACAGCAAATAGGTGATAATGACTTTGTATCTGGTATTGAGTATTTGATTAAAAATGGAATCATTAGTGTTCCAGGAGTGGAGGTCAGCACAGGTTCTTCATCAACTGAAATCCCAGACTGGATTCAAAACAATGCAGGTTGGTGGGCAGATTCTCTGATTTCAGATGAGGACTTTGTAGAGGGAATACAATGGCTGATTACAGATGGAGTGATTCAGATATGATAAAGATTTTCTCTATATCCATACTAATTGCAATGTTTTCAATAGGCTCATTTGCAGTAAATGATGCATATGCAACTCATTTTTCAGAAGACACTACATGGCAGCTAGTGTACCTTACAGACACCCAAGTTTGTAGCAATTATGATCACCAAATGACTTCAAAATACGATGAGATTACTGAAAAATATTTTGGGCTATACGAGTTTGATAATACAAAGTATGAACCACTTTGCATGAATAATTTCAAGTACGATGCACTATACGAATTTCCACAAGACTTGGATTTGATAGTTCTAGTTTATTCTAGGAATTTGGGTGAGGTGGAACTGCACGATCAAAAGGTAGGTGGAGTTTTTACTCATTCAGGACCAGATAGAAGCATAAACAATGCAATAATACTTTGTGACTGTCCCAACTTTTACTATTCTGATCCCGTGTGGATTTTAACCCACGAACTCTCACACTTTGTTTTGTACTTTCTAGAGTTTGACATGTATGTAATAGAAGACCTAGTTCACAAATATGACGAAAAGTATGATGAGTGCAGAAATAACTATGATGACTCTTGTGGAACATATCTAACAAAACTCCGGGTGGAGGATATGGCTTATTCATTTTCTGTAATGCCTCCATATGAATTTGCAATAGGTGCAAGCAAGCTAAAAAATAACGAGATAAATGTTTCTGCCCCGCTCTTAGAGCTAGGCAAAGTGGTAACTCACTGGTGGACTGCAGGAAAAATCTCTGAGGGTGATTATTCTAATGCATTAGGATTATTGGCAGTCCAAAATCAGGGAATTCAAAATGAAAACCATAATGTATTGTTCAAGGATGGCCCCATAAATAACGATGTAACATGGGATGAGGTACTATTTGCTGATGGATCAAATGAGAATAAAGAAACTGTAATGACCAAAGTCAGAGAAAAATTAAAAATCGAAGAGCAAGTATACCAACAAACTGATTTTGAGGGGTTACCAGATTGGTTCAAACAAAATGCCCAATGGTGGGTAGATGACCAAATAACAAATGAGGACTTTGTTAGAAGTGTAAAATATCTCAAGGATTCAGGGATAATACGAAACCATCAGTTAGACTAGTACCTGTTTTATAATATCATCATAAATTAGTCACAATAGCAATCTTGAAAAAGGAATAACTCGTTACTAGTTTAAATTGCAAAAACAAGACTCTTCTATTGCAAAACAGCTTGCACGGATTACAAAAGAAGCCGAGATTTTATCTCTAATGGAGGAGTCAAGCAAAACCAAAGAATGGATTAAAAGACAGATCAAGAAAAAATCTCTCAAAATCCCGGTTAAACTATCGATGAACAGCTTTCAGATTTTAAATTCATGTCCGGATGATTTTTTATCATTTTTAATCGATGCTCTTAAGGGAAAAGATATTGGCGATATTGGTGATATCAATGCATTTACAAAGACATTTTTCTGGTTTTTCACAGATATAGTTGCAGGGTCAAACCCGACAGTTCCTACAAAAGAACAGGCACGAAAGGTAGTAGTATTAAACGAATTAATTGAGAGAACTGATACTTTTCAACAACGTGATCCAAATTCTACCGTAATCTTACCTACAGGAGATGGCATGGCAATTGGATTTTCTGACAGTCCAGAGTATCCACTGAGATTATCGATTCAATTACACAAGATTCTAACTGAATACAACAAGTCCAAAAAACGAAAGGATGACAAGGTATTACTTCGAATAGGTATTGACATTGGTCCTGTCTATATTATCAAAGACCTAAATGGACAAGATAATGTTTGGGGTCCTGGAATTATTTTGACTAGACGTGTAATGGATTTGGCAGGTGATCAAAATATCTTCTGCTCATCCAGATTTGCCGAAGACGTCAGAGTACTCTCACCAGAATACAAGGAAATCATGCATCCAATTGGGGATTATTCTATAAAACACGGAGAGCAGCTAAACATTTTCAATATTTATGGCGAGGGTTTTGGAGAAAAGACCACTCCAAAAAAGAAAAAAATTACTCAAAAGACAGAGACCTTTGAGGAGACTCTCAAATCAAAGACAGCATTTTTGTTCAATTCTATTGATATTAGATTAGATGTACTTGATCCAAAAAACATGCTTACGCACCATGTTTGGACTTGGAACTTGGTAAATGTCTCAGACGCTCCACGAGATGAAATATTTTATTATCTAGATGGCGATTCACCCAAAGACTTTGCAGATATGAATGTTAAAGTATATGATGAAGAAGGATTAGAAGCAGAAATTCTAAGCCTTTCTGAAAACAAACCAACGCACAAGGAATTCAGTGTAAGACTCAAAAAGCCCATAAAACCAAAACAACGAAAACGATTTGTTACAATAGAGTATGATTGGGAGGAGCCAGAGAGAACATTCTTTTACAAGGTCCCAACCGACTGTAAATCATTCACATACAAATTTTCAATCCCAAGTGGTGTAGAGATAAAAAATAGAGCACTAAAAGTAGATGCTGAACTTGGATACAAATGGAATGCAGATCCTCCTGCAACTTTGAAATTTTTAAAGGATGCAACAACGGTAAGTTGGGAAGGAAAAAACCTCAAAGCATTCGATGCCTACAAATTTGATTGGTAAACTCGAGAATCACAAAAACAAAAAATCGAATTTAATCACTATGATTTTCACAGAAAATTTTTAGTTTATTAAAAATGATAAAACATATTTGGTATCTATTAATTTAGGTTTGATATGCCATTCTCCTTCAAACGGTTAGAAATTCCCGACGTAATACTTGTGGAAGACAAAACCTTCTCTGACCATAGAGGGTTTTTCTTAGAAAATTTTAAAGAATCTGAATTTATTTTAAATGGCATCAAATCGAGATTTGTTCAAGACAACGTTTCTCGCTCAATTAAAGGGGTTTTAAGAGGATTGCATTACCAAAAAAACCCACATGCACAAGCAAAACTGGTGTCTGCAATTAGAGGCGAAATTTTTGATGTGGCAGTTGACATACGAAAAGGGTCTCCTTATTTTGGAAAGTGGGTAGCAGAAATTCTAACGGATAAAAACCACAAATCTCTTTTTGTTCCAGAAGGTTTTGCACATGGGTTTTGTGCCTTAAGTGATGAGGCAGATATACTATACAAAGTAAATCAAGAGTATTCTTCTCAAAGTGAACGGGGTATTTTCTGGAATGATCCTATTTTAAAAATAACTTGGCCAATTGATAATCCCATCCTAGTAGACAAGGACTTGCAATTGCCATTACTAAATGACATTGACAATAATTTTTCTTACGAGTGATTAATCTTACACTAGAGTTAAATTAGAACTTGGGAATTTTTTAATTATGAAAATCCTTGTCTGTGGGGGTGCAGGATTTATTGGAAGCGCATTTATTAAAAATTATTTGAAAAATAATCCTACACATGAAATTGAAAATCTTGATATTCTAACAATTGGTTCTAATCTAAATAATCTAAAGGAAGTGGAAAGCAATCCAAATTATGAATTCCTAAAAGATGATATTAAAAATCAAGAGATTATTGAACAAATTACCAAAGACGTAGATGTAGTTGTAAATTTTGCAGCTGAATCCCACGTGGATAGAAGTATTGCAAACCCTCGACCCTTTATTGAAACAAATGTTTTGGGAACTTTTTCTATACTTGAGGCAATTAAAAAACATGAAAAAAAATTCATCCATGTATCAACGGATGAAATTTATGGTGATGCTAAGGGAAAAGGATCATTTGATGAGAATTCTCAAATAAATCCAAGTAATCCATATGCTGCAACAAAGGCTGCCGCTGATCATTTAGTAGCATCCTACTATCGAACATATGGAATTAATTGTATTACTACTCGATGTACCAACAATTTTGGACCAAATCAATTTCCAGAAAAACTAATACCAAAAACAATTATTCGCTCAATTAAAGGTCTCAAAGTCCCTCTCTATGGAGATGGACAACAAATAAGGAGCTGGATTTACGTTTATGACCATGTCCAGGCAATAGAGTCCCTAATTTCAAAGGGAAACTCAGGCCAGGTATACAACATCACTGCCTATGAGGAGATTACAAACAAAAGTATCGTTGAGAAAATTCTTAAAATTTTAGAAAAACCAAATGAACTGATTGAATTTGTAGGAGACAGACCAGGACACGATAAACGTTATTCTATTGATTCATCAAAAATTGAAAATGAGGTGGGTTGGAAACCTGCCTTTTCTTTTGACTCGGCCCTGGAAAATACTGTACAATGGTATCTTGATAATCAAGATTGGTGGGAACCACTAGTTGATGAGGTTACATTACATCCCCAACCTTGGACTCTAAACTGGAAATGAAATTTCTTGTAACTGGTTCTGCGGGATTAGTTGGACAAAACGTTGTACGAGACCTTGTAAAGCAAAATCATGATGTCTATTCAATTTATCATGATGATAAACCAACAGATGGAATTCCTATTAATCTAGATCTTTCCAACGTTGAAGAAATAAAAAAGCAAATACACACAATAAAACCAGATATTATAATTCATCTTGCTGCAATGACAAATGTTGATCTTTGCGAGGCAGAAAAGGATTTAGCTTACACAATAAACACAAAAGCAACAGAGACTTTGGCAAAAGAATCTGCAAAAATAAATGCTTTTTTTGTTTATGTCTCAACTGACTATGTCTTTGATGGCAAAAAAGGTATGAAAAATGAAGATGACATACCCAATCCAATAGGATATTATGGTAAAACAAAGCTAGAAGGCGAGATATCCTTAAACAATTTGGCTTCTAATTGGGCAATTGCAAGGACAAGTACTCCATTTGGAATTCACCCAAAAAAGAAAAGTTTCCCACTTTGGGTAAAAGAAAATCTTGAATCAAACAAAGAGATTAAGGTCTTGACTGATCAATATACTTCTCCGACATATGTTCCTAATTTATCAAAAATGATAATCGAAATTGCAACAAAACAAGTTAATGGAATAGTTCATCTTGCAGGCTCCACAAGAATTTCACGATATGATTTTGCAGTTATGATATCAGAAAAATTAGGTCTAGACAAAACCTTCCTCATAAAGGCAAAAACTGAAGACATGGATTGGAAAGCAAAACGACCAAAAGATTCTTCTCTAGATGTCACAAAGGCAACTGAAATTCTAAATGAAAAACCACAAAACATCCAACAAAGCTTGTTATTATTTATTGAAGAACTGAAAAAATAACGATCTATTATATATTGTATTTAATTTTTTAAAAAGAATTGAAGGGAATTATTCTGCATGGAGGTCATGGAACAAGACTAAGGCCTCTTACTCATACGGGTCCTAAACAACTACTTCCCATTGCAAACAAACCAATGGCTCAATATGCATTAGAAGATCTGAAGACTGCAGGTGCAACTGAAATTGGAATTATTGTTGGTGATGTGTACCCTGAAAAAGTCAAAGAGTATTATGGAAATGGAGAAAAGTTTGGAGTAAAAATCACTTACATTTACCAAGATCAACCAAAAGGAATTTCTCATGCCATTGGTTTATGTAAAGACTTTGTTGGAAATGATCGATTCATCGTGTATCTTGGTGATAACGTTCTGAGAAAGAATTTGATTGATTATACAAAACGATTTGAATCCGCTGACTCTGACGCTATGATTTTATTGTGTGAGGTAGATGATCCTTCCAGATTTGGCATAGCTGAAATTGATGGAAAAAACATTAAAAAAATAACGGAAAAACCAAAAGAACCAAAATCAAACTTGGCCGTAATTGGAATATATTTTTTGACACCAAAGATATTTGATATAATAAAAATTTTAAAGCCCTCTTGGCGAGGCGAGTTGGAAATTACAGATGCTTTGCAGTTACTCATGAATGAGGGATATTCTGTGGAATATGATACTGTAACAGGTTGGTGGAAAGATACTGGTACACCAGAAGATATCATACATGCAAACAAACTAGTTTTAGATTCTATTGGGACAGAAAACCAATTTCTCATTGAAGGGGATTCTGAGATAAAAAATAACATTGTAATTGGAAAAAATACTGAAATCTCACGAGACTCTTTTGTCACAGGTCCTTCAATTATAGGAAAAAACTGTAAGATAGGACCAAAGGTAAGATTAGGACCATATGTCAGTGTAGGCGATAATTGTACGATAAGGAATTGCAATATTGAGGATTCAATAATAATGGATGAATGCAAGATTGATGCCAAAGTTGATCTTTCTAATAGTATAATTGCCCATGGAGCTATCATTGAAGATAACAAGACACCAAAAAAGCATCAGTTTTTGTTAGGTGAGCGGTCTCAGCTAAAACTCTAAAGTTAAATCTATAATGCATTAAGTAAAATTTGCATTTTTATTCTATTCTGTATTCTTCCCCATTTCAACCCACATGTCTTTGTGCATAAATCCATTCATCTTTGGATTGTATTCGCTAATCATGCCATATCCGCTCGTTCCTTCGGTAAGTGGATATTCAAAATACAATGCGATGAAAATTTTAATTTTTCCTTCTTGTGCTTTTTGGATTTGATCACAGTCAATAAAAAACCAATAATGTTTTTCCATGTTTGGAAGCATTGGACCTAGATTAAATTTTTCAATATCTGTTGAATTTAACATATCTTTATTCATCATCTTAGTGTTAATCTTAAATGAGGCCTTGAGATAAGTTGCAGGTAATTCTCCATAGTTTTTTAATGCTACATCAAACTGGTTTTTGCCATTTGCCTCACCCATTGCCTTGATACTATTTACAGGACCAATCCAGGGACGGAATCTAAACTCCATTTGATGTGCGCTTAGTTTTGCTGTAGTCTCAAACTGCTTGATTGTCTTCCATAACAAAATTACTAAAACTACAGTTGCAATGGCAGTACCAAGACTCCCAATTACAGTGAGTGTCTCAAGGTCTGCCATGCTCTAATATCTATAATTGAAGTGGATATACTTTTTGCACAAGATTTCATATTCCAATAAAACTCAAAAAAACTATTCAATGATATTTTTTGAAATTCCTTCAAGTAGGCTTTGAGATATTTCATCAAAGTATCTTTGAATTATCTCTCCATTTTTGGTCATCATGATTCAGCCCAATTCCCATCACATTTGACACAAAGTCCCCTATAGCCGTTATAGCGATCATCCCACAATAACCATGCAGAATTCTCTTCACAAGTGTTACATGTGATTTTTTCTAGGTATTTCATACTCTAATATTGAAATTTTGTAATTTAACCCTCTGTTAGCAATTATGGTAAACAATTAGCTATCTTGCTAACAATAGGTTATCTTTGGTTCTGGCCATAATATGGTATGATGTTAAGGTCAAAAACAGTTGGGAGTAAAAAAGACTTGAGCCTAAGTGAGACTGAGTTTGTTTTGAATGAAAACATGATCTCATTTGAGGAGATCTATCAAAATTACTGTGTGGGAATAGTAGATGTGGTCAACTCTACAAAAATCGTGTCAAAACTCTCACAGGAAAAGGCCTGCATCTATTATAGTGTCTTTCTAAACACCATTGGGTATATTGCAGAAAGTCACGGTGCAAAGGTAGTAAAAAATATCGGCGATGGGGTTTTGTTTTATTTTCCAAAGCATTCCTCAAAAAGCCTTCGTCGTGCGCTTGATTGCGCCACAAAGATGCTAGAAGCATCTGAGATGATAAAC